>Ga0180438_10006875_pt1 | contig 15179 bp, 13 predicted proteins | sample SS_ome_12_FD_132455 | JGI IMG/M metagenome (GOLD analysis project Ga0180438, IMG submission 132455) | Hypersaline lake sediment archaeal communities from the Salton Sea, California, USA - SS_3_D_2 metaG | ecosystem: Environmental > Aquatic > Non-marine Saline and Alkaline > Hypersaline >...
GCCCCTTTTTCCGTGACCACCGGCAACCCCGTGACCCGGTATTCGATCATCTTGACGGCCGCCACTTCCATGGTCTGACCGGGCTTGATACTCACCGGGTGGGTCTGCATGACGTCCTTGGCTTTCATGGTTGCCAGGAAAGAATACAATTCTTGAGCCTTCATGGCTGTCGCTTTGGATGGGGATGCCTCCTTGATTTCCTGATCGGTGATCATCCCAACGAGCTTACCTTCGCTCATGACAGGCACATGTCGGATGTTGTTTTCTTCTAAAATCTTCATGACCTCGATGACGGGAGTGTTTTTGTCGACCGTCACCACATCCGTGCTCATCCAGTTTTGTACTTGCATGGTGCCCCTCTCCTTTCAGGTGCAATGGCATCCGGAAGCTTACACTGAAACCGTCGATGAAAATCAAGGATCCCCCCCGGCCATTTCAAAATGAAGTTCGGCGGGCGAATGCCTACCCGGAAACCGATCCGATCTGAAGTTGACAGGGGGGAGGATTCAAGCATTTGGATTTAATTTCATCCTTGGATGCGTTGATTCGGGATTTCGATTCGCTTGATTTCTTGAATTGCCGATGGCCTTATCTCCGTGAACGCAGTGCATGGTAGTCCATTCGTCCGATGCAATCAATTCGTTTTTCCGCATTGACGGGGTTTTCTCTCAAATCTATAGTGAGTCTATGAACACGCATACGGCTACGGTTGAAGGCATTCTCGGGCCGAGTGGGGCGCTCGCCAAGAGCCTGAACGGCTTTGAATTTCGCGCTGCCCAGTTGCAGATGGCCCTGAAAATTGAAGCGTCTTTGCAAAAGAAGCTCCCTGCCATGGTCGAAGCGGGCACCGGCACCGGAAAAACCTTCGGGTATCTTGTCCCAATCATACTAAGCCACAAGAAGGCCGTCATTTCCACAGGGACCAAAAACCTGCAAGAACAAATCTACTTCAAAGACCTGCGCCTGCTGAAAAAAGTGACCGGGTCCGGCTTGGATGCCGTGATGATGAAGGGGAGAAGGAATTATCTGTGCCTTCACAGGTATCATCAGTATTTTTGCCAAAAATCTCTCACGGCGGCCAATCAGGAAAAGACGCGGCAGAAGCTTGAGGACTGGATCTGTAAGACGGAATTCGCTGACCGCGCCGAACTCGACTGGATGGCGGATGACGATCCCCTTTGGAATGAACTGTCTTCGACATCGGATCAGTGTTTGGGTTCGGAATGTTTGCACCTCGAGGATTGTTATCTGAGCAGACTTCGCAGCAGGGCTGCAAAATCCAGGATTATCATTGTGAATCATCACCTCTTTTTCGCCGATCTCAAAGTAAAACGAGGGGGATTTGGTGAAATCATCCCGCGGTTCCAGGTGGTGGTTTTCGATGAGGCGCACACTATCGAAGAGATTGCCACCGCCTATTTGGGCGATAGTTTGAGCACCAATCAGCTGATGGATCTGATTCGTGATATGGAAAAAGAGATCAAGGATTTCTTCAAAGCCGACACGGCCCGGCTAAAAAGACATTTAAATGGTATGAGAACCGCGGCAGAGCATCTGCGGGTGCTTCTCAACGGCCCATTGGATAAAGGAAGACTTCAGCCTGAGATGCTCCTGAAGATACGGGAAGGCCCGGCCAAAGCATTCGGTCGGGCACTCCGAGCAATCGGGGAGGACGCGAAACTCCTGGAATACGGCAACACGGCGCTTCAGCCATTGGTCTCAAGGGGCAAGGAACTGAAAGCGGTGTTCGATCAAATTGTGAGCGAAAAGGATACCGACTGGCTAAACTGGTTTGAAAAACGTAAAAGGACCGTGGTGCTCCATGCCTCCCCCCTGGACATATCCGGCCGTATGGATCAGCTTCTATACCAAAAAGTCCCCAGCGTCGTCTTGACTTCGGCTACGCTTTCAACGAATGGGACTTTTGATTATATCCGCTCACGACTGGGGCTGCCTGAGGATGCGCTGGAGGGGATCTATCCCTCTCATTTCGACTTTCAGGCTCAAACCCTCATGTACATCCCAGAGGATCTTCCTCTCCCCGGAGCCCCGGAGTTCGGATCGGCCGCGGCAAGAGAGGTCGCCGACATTCTGAAGGAAACCGAGGGTCGGGCCTTGGTGCTTTTCACCAGCTATCATAACCTAAACATCGTTTATGAAATTTTAAAAGACACCATCCAATACACCATTCACAGGCAGGGCGACGGTCCACGATCCGTTTTGTTGGATGCTTTCATGCGAGATATCCACTCGGTTCTCCTGGCGACCGGCTCGTTCTGGCAGGGGGTGGATGTACCGGGAGAAACACTGAGTTGCTTGATTGTTGACAAACTGCCCTTCGATTCTCCCGGGGATCCATTGGTGTCTGCAAGAATTGATGCCATCCGGGATGTGGGGGGCAATCCCTTTCTGGAGTATCAACTCCCTTCAGCAATCATTTCCCTCAAACAGGGCTTGGGCAGGCTGATAAGAAAACGCACGGATTGGGGGCTTCTCTCCGTCCTGGACAAGCGGTTAATCACCCGTCGTTACGGTAAATTCTTTTTGAATAGCCTTCCTGAGATTCCGATGACCCACAAGCTTTCGGATATCCGTCGCTTTTTTGAAACCATGAAAGGAGAAACCGCATGTCCGGACAGCCCTGGAAATTGATTGCCAGTAAACAGGATCGGTCCTATCGAGTCTTCAGTCTCCGTACCGACCGGGCTCGGTCGCCCCGCACCGGTAAAGAACATGATTTCTACATTCTCGAATCGTCACCGTGGGTCAACGTCATCCCAATCACACCAAAAAACGAAGTCGTCTTGATCCGCCAGTATCGCCACGGCATCCGGGAAATCACGCTGGAAATCCCCGGGGGTCTTGTGGAACAAGCCGACACTCCGGAAAAGGCTGCCGCGAAAGAGCTGCATGAGGAGACCGGTTACCGGGAGTCGGCGATGGTGCCGCTGGGAAAAGTTTACCCCAATCCCGCCATACAAAACAATGCATGTTACACGTTCCTTGCAGTCAACGTGTTCCCTGATGGAAATCAGGAACAGGATGAAAAAGAAGATATCGAGGTCTTGCTTCGACCGCTTCCTGAGATCCCCCGTCTCATCCGGGAGGGCGAAATCACCCATGCACTGGTGCTTGCGGCGTTTTACCGGTTCTATATGGAATATGAACGGGGCTATTTCGGAGCAAACACATAAATCCGGCGGCCCACCGGGCAGCCCGAAAAAAGGAAATCCTTTAAGAAACCCTTTTCGGAATTGCCAACACAGTTAAAAAAAATTGTTATGGAAAAAACTCCATGATAAACTCTTGATAAGATTTCGATGATGCCATCCTCAGAAAGGATGCCGACCCAAATGATTCCATGATTCGGAGGAAAAACCATGCGTGAAATTATTTTTGCGGCCGTCATGGTCTTTGGTTTGACCGGTGCGGTTTTGGGGGCTCACGCGCCGGTCAGTGAAGATACCGAAAGCTGTCTGGATTGCCATGCGTCGCTGCACCCCGGGATCGTGGAGGCATGGAAGGCAAGCCGTCATGCCCAAATTACGCCCGGTGAGGCCATGAACGTCACGGGGATTGCCCGCAAAGTCTCCAGCGAAACCGTGCCGGAGGCGCTCAGGAAAGTGGCGGTGGGTTGCTCGGAGTGCCATACCCTGCGACCGGATGCACACAGGGATACCCTTGACCACAACGGCTATGATGTCCACGTGGTGGTCAGCCCGAAGGACTGCGCCACCTGCCACTCGGAAGAAGCCGCGCAATTCGACAAGAACCTCATGGCCCATGCCCACGGAAATCTGCTCGGCAACGACGTTTACCAACTCCTGATTCGCTCCATAAATGACACCCCTGTTTTCGAAAACGGTGCCGTCGCCAGTACGCGCTCCAACGCCATGACGGAGGCCGAATCGTGCCTCTACTGCCACGGAACGAAGCTCGAATTCAAGGGCACCGTCACCAGGGAAACCGACTACGGGGAGATGGAATTGCCGGTAATCGAGGGCTGGCCGAACCAGGGGACCGGCAGGATCAACCTGGACGGCAGCCTCGGCGCCTGTTCAGCCTGCCACACCCGGCACCAGTTCTCCATCGAAATGGCGCGAAAGCCCTACACGTGCAAAGAATGTCATGTGGGCCCCGACGTGCCGGCATTTAAGGTATACGCGGCCAGCAAGCACGGCAATATTTTTTCCACCCATCACCGGACTTGGGATTTTAAGCCCGTCCCGTGGACGGTCGGCAAGGATTTCAAAGCGCCCACATGCGCCGCCTGTCATGTCAGTCTGCTCGTCAATACCGATGGCGACGTTCTGGTCGAGCGCTCTCACGAAGTCAAGAATCGCCTTGCGTATCGCATTTTCGGCTTGATTTATGCCCACCCGCACCCCAAGGATGCAGATACCTCCCGCATCAAAAACAAAGACGGACTTCAGCTTCCGACTGATTTTGAAGGCGGACTCGCCGCCGAATACCTTGTCAATGAATCCGAGCAGGCGAAAATGCGTGACGCCATGCAGGCATCCTGTCTCGCGTGTCATGACAAATCCTGGGTGGATGGCCACTGGACCCGTTTTGAGAATACGATCAAAGAGACCAATGCCGGCGTGCTGGCCGCCACAAAACTCCTCCAAGAAATCTGGAAAAGGGGCTATGCGACCGGTCTTGCCAAGGGTGCCAGTCCATTTGATGAATTCATCGAGAAAAAATGGGCCGACAACTGGCTCTTTTATGCCAACTCAATTCGCTTTGCATCGGCTATGGCCGGTGGCGGCGACTACGGGGTATTCGCCGACGGTCGCTACCAAAGTGCGCGGAACATTCAAGAGATTCTCGACTGGATGGCGGTTCGACACAGGCTGAAAGACTAATCTCCGACACCTATCGGTCCGCTCCGGTGCGATGCCGCTTCCGAGAGTTTTATGGGAGAACAACCGCCGGAGCGGATTGTCACACTCCCAAATTCCCATAGACATCCACCCGTTGTCGTGCTATTGGGGGATTTTCGAATTTACCCCGCGCAGTGATGGTTCGATGCCCGAACCCACACAAAGAAGGGATCCGTCCATAGGGGCCGTTTACCGAGGAGGAAGCACTGAATGTTATTGAGTCTCATGAGAAAGCACGCCAAGTCCTGGCTGATAAAATTCCTAATCGCCATAATCGCCGTGGTTTTTATCTTCTACTTTGGTTATTCCTTCAGGGCCAAACAAGGGCTGAAAATTGCCCTTGTGAATGGGGAGGTGATTAGCGGTATCGAGTATCAAAAGGCCTACTGGGACCTCCTTGAAGGGCTTCGACGACAGTATAAGAATGTTTGGGACGATAATCTGATCGAAGTGTTCGATCTAAAAAGACGGGCGCTCGACAATCTGATCAATCAAAAGCTGATTAGCCAGGAAGCAATACGGTTAGGGTTGGAGGTTACGGAAAGCGAACTCCAGGAAGCAATTATGGATTACGCCGCTTTTCAAATTGACGGCCGGTTTGATCTGGGGCGATACCGGGCGGTATTGGATCAAAATAGAATGACAGCCGAGGATTTCGAGGAGGAAATGGCCAAGGAACTGCTGGCAGGGAAATTACGGCAGTTTCTGTTCGCATTCATGACAGTCACCGATCAAGAGGTCCTCGATCAGTATACCTACGCAAACGAGAAAACAAAAATCAGTTTCGTACATTTCAAACCCGATGCCTTCAGGGAATCAATCCGGCCGGATCAGGCGGCCATGAAAGATTACTTTGAAGCGCATAAGGAAGAATATAGGGTCCCTGAAAAGATTAAAGTCGCCTATCTCCGGATTGATCCGGAGGCCTTCACGGATCAGGTCAAACTGGCGGATCGGGAAATCGAAACCTACTATGAGTACAATATCGAAACGTTTAAAGAACCCAAACAGGTGAAAGCCCGGCATATCCTGTTTAAACTCAGGGAAGACGCTTCTGAGGAAAAAGACAAAGCGGTGAGAGAAAAAGCCGAACAGGTGCTGAAACAAGCCCGGGAAAACAAGGATTTTGCGGCACTGGCCAAGGAATACTCTGAAGGACCCACAAAAGACAAGGGGGGAGATCTGGGCTACTTCGCCAAAGGACGAATGGTCAAACCCTTTGAGGAGGCCGCTTTCCGAATGAAGAAAGGAGATATCAGCGACCTTGTTCGGACCCCTTTTGGGTATCACATCATCTATATTGAGGATATAAAAGAGGAAAGGGCCAAACCGTTGGAGGAGGTGCGCGAGGAGATTTCCAAAACCCTTGTCAATAGTGTCAGCGCTGAATTGGCCCATGAAACTGCGTTGTCCCTCATTGACCAAATGCCTTACGATGCGGCACTTGAGAAATTTGCCGTCGAAAATAATCTGGAGGCGACACACACGGAATACTTCTCCCAAGATGAACCCATACCCGGTATCGGTGGTGATCAGAAATTGCGTCAAACCCTCTTTTCTTTCGAAAAAGGTCAATCCAGCGAAGTCCTTGAGATAGATGGAAAATTCTACATCTTTCAAATCGCCGACCGTCAAACATCCTTCTTGCCCGAAATGAAAGACGTGGAAAGTGAATTGGGGGAGGATTTTACGGCGCATCTTGCCGCCGAGGCGGCGAAGGCGGCCGCGCAAGGGTTTTTGGCTGAATTAAAGGCCGGGAAAAACTGGGATGAACTGGCCGAACAGAATGGCGTGGAAACCCAAACATCCGATTTTTTCACGCGTACGGGATCGGTTGCCGAAATCGGTTATCTGCCCGATTTGCAGGAGATCGCCTTCAGCCTCAATAAAGCGGAACCATACCCGGACAAGGTGTTGGGAAATGATAAGGGCGCCTTTGTTATCAGGTGGGAGGCGAAAGAAGGGATCGATCACGCCCAATTTGACAAAGACAAAGAAAAATACCGCTTTTCGCTGATGCAAACAAAACACCGTCAAGCATTTGGAAAATGGATTGAAAGCTTGAAAAACAACGCGGAGATAAAGCTCCTCAATCCGGTCACCTAGCAGGCGGTCCAAGAAGGAAATACTTTTTCCGTATGAATTTACCGCGTCGAGATCGTGCGGTGGAGGCCGGTGTCGCTTTTCACGCACAGGTATCGCCGAATTGATTCACGGTTGCCGCGTTTGAAACCTCAACCGGCGCGTTGTGGATCGCGGATCAAAATCCTGCATTTCTCCCCGCGAAGGGGCAAAACGTAAATCCCGTTTTCTTCCTCAATGGATTCAGCCAGCTGATAATAGGCGGCCCGATTGAAACGGGCCGGGAATTTGCGATCCTTGACTTTGCAGTAGAGTACATTCAATTTGCCTACATAGAGGGTATCGGGCTGCAGCGCCTCTTTCGTGTCATCGCTCAGGTGCAGGACATACGCGGCGTCTTGCGGCTCTATTCCCGCTTCATAGACGACACGCCGCACGACAAATGCCGTATCCACCACATCCACCCAACACCGCTGACCTTGCCAGTCGATCCAATAGCGGTCCGCTGCGTCCAGTTCCAGGTGCTGGTAAAAGAATCGTATCAGATCACGGCGTATCATCTCGACCCCCTTGTGATACCAGTTACCGTCCGTGTCTATTCGAATCAGGCAGGGAGGCGATTCCTTCCCCGGTGTTTGTGTCATGATCCCTTCCTTTCCCAAAGGCGCTTTTTTCTTTCCCGGCCGGCGTCTCTTGCGGGGGGTTCCGTTCCTCGTTCTGAGGATCTGGTTCAGCGATCGATGAAAGTTCGCCGACCCCGGCGTTATTTTTCCTTCATCCATCTCGAGTATACTGTCAAACCATTTTAACGTTTTATGCAACAGCAGGCAAGGAAGCAGACAGAACGACGTTCCGCCGGTTTCCGTGAAACATGGCAATGCCGAATTCGCAGACCTAACCCGGTGTTTCCTGTAATAGACCGCGAGATCAGAGTGAACAGATCCCACTTGACAACCTTCAGCGCTTGACCTAACAATAAATGCGATAAAATATCAGATACCGTGACACAAATTCCGACGGAGAGTATTGAGTTTCCGAATTGATAAACCTACAGGAAAGGAGGCTTGGGATGACATCTCAAAAAGGGAATGCAACCCCTGAATTTGAAAAGGCAGTTGAGGTGGGCCGTCCACCCAATATCGTTCAACGCTTCCCCAATTCCAGAGCGCTGATCGTCAGTGGAAAGGTGATCGACCGCGCCATGATTGAAAAAGGAAAGGCCATCGCGATTGCGGCCAACGGCAGAAACCACTTTGTCATTCGGGGAACCCTCAGGGCTGCCCAGCGCGCCAATGCAGCCATCATCATTGAAATCGCCAAATCAGAGGGCGGAGCAAATGCTTACTGCGCCGTCAATTTCTGGAACATTGCAACCTATGTGGATGCGCTTTGCAATGAAATGGGGATTACGGTGCCGGTGGCCATCCACGCCGATCATTACGGCATCAAAAGCGTTGAGGATGTGGAAACGGCCAAAACGGAGATCCCCTCCCTATTTGACGCCGGTATCACCTCCATCGCCATTGACGCCTCACACTTGCCCGACGATGAAAACCTTCTCGCCAATATCTCCCTCAGCCCCTATGTGCCCGACTGGGCCGGATATGAGACCGAGGTCGGTGAAATCAAGGGGAAAGAAGGGTTATCGACGGTGGAGGAGGCGCTTTTCTTGATTCAGGGGCTCAACGCCCATAATATTTTCCCGGATTGGATCGCGCTGAACAACGGAACAAGTCATGGCATTCAGGCCGCCGATGTGGGGATTCAGGTTCCCCTGACGGTGAAGATTCACAATGCACTGACACAGTATAAAGTTTCAGGGGCGCAGCACGGCACCTCCGGCAACGACTCAGCGCGCCTGAAAAAAATCGCCCAGGAGACCCATACCACCAAAGCCAATGTGGCGACTGCCCTTCAGATGATCACCTGGGGAGTCAAGGTCAATGATTACGGCAACGCCTTACTGGATGAAAACGGGGAGTTCGTCAAAATGCCGGACCAGGGGGTTTCAGAACCGGTGTGGGCGGAAATGGTAGGCTACGCGAAAGAGAAAGGCTTCAAGGCAGGGGATTACAAGAAACTGAATCTTCCGTTTGAAAACAAGTTACACGCACAGTCCGGTGATTTCCGAGAGCGGATGGTTGCGGGCGTGGAAAGCTTTGTTTATAACCTGCTCGCGAATGTCTTTAACGCGAAAGACACAGCGCCTTTGGCCGTAAATGCCATTCTGAAGGCTGGGTCCCATGATCCGGGACCCAAGGCGGCCCGGATTGAGGATCCGGCGGAGTGGACGGAGCGCCATATCCATGAGCGTGCCGCGAAGATCGTTACAGACAAAGGGCCGGCAGGCGATTTTGAGGATTAAGAAAATCGACGGTTATGTGAACCTGAACCTATACTGCTGATGCCAGTTATTCCGAGAGTTGATAAAATGCCGCACCTGTGGATCAAGGATATAGCCGAGGATGATACCGTTACCGGTCATTACCGAGTCACGGGAAAAAGACTGGCAAAAACTCGAAACGGAAAACCTTTTCTAAACATCACGTTGGGAGACCGAACCGGTGAGATTGAAGCCAAGGTATGGGACGCGGCTGAAACACTGTCCCCTGTGTTTCAGGAGGGTGACATCCTTGCCGTAGAGGGAAATGTTGAGTCCTATCGGGGTCAGATCCAAATCAGGCTTTCACGCTTGAATCCGGCTCAAGAACCCATCGATGAGACGATTTTTTTTGAGTCCTCCCCTGAAAATATTTCAGACATGATGGCGTCTCTCAGGGATGTCTTGAAGGCGGTGAAAAATGAACATCTCAAGAGACTCATAAATCGGTTTTTCACCGACCGGGAGTTTCTTTCGATCTTCAAACAGGCACCGGCGGCAAAAAGTTTTCATCACAACTATATCGGTGGGCTTCTGGAGCATACCCTATCCGTGTGCCGAATGGCGCGGTATGTGGCCCGGCATTATCCCCAGTTGGACGAGGATTTGCTTCTATCGGCAGCGTTTTTTCACGATATCGGCAAAACAAGGGAACTGGCTTCCACCCACACCATCGACTATACCGACGAAGGCAGATTAATCGGCCATGTGGTACTGAGCGTAATCTTGTTGGATGACAAACTGCGCCACCTCAAAGACTTCCCGCCGGACCTGGCAACGCGCTTGAAGCACATGATCCTCAGTCACCACGGCCAGTTCGAATTCGGCTCTCCAAAAAGGCCGAAATTCCTGGAGGCGTTCACCCTGAATTTGATTGATGACTTGGACGCAAAAATAAACGGTTTGGATCGATACATGAAAAAAGACAGACGGGACGGTGCCTGGACGGATTTTAATCGGTTGTTTGACAGGTACCTGTTGAAAGGAAAGATTGAAGTCTCTGAAAAAGAAGTCGAATGGAAAGATAACGAGGAGGAAATGCAGGGAAGCCTATTTTCTTCCTGATCAGCCGGCTTGACCGAGAGCCTCATCACGCCATCTCAAAACAGCTTTTTTTGGGTTGGGCTTGCCGCTTCGCTCATTTCGAGCCCCAGGTGCAGGTAAGCGCGCTTCGTGGCAACCCGGCCTTGAGGGGTTCGCTTGATATAGCCCCTCTGGATCAGAAACGGCTCATACACATCTTCCAACGTATCCTTCTCTTCGCTTACCGCTGCGGAAAGGCTTCCCAAGCCGATGGGTCCGCCATTAAACTTTTCGATGATGGTCCGCACGATGTGCCGGTCCATTTTGTCAAGCCCCTTGGCGTCCACTTCCAGCATGTCCAGCGCTTGGCTTGCAACCGCTCGGGTAATCACGCCATCTGCTTTGACTTCCGCAAAATCGCGCACTCTTCTGAGGAGTCTGTTGGCAACCCGCGGCGTGCCTCTCGCCCGTTTGGCGATTTCAAGGGCACCGCCTTCTTTGACAGGTATCTCCAGCATTCTCGCCGATCGCGTAACAATCCGCTCGAGGTCTTCAGGCTTGTAGAAGTCGACACGAAGAACCACCCCAAAACGATCCCTTAAAGGAGGGGTCAGCAGCCCGGTTCGGGTGGTGGCGCCCACCAACGTAAAGGGTGGAAGGGGAATCTTCATGGTTCTTGCGGATGGACCCTGACCGATAATGATGTCAAGTTCATAATCCTCCATGGCCGGATAGAGGATTTCCTCGACCACATGGTTCAGTCGATGAATTTCGTCAATGAAAAGGACATCTCTGGGCTGAAGACTGGTCAAGATAGCGGCAAGGTCTCCGGCCTTTTCAATCACCGGGCCGGAAGTGCTTTTGATATTTACACCCAGTTCATTGGCGATGATATGGGCCAGGGATGTTTTTCCCAAACCCGGACTTCCGTGAAAAAGCGCGTGATCCAGGGCCTCCGAACGTCCTTTGGCGGCCTCGATGAACACCCGAAGATTTCTCTTCATCTCCTCCTGGCCCACATATTCATCCAGGGTCCTGGGCCGAAGGCTCACCTCCGCGGGAATTTCTTCCGGCTGAGGTTCCGGATCTGTGATTCTCTCTTCCATCGTGGGCTTATTATGCCAGTTTCCTGAGGGCCTCTTTAATGAGCCCTTCCAAACTCATTTCGTCAACCAAAGGTCGTGCCTTTTCTATGGCCGCCTTGGCGGATTTCGCCGCATAGCCCAAATTGAGGAGCGCAGAGTAAGCATCTTCCACCATGCGCTTATCCTCCCCTTCAAGAACAGGTGCCGGCGGCATTTCATGATGGGCTATTTTTGAAGCGGCATCCTTCAATTCCAGGGCGATCCTTTCAGCGGTCTTCTTGCCGACACCGGGTATGGCTCGCAGCCGAATTGCATCTCCACTCGCGATGGCACTCAGTAATTCCTCCGGCCCAATTCCGGACAGGATGTTGACGGCAAGCTTGGGGCCGATCCCCGACACCGAGATCAACATCAAAAAAAGTTTCTTTTCCAGTTTTGACTGAAAACCGAACAGTAGAAGGGCATCTTCTCTGACATGGGTGTAAATATGGAGGCTTACCGTTTCATCCTTCTCCGGCAAGGTGTAGAAGGTGGAAAGCGGTACAAAGACTTCATAGCCGATTCCGCCCGCATCAACGAGTACGGATTGAGTGGTTTTGCTGAATACCTGACCGGTTAAATGGGCAATCATCTTCTACACGCGCTTTGTTTGCCGTGCGGTAGCGGTTTAGCCTTTTCAAACAGTCCGTTGGAAGCCGCTGGGGGCTGAAACCTCGACCAGTTGTGATGGCATATGGCGGCAGCCAGGGCATCGGAAGTATCAAGCCTTGGGATGCCCTTCAGCTTCAGGATTATCCGCACCATCGATCGAACCTGTTCCTTCGTGGCCCTCCCATATCCCACCACCGATTTCTTGATCTCGAGCGGTGTATACTCGAAAATCCGCACCCCACATTGCACGGCCGCTATCAGCACGGCCCCCCTGGCGTGACCCAGCTTCAATGAGCTTTTGATGTTTTTGGCATAAAACATATCCTCTATGGCCATCTCCTGGGGGCGGTAGCAGCGCATGATTTCTTCCATGCTCTTAAAAATCCTGTGGATCCTATCATAGAATGGGGTATTGCCGGGTGCGGCGACATGGCCGGAATGAATGCAGATCAGTTCGCTATTTCTTTTCTCCACCAGGCCGTAGCCGGTAACCTGTGAGCCGGGATCGACCCCCAGCACCCGCATCAGCTGAGGGCCTCCAGGACGTCGTCGGGGATATCAAAGTTGGCGTAGACATGGCTGACATCGTCGTTGTCCTCCAGGCCCTCCATGAGATTCAACATCTGTTGAGCCTTCTTGCCTTCCAGCGTGACCGTGTTCTTCGGGATCATGCTAATCTCCGAAACAGCAATGGGAACGCCTGCGTCCACGATGGCTTTTTTGACGGCTTCAAAATCTGCAGTATTCGTGGTGACTTCGAACTCAGTATCTTCTTCCTGGACATCTTCCGCCCCGGCTTCAAGTGCCAGGCCGAGCAGCTTTTCTTCGTCAACCTTATCCTTATCGAGAATGATCAGGCCTTTTTTCTCAAACATCCAGGCAACGCATCCGGGCTCTCCAAGGCTTCCTCCGTGCCGATCAAACTGATGCTTGAGGTCCGCCACGGTCCTGTTTCTGTTGTCGGTCAAACAGTCCACGAGCACCGCGACTCCGCCGGGACCGTAGCCCTCGTAGCTTGCTTCTTCATAAGCTGCTCCTTCCAGTTCACCCGTACCCTTCTTAATGCCCCGTTCGATATTGTCTTTGGGCATGTTTTCGGCCTTGGCGGCAGCGATGGCCGCTCGCAATCGGGGATTACCGTCCGGATCCCCGCCACCCAGACGTGCTGCCACGGTGATTTCCTTGATGAGCTTCGTAAAAATCTTCCCCCGCTTGGCATCCGCCGCCCCCTTTTTGTGCTTGATGGAACTCCATTTTGAATGACCGGACATTTCGAACCTCCTCAATCAATCTGCTTCCCCAAAAAAGCCTAAAAGACCTTATCCAGGCCCACCACATACACCTCTCTGCTCCGCTTGCGAGTCGCCTTGGGCCGAACAAGCCGCACGCGAGAAAACTGCCTCAAAATATCGGATTGAAACGCCTTGAGATCTTCCCCTTCAAAAACCTTGCACAAAAAGCGCCCTTTTTTCTCAAGAAGCAGGCGTGCGATCTCAAGCGCCCTTCTTGCCAGGGACAGGGAGCGGCTTTCATCTGTAAGTCGAATACCCGTCGTCTGAGGCGCCAGATCACTCAGGACCACATCCCTCGGACCCACTTCCCCCCGCAGCCGTTCATCTGCCACAGTCAGGATATCTTCTTGAATAAACTTGAAATTCGGGGAAGACAAACGATCCGGTCGCTTGAGATCTATCCCAATCACATCCCCTTCAGAACCGACCCTTCGGATGCCGTATTGTGACCAGGAACCGGGATAACAACCCAAGTCGAGCACCCGATCGCCCTTGCCCATTAATTTATACTTCGTATCGATTTCCTGAAGTTTGAAGATCGATCGGGCAAGCCACTTCTCATGCCTCGCTTGGCGGGCATAATGATCATCCCACCGATTCCCTTTCATTGAAAGATTTTTATCACACATGCCTTGCCTTTGCAAAAAAAATCTCTCACTCCTCAAAGCGCTGCGACTTCGATTTCCCATGAATTCGCGCACATGGACGGGACTCAGATTAGAAAAGAAACATGTATTGGGTGCACAGGGAATCGGATCACCCATTGGTTTCCCCACCCAATGATAATCCGGGGCGTGTCTTTGGATGAGATCATCCCGGATTGCATCGAGACCGGCTCACCCGGCGTTTCCCGTCTTCTCCGCGCCAAAGGTATCCAGGTAGTAGAGGGTGGCGCCCACGGGCGCAAAAGAAAGAAAGAGAATGTTCACCACGGGAACCAAGTAAGGAAGGCCGAAGCCGACATGGAAGAGAATCGACTTCGAAAGGAATCGGAATCGCTTCCCGAATGGGATAAGCCGTCTGGCGGGTGTGAGGTCGGTGTTGTCCCAGGCCAGAAAAATGATGGCGATTGCAGAGGATAAAAATACAACCAGGGGACCCAATAGGACAAACCAACCCAAGATCATGATCAACAAGGAGAAGAGCACGGGGATAATCGTCCTTGGAATTTCCTGCTTCACCAAGAATATAAATTGCTTCCAAAGGGGCATTTTTTTCGGTTCTTTTACCTGCCCTGTCACCTTGCGCTCGGTTACGCGAGACATGTGATCCATGATGAGCACGCTGAATAGAATTTGAGAGATCAAATAGGAAAATATCACGGCCACCCCCAGGAGAAACAGAAACATTAGCCACGAAACCAAGTACCAAAGCCAGATGACCCACGCGCTTTCCGGTTTGGCCCAGATGACATCAAGGATTGGCTGATGATAGACAAAAATAAGGCTCGCGAGAATACCCGTAACGAGAATAACCACCACGAAGCGAACCATGCCCCAAAAGAGAAGCGTTCCGCTCCCCATCGCGAAACGCACCCCTCGCACGCTGTATTTGAGACCCATGAGAAGACCCATTCGACGGGTTCCTTTCCTTTTTCATAGGATATTTCTTTACGAAACAAATTAAAGATAACTCATCCGGTAAACGGAAAATCAATTCGTGTTTACTTCGGTTTCACCCTCTGGAACGGCTGTCAAAACAATCCGAATATCCTGCGGTGTCACTCGGTCCACCGTCACCCCCAGGGGGAGGTCAACGTTTCGCGCTGACAGCTTGATGA
>Ga0180438_10006877_pt1 | contig 15171 bp, 13 predicted proteins | sample SS_ome_12_FD_132455 | JGI IMG/M metagenome (GOLD analysis project Ga0180438, IMG submission 132455) | Hypersaline lake sediment archaeal communities from the Salton Sea, California, USA - SS_3_D_2 metaG | ecosystem: Environmental > Aquatic > Non-marine Saline and Alkaline > Hypersaline >...
CATCGCCTTGGCGGCCACGCCCGCCGCCGGCATGCCGATGCGGAAGGACTGCCGCAACTGCTCTCCGCTCGCGTCCAGGGACAGGACGGACTCGTCGGTTATCGGGAACAGGACCGGCTTTCCCGGGAGGTCCGCATGCTCTCGAAGAAGGAACTCGGCAAGATCGGCGTCCTTCCCGTGGTACTCCCAGATCTCGCTGACATACCTGCTGTCGCATCCGGGAAGGGGCGAACCGTCGCAGATGCCTATCACGCGAACGCCGCTGCGCCCGAGGGCGCGGGCGACTCCCAAGCCGTTGATGGACAGCTTCGTCACAACCGCGGGGACATTTCTCGCCTTGGTCATCCACTATGCTCCGACTGGCCGGAGCCCGGCAGGAGCACCTGCTCGGGACCGAGGGCCCTCTGTCCGGCCGGGGCCGCTGCGAAAGCCGCTACCCGACGTCAGCCGTCTCTTGTCTCTTCGGCTGTGCCGCCGCCCGCGCCGAATAAACGGCGTGGAACACCGCTGCCTTCAGGCGGAGCGGGGATCGGACCCACGAACTCCACATCAGCTCGGCGGCACGGCGGAACTCCCCAAACTGCGCGAGCCGTCGGCCCAGGAGATACGAGGTCGACACGTATCTTCGCCGCGCCAAGCGTCGCAGGTACGGATCGGCCCAGTCCGATCGGATCACCGCGTCCAGGAGGGCCACGATCTCGTCGTGGTTCCTGATCCAGTTCTTCGGGTTCGTGATGTTGTCTCCGTGGACTCGGATGCCTGCCACCAGACGGTTCACGTAGCCGATCTCGAACTCCGAGCAGATCCTGATCCAGATGTCACGGTCCTGATGGTAGTAGAAGCGCTCGTCCCACAGCCCGATCCTGTCATACACGGACCGCGCGATCATCGCGCCGCACTGGGGGACGATGTTCCTCTCCACGAGCCGCTCGAGCAGCGTGCGCGACAGCACGTAGACGCCCGGGGCCACTTCTCGCTCCGTATGCGCGGCGACGTCCTTGGGGATCGGCACGTCGCTCGACTGGGCGTCGAGCCATCCCTGCCAGTCCGAGAACCTCGTCGTGCTGCCGTAGACCGCCGGGGCGCTTCCGCCAAGCGCCCTGTTGGCGTCCCACAGGATCTCCACGGCCTTCGGGCTCAGCACGTCGTCGGCGTCCGGAAACATCACGTACTCGGAGGTAGACTCCGCCAATCCGAGGTTCCGGGCGCTGGAGACCCCGCCGTTCTCCTTCCAGATGTACCTCACGCCGTCGTACTGCTCACAGACCTCGCGTGTCTGGTCCGTCGACCCGTCGTCGACGATGAGGATCTCGGCCGGCCTGAGCGTCTGGGCGAGCACCGTCTCGATCGTCGAGCCGATGAACCGCCCGTAGTTGTAGCACGGGATGATGACGGCCACCGGCGCGGTCGCTGCGTTCGCGCTGTCATGCATGGATCGTTGCCTCCTCCGCCCGGCAGAGCACGCCTCGCTCGTAGTCGATGATCTCCCCGAGCGTCTGCTCCAGCGATTTCCGCGGCTCGTAGCCGATCAGGCCGCGTATCTTCGAGATGTCCGGCACCCGGACGAGCATGTCGTCGAAGGGCCTGCCGTACGCCTCCTCGTAGCTGAGATACCGCTTCTGCGAGACCGACCCGGTCATCCGGATGATCTCGTCGGCGAGAGCGTCGATGGTGATCGACTCCGTCGTGCCGATGTTGATGACCTCGCCGACGGCCTCGTCACAGTCGAGCAGGGCGATCAGCGCGCCGACGACGTCGCTGACGTTGCTGAAGCAGCGGCTCTGCTCGCCCGTGCCGTAGATCTCGATCGTCTCGTTCCGCAGGGCCCTGCGGATGAACCGGGGGGCGACCATGCCGTACTGCCCCGTCTGCCGCGGCCCGATCGTGTTGAAGAACCGGCAGACGATCGTGGGCAGGGCGTATTGATCGTGGTACGCCAGCGCCAGGAACTCGTCGACCATCTTGCTGCACGCGTAGCTCCAACGCGTGAACCGCGTCGAGCCCAGCGTCGTGTCGTCGTTCTCGTTGAACGGCACTTTCGAGTTCTTCCCGTAGACCTCGCTGGTCGAGGCGATCAGGATCTTCCGCCGGAACTTGTTGGCCAGCGAGAGGACGACCTCGCTGCCGTGGATGTTCGTCTCGATCGTGTGCACCGGGCGCGAGACGATCAACTGCACCCCGACCGCGGCGGCCAGGTGCACCACCACGTCGCAGCGGTCCACCAGCGCGGTCATCGTCGACTCCTGCCGAACCGACTCGCGGACGAACTGGAACCGTTCGTGGCCGAGCAACTGCGCGATGTTCTCCAGCGACCCGGTCGAGAGGTCGTCGACGACGGCGACGGAGTGTCCGGCCGCCAGCAGGGCCTCCGCCAGATGCGACCCGATGAACCCGGCACCGCCGGTGACGAGTATGTTCATGTCCCTGTTCCTCTCCTCTTCGGCACGGCGGTGAGGCCGCGCCGGAACTCAAGCTTCTCCCGCCGGCCGGGATCGCGACCGCAGCCAGCCCATCACGAGGCGCCGATCCGCCTGCGGCACCAACAGGATCCAGGCGATCGGGACGTAACACACCAAGGCCAGAGCGACCTGCATCGCGAACTGCCGCCACGAGACCGACGGAAAGCCGACCCGTATGGCGTAGCAGATCCCGCCAAAGGCCGCTCCGGCCAGACAGGCGGGCCCGGCCGTCTCCAGAAGGAACCGCCCGAAGCTCAGCCCGATCTTCCGGCAGGCGTACCAGGGGACGATGAACGCCCTCGAGATCAGCCTGGCCGCGAGGCTCCCGGCCGCCACGCCGGCCAGGCCCCAGCCGAAAGCCGCGACAAAGAGCACCGACAGGCCCAGATTCGCCAGCGCCTCGGCCACCGCCGTGACCGCGTTGAACTTGATGTGCCCCACCGCCGCCAGCAGCCCGTTCGAGCCGATCGTCAGCAGGTACAGGAGCCTCGATCCGGCCAGGATGGTCATGACGACCGTGGCCTTGCCGGCGTCGGCCAGGCCGAACTTCGGCCCGACCATCCACAGCTCGATGAACTTGCCGCCGAACGCGATGAACCCGGCGTTCATCAGCAGGCCCAGCATCAGGGCGATCCGTACCTGTCGATACAGCAGTGTTCGGACCTGATCGATCTGCCCCCGCACGGCCGCCCGCTGAACCGGCGGGAAGAAGGTCGCCCCGATCTGCCCGATCAGCGCCGCGCTGTAGTAGACGAGCATCCCGCCGACCGAGTACGTGGTGACGGCCGCCACGCCGATCATCGCGCCGACGATCAGGATGTCGACCTGGTTGATCATCTTCTGCCCGATCCCGCAGATGAACGCCGCCACGCCGTAGCTGAACAGCTCGCGGAGCCTGCCGCGGATCAGCGACGGCGGCCAGGCGCGAAGGCCCGGATGCGTCCTGCGGGCCAGGTATCGGTTGCCCACCAGGCCCACGAGGTTGCAGCCGATCACCACGGGCACCAGACCGCGTATGCCGTAGCCCAGCTTCAGCACCACCACCGTGCCGGCCGTCTGGATCGCCAGGACGACCATGTCCATCGCGCGGGCGATGTCGAACCGATCGTGCGCGGTCAGCACGCTGGAGTAGATCACGCGGACCGCGGTGACCCAGACGTTCACCGCCATCGCGGGCAGGAGCACTCTGAGCACCCCGTAGTAGTCCGCCGGAACGCTGGTGAAGAGGCTGGGAAAGAACCACCCCAACACGACGCCGACGACGAGGATCAGGCACCCGGCGACGGTGTAGGCCCCCATGCCCGTCCGGATCGTCTCGTTGACGCGCACGTCGTCCCCCTTGCCGAGGTACAGGATGACGTACCTGCCCGTGCTGGCGCGGACGCCGAGGTCCAGCATCCCCATGTACCCCGTCACGACGACCAGCAGACTCCAGATGCCGTACTCGATCTTGCCCAGTGAATTGATGACGAACGGAGAGACCAGGAACATCACGACCAGACCGGCCACATGGGCGCCCCAGTTGGCGAAGAGGTTTCGGGCGTAGATGCGTGCTGTGGTCATGTCTTCAGTTCGTCGTGCCTCGTCCGCGCAGGCAAGCGTCCAGCCGGTCGGCGATGGCTGCCAGCTTCCGGGGCCAGGTCTCCGCCGCCATCGCGCGCGTTCGCTGCCGCCGCGCGGCATCGTCCGTATCCAGCGACGACTCAATCGCTTCCATAAACGTATCGGCGGAATCGGCGATGCGAATGAGATGGCTGTACAGTCTGACTTCCGGCATGGGCGTGGAGACGACGGGCAGCCCGGCCGCCAGGTACTCGCGGAGCTTGATCGGATTGACCGCATACGTCAGGTCGTTGACCTCGAACGGGATCAGCCCCACGTCGAAGTGGCGGCAGTAGGCGGGCAGTTGCTCGTAGGGCTTGCGGCCGAGGAAGTGCATGTTCGGCAGCTTCCGGTACGGCGCCAGATCCACCGCCGAGTCGCCGATCAGCACGAAGTGCCAGTCCGCCCGCTTCCGGGCCACCTCCGCCAGCATGCCGACGTTCACCCAGTCGCGGATCAGCCCGAAGAACCCCAGCCGCGGACGCGGGATGTCCGCCACGTCCTCCGGCGCGGGCAGGTCCTGCCGGATCGCCTGGGCGAAGTGGTCGTAGTCCACCCCGTGCGGGACCAGGAGCGTGTTCGGGTTCATCGGCTCCTTGGCCTCCTGAAGGGCCATCGACGTCGTGACGACCAGGTCGGCCCTGCCGCACAGGTCCGCCTCGTCGCGAAGCACCTGCTCGCTGTCGTAACCGGAGAACGAGGCGAAGTCGTCCACGCAGTAATATACGACGGCCTGCTCGCCGAAGTTCCCCAGCACGTAGGAGATGTCGGGGGTGAACGACCAGATCTGCACCGGCCCCCCGCGGAGCTGCGCCAGGGCGTGGCGGATCTGCCCGAGCAGCAGGGCGCGGTTCATCCGCCGGGCCAACGGGCTGGCCGGCAGGGGGATCACCAGCGGCGTCAGGACGTGCAGGTTGCGCCGGGGACGCTTCAGGCCTCCGGCGATCTGGGCCAGCTTCCTCCCCATGTACAGCAGGTCCGACGAGCTGGCCGTCGGGGCCCGCGAGGCGTGGTAGTTGACCCACAGGACCGTGTTCCGCTCGGCCAGCAGGTGCATCACGTGATGCTTGCTGGTCGGCGGGGCGTCGTAGCCGCTGGCGAAGCAGACGATCGTGCGGTCGGCGATCATTGCCCTCCCCCTCCGCCCTCGCCGCCGGGCTTCCGCAGGATGCCGAACAGCCACCCCTGGAGCCAATGCAGCCACCGGGCGCGCTGGATCAGCCTGTCGTAGGCGATGCCGATCCGCACCAGCAGAGGCGAGAAGGCCAACGCGTAGGGAAACTGGTTCTGGTACTCGAGCCTCTCGACCTCCAGCCCGCTGCGGCGAGCGATCCGGGCGATCGCCCGGATGCTGTTGGCCCGGTAGAACGTCGGGAACGTGTCCGCCTCGTCCCGCCCCTCCGTGGCCTTCACGATCCTGCCGTGAAGAAAGTTCGGAACCAGCCGCGAGAGTACCGACACGTAGTCGTACTTGCCCGCCGTGAGGAACACGACCCGCCCGCCCGGCTTCAGGACACGCTGAAACTCCTCGAAGATCTCCACCGGACGCTCGAAGTGCTCCAGGACCGCACACGACGTGACGACGTCGAATCGACCGTCCTCGAACGGCATGTCGTCCGCCATGCCGCGCAGCAGCTTCGCCCCGTCCGACGCCGCCTCCGGCTCGGCCACCGGATCCAGGCCGAACACCTCCGCGCCCGTCGAAAGAAACTGATCGGCCATGGGGAACGTCCTGCCGCAGCCGACGTCCAGCACGCTCGCGCCGGGGCCGAGCAGCTCCGCCACGGCCGTGCCGTATCGCGTGTAGGGTGACAGCCAACCTCGCTCGTGGTAATGCTTCCGCACGAGGCGGCGGCTCTTCTCGCGTCGGGTTTCCGGCCGGGCCGATTCTATCATGGTGTCTGCCGGGCGCCTGACGGCGCCGTGGGAAAGAACCTCCGGCCGGCGGCAAGGATCAGCAGACCCACCGCGGCGCCCGCCAGGTTGAGCAGCGCGTCGGCCACCGAGCCCATTCTTCCCGGGACGGCCGTCTGGACCCACTCCAGAAGTCCACCGAACACCGAACAGCCCGCCGCCGTCCAGGCCGCCCCCGACAGGGACGGGCGAGCGGCAAGCCAGACGCACGACGTGGCCAGCACCGCCAGGACCGTGTACGCCGGAACGTGCAGGATGTTCTGTGTTTTCGGCGTCAGATGCCTGTCCCAGCCGCCGGGCGCGTCGTCACCGGACGGCAGGACGCTGACGGTTGTCAGCAGCAGCACGTACGCGCCCGTCGCGATCCAGAGGGCCGCCTTCTGCCACGTCCTCATGCTCCGGCGCCCTCCCCTACGGCGGCCTGCTTCGCTTCGCGGGGCTCCGACGGCGATCCGGCCAGCCGCTCGCACAGCTCCACCAGCGGGCGCAGCCGGGCCGACCAGTTGTACGTCGCCACGACACGGTCCCGGGCGGCTCGGCCGAGCGACGACCTGGACGCGCCGTCGCCCAGCAGCTTCGTGATGCACCGCCGCCACTCGCCGGGCGTGTCGGCCTCCAGCGCGTCGGTGCCGACGTCGACGTCGAGGCCTTCCAGGGCGGCCGGCGAGGCGATCACCGCCTTGCCCATCGCCATCGCCTGCAACAGCTTGTTCTGAATGCCGCGCGCGATGCGCAGGGGCACGACGACCGCCCGGGCCGCCGCCAGGTACGGGCGAACGTCGTCGACCGTGCCGGTCACGACGATCCCCGGCTGACGGGCGAGCTGCTCGACGGCCTTCGCCGGGTCCCGCCCGACGATGACGAAACGCAGCTCCGGCACGTCGCGCTTGAGGTCGGGCCAGACCTCGCGGACGAACCAGCAGACGCCGTCGACGTTCGGCCGATAGTCCATCGTCCCGGTGAAGACGAGTGAAGGAGGCCCGCCGTCGTCGGCCCGGACCGCCTCCGCGCGGAAGTAGTCGCTGTCGACCCCGTTGGGGACGCCCAGGGCGCGCCGCTGCTGCCCGCCGGCCCGGCCCAGCGCGTCGGCCTCCGCCTCGCTGACCAGCAGCACGCGGTCAAACGTCTCGATCGCCCGCTGCTCCAGCCGGCCGACGCCCTGCGCCTCTCGGCGGAAGACCCAGCTTTTCGGCCAGCGGGCCTCGTCGGCGTAGGCGGCCCACTTCGCGCTGTCGACGTCGACCAGGTCGATCACGCGGGCCGGGGCGTCCACGGCGTGGGCCAGTGGGATCGTGCTGGAGCAGTAGGCGAAGACGAGGTCGAACGGGCTGCTGCGATGCTCGGCCGCCAGCAGGCGGCGCATGGCGCGGCTGTGGAAGTATCCCTCGGTGACGCATCCGCCGCACAGGAGCCTGAAGCCGCCGCGCAGCAGGCCGAGCCCCCCGCCGGCGCGGGCGAGGAGGAGTTTGCGGCAGTACCGCTCCAGCGGGCGGGCCAGCTCGAAGGCGCCCGCCCGATGGACCAGCGCCGCCAGCGTGACGTCGAAGCGGGCGCTGAGGGCCTTGATCTGCTCGAACGCGCGGACCCGTTCGCCCTTGTCGGGCGGGTAGGGCAGACGGTGCGCGATGTAGAGCAGCCGCTTCACTGGTATTCCGAGCATCGGGCGGGGCGCGGCGGCGCGCCCGGTCTGCCGGGCCGCGGCAGCTCCCTCCCCTGCCGACCGCTGCCGGGCCGTCCGAGGGCCCCGGGCGGCGCGGCGGCTCACGAGTAGGAGTATCTGTAGGGGTAGTCCGCCCGCCCGCCGCTCGTGCGGTGGGTCAGCACGACCCCCGTCACGTCGACGTTGGCGGCGTGGAGGTGGCCGATGGCGTCCTGCACGTGGTCGCGCGAACTGCGCCTGGAGTTCATCTTCACCACGAGCAGCGCATCGCCGACCTGCCGCCCGAGCGTCTTCGCCTCGGAGCACTGGTTGATCGGGGGCGTGTCCAGCAGGACGTAGTCGTACTTGCGGCGGAGGCTGGCGACGATCCCCTCCAGGTCGCCCCGTCCGGTGATTTCGGCGGCCTCGTCGCCGACGATCGTGCCGGCGGGGATCAGGAACAGGTTCGGATGCGCGGTCGGCTGGATCACCTCGGGCAGCTTCGCCTCCCCCCGCAGCAGCTCGGACATGCCCGGGCTGGCGGGGGCGTTCAGCAGCTTGCCCAGTGTGCCCTGGCGCATGTCGAAGTCCACCAGCGCGATCCGCCGGTCGGAGATCTCCGACAGGACCAGCGCGAGGTTCGCGCTCGTGACGGACTTGCCGTCCCCTTTCCGCGGCGAGGTGATCATGAAGCAGAGCTTCCCGCCGTTGGCGTGGCCCAGGAGCGTCTCGCGGAGCTTGCGGTACTCCTCGGAGATCCGCCCGCCCCGCTCGCAGTGAACGACCAGGGAGGCGTCATACCCCTCGGGGCTGGGCGCCGCCTCGACCTTCGGCTTCTCCGGGCGCGGGCGCTGCGGCCGCTCGGCTTCCTTCTCGACGGCGGCCCGAACGTGGGCCGCCACACCCCGCGGCTGCTCCGGATCCGGCGGGCCGGCGGCCGGCGCCTCGCCGTCGGGCGTCTTCTCGGCCGGCGCGGCCGGCGGCTGGGGGGTCCGCCCGGCCTTCGCCCGCTGCTCGGTCTGATGTCTCTTGATCGCGTCCCATACGTTACCCACGGTCCGACTCCTCCTCGGCTATAGCGCGGGCAGTGTCCCGTCCGTCGAGGCCGACACGCTCGGCGCGCGAAGGCCCCAGCACGTCATGTCGCGGATGACCTCCACGACGACGGGCCGGTCGATTACCGGCATCTGCTTCGCATAGCCGATCAATAGCGCGTTGTCGCACAGAACGTTGATCAGCCGCGGCGTGCCGTCCGTGGCCGCGAAGATCTCCGAGATCGCCTCCGGGGTGAACGACGCGTCGCAGCCGTCCTCGGCCGCCACGCGGAGCCGGTGGCGAATGTACTCGCCCGTGTCCTGCTCGGACAGATTGCGCAGATGATAGCTCAACACGATCCGCTGCCTCAGCGGCTCCCATCTCGGTTCACGAATCTTCTGGCGAAGCTCCGGCTGACCGATCAGGACGATCTGCACCAGCCGCTGGCCTTCCTGTTCCCAGTTCCACAGCAGCCGAAGCTCCTCCAGCGAGCTGTTGGGCAGGTCCTGGGCCTCGTCGACGATCACCGTCACCAGCCGACCCCGCCGCCACAGCCGAGTCAGGTGCTCCTGAAGCTCGTCGATCAGGAGCATCCGGTCGGCGTTCGGGCGGGCCTTCATGCCCACCTGGGCGGCGACGGAGCGAATGAGCTGCTTGGCCGACCCGGGCGGGTTGGACATCACGGCCGCCAGGCACCGCGGGCCCAGCCGGTTGCACAGCACGTTGCCCACGAACGTCTTGCCCGCGCCGACCTCGCCGGTGATCAACACCATCCCCTTGCGCTGCTGGACGGTGTACATCATGTTCGCCAGCGCCTCGGCGTGGATGTCGCTCTCGTAGAAGAACCGCTCGTCACACGTGATCGAGAACGGAAACTCCCGGAATTTGTAAAACTCCAAGTACATGCGCTTACATCTCTTACAAGTGCCTCTGCACCCGGTTCCACGCGCGGTCGACGTAGTTCCGGCGGAGGTAGACGCCCGGGCCTTTCCAGAACTCGTCGTACTCCTTCAGGTCATGAAGGCTCAGACGGACGCTCATGTAGAGGAAGGCCGCCGCCGTCAACGCCACCAGGGCGGTGCTCGATCCCAGGACCCAGCGCGCCGCCTTCCGGCGGCGGCGCTGACGCTTCGTCGTGATCTCGTCGATCATTCCCACGACGGGCACGCCGAAGTGCCTGGTCACGTCTTCCGCGCCCTTGATCGATCGGTCAAAGAAGTTGAAGACGAACACCATCGCCGCCCCCAGCGCCAGCCCAATGCCCCCGGCGTAGCCGAGGATCGTCCCGATCGTAGGCGATGACGGTCGGGCCTGCTGCGGGTCGGTCCAGATCACCTCCAGCGCCCGAGCCTTCCTGGCGACCTCCGCGCTGAGCTTGTCTTCGACCTTGTTGAGTTTCGCCTTCTCATCGTCGAGCTTCTTCTTGCAGTCACTCACGTTCCGGCTGAGTCGCTGGTACTCGTCCCACGTCGGCCGGAACCTCGCCTGCACGCCCTGCCACTCCTTCAGCTCCTTCCGTTTGCTTCTCAGATTCCGCTCCTGCGCGTCGAGGCGCGTTCGCATTGCGGTCAACTCGATCTGCCGCTGTTGCTCAGCGATCCACCGGTTGCGAAGCTCCTCGTTGGTCAGCCGCTCCTCCGGCACGGCCGACGCGGGAAGGTGCTGTGGCGTCTGCGCAAGTTGCTTCTTCAGTTGGGCAATCCTCTCCTTCATCTTCACCACGGAGGGATGCTTATCCGTCATCCGACGAAGAGTCCGTGCCTCGACCAGGTTCTCCTCGTACCTGTCCAGCTTCTCCCTGAGCGATTCGTATTCCGGGTTCACCACCGGCCTCTCACCGGTCGACGCGGGTGTCGGCGGCATCGGCAGCGGTGTGCTCCCCGCCAGTAAGGGAGCGCTCGGCATGGTCGCGGCCGGGGCGGTCGTCGCGGGCATCGTCGTCGCGGCCATCGTCGTCGCGGGCATCGTCGTCGCGGGCATCGTCGTTGCGGGCATCGTCGTCGCGGACGCACCGAAGATGGTCACCGCCAACATCGCGACCTTCCCCCTGGTCTCCGCGCAGTCCCTTTCTGCGTCGGCCACTTCCCGCTCGAGCGACGTCAGCTTGTTGGAGAGCATCTGGGGGCTTTCCGGCAGGTAGCGGCCGGCCCTCGTCTCGAAGGTGGTCTTCTCGTCGAGGGCGTCCTTATGATCCCTGTCCGCCTGGTTCACCCTCGTGCTGAACCACTGCTTGCTCTCCTCCAGCTCTTTCAGTATTCCCTCGAACAGACCGCGAATGTAGTTCTGAACGAGAGCCAGAGGCAGTTCCCTGGCCGTATTGGGGTCGTGGTACTCCATGCTCACCCTGACCCGTTGGAGCTGCTCTGTTTCCGTCTGTATGTTGACCCGCAATGCGTTGGTCAGGGATTGAATCAGATCGTGCTTCTCGACCCTGCCCCTCACGGTCAACTCGCCGTCCTTGTTGCGGGGCAGGCCCTTGGTCAGCCTGAGCGTCTCAACGACCACATAGTCCATGGCCTCCGGCCCGGCAAGCCTCTGGGCAAGCTCTTTCTTGTACGTCTCAAAGTCCCTGTCCCGGCCTCCGGCCATCTGCTTGCCCGTCGGGGACGCTTCGTGCTTGAAGATCACCCTACCGGTGTATTTGCGTTGAGGATACCGGTGGGCCACCGCGAGCGTCGCGAGGACACCGACCGCCACGGAGACGATGAACAGCAGATACCGCCGCCGGACGACGCGCAACACGTCACGAAACGTCTTCTTCTCTTCCGTGTGTTCCGCCATTTGTCTTTCCTCCCTAGCTTGTCGGTGCCCTCTTCCTCGCTTCGACGCCTGACTAGCGAGAGATGATTTCGCTTCGGCCCGCCTCCTCGACGTTGACCGGCTGACTCTCCTCGATCCACTTGAGCTGCGAGTACAACTGCCGGTAGTCGCTCAACCCGTCGGTGATCGCCCGGACCGGGTAGAAGATCTGTTCCAGCGCGAAGGCCGTCCTCGCCATGGGCGTCGGCTGGACGAAGATGATGTCGTTCGGTTTGAGGCGCACGTTCTTCGACATATCGCCCTTTTCCGCCATCGCCTTGAGGTTGAAGACCATCAACCGGCGCGGGTTGGCCTTGTCGGGCTTCTCCACGCCGTCGAGCTTGTACGAGCCGGACGGCTGCGTCGTGGCCCGACCGCCCTCCTGCGGGCCGTCGCCGCGGATCAGCACGATCCGCTCGGACCAGGCATAGTTGTTCGGCTGGGCCGAGGCCAACGCGCTGAACAGCGTGTCGCCGCCCGTCCACACCACGGGGCCCGGGCGGCTGACCTGGCCCAGCACATAGAACTTCTGCGAGTTGTAGCCGACGACGTCCACGGTCGCGTCCACCTCTTCATAGTATTCCTTGGCCGCCTTTTTCAGTAGCTCTTCGATCTGTTTCGGCGTCTTGCCGGCCACCACGACCTCGCCCAGCAGCGGCAGGTTGATCTTCCCGTCCGGGCGAACCGTCTGCTGGATGCCGTCGATCTCCCCCACGCCCTGGGAGCGGATACTGATCCGGTCCGGCGGGAGGACGAAGTACTCCTTGGCCGCCACCGGCACGGACCCTTCCGTCAGGAACTGATTGACCTGCGTCGAGTCGTAGCAGCCGGTCACCGCCAGGCAAGCCAACGGCACGAGGAAGACTGTTGCGAGCTTCTTGCTTCTCAGCATGGTCGTGTCCCCTGCATAAGGGCGCGGCGTCCTTGCCGCCGGCGGCCCCGGGCCTCTGCCGAAGGCACGTCGGGGGGCGCTGGCCCGTGCCTCGTCGGCCGGCTGAGGGCAGCGACCTCTCGTAGTACGATGCCCTTACAGCCGAAGTTCCCTGAATCGTCCACAATCGGCGCCCTGCTCTGGCCAACACGTTCCGCCGCCGCGCCCCGCGGGGATCGGCTGCGGGCGGCCGCCGGTGCAGCCGGACTGCGCATGCACGGCCTCCGCCGTACTCTCATCGGCTATTCTCGACGTTATCTTCACACAGACGGAGGACGCATCGGGCCGGGCAAGGCGGGATCGCCGGACAGCCCCCGCGCAGCAAACGACGGCCGGGCCATTGGCCGGCCGTCGGTCAAGTGTTGTTCAGCCCCCCTCGTGCCCGCCGACACGACGTCGACGGCAACCGCACCCGTCGCGGCCGCCGCCCTCTCGAGCCGTCGGCGGCCCGGCCGCGCCGTGCCCCGGAGCCTATTGCCTGCGACGCCTTCGCAGCAACAGGGCCCCGAAGCCGAAGCCCAACAGGGACAGCGTGGCCGGCTCGGGGATGTCGGCGACGAGCACGCGGATGTTCCCCTGGCTCTGGCCGCTGTCCTGGACCGATGCGATGCTCTCCCTGTACATCGTCGCGTCGGTTTCGACGTAGAACCACGAGGACGTCTGCCCGGGCTCGAGGAGCCTCTGGACGAGCTCGCTCTGCTTCGCCTCGAACGAGAACTCGATCTTGGGCGAGTTGTCGCGGTCCAGGTAGAGCACGTCGCCCTGCATGAAGTCCACCAGACCGTCCGCGTGCATCACGCCGAGGTCGACCAACGTGATGCCTTCCTCGTAGCCGACGATGTTGCCCACGCGGATGGACCGGCCGTTGACCAGGCTGCCCGTATTCTCAATCTGGTAGGCAAACAGCAGGTGTCCATCGAGGTCGCTCTGCCAGACCTCCGAGGAGAAGACCCCCTGCAACTGAAGGCCGTTGCTGAAGGTCACGTCGATCGAATCGATGGAGCTCCAGCCGCCCGCGCTGAGCGGCCCGCCGACGTACATGTTGAACTTCACGCCGCCGGGCACGACCGTCGGATCGATGTGCCACGCCCGATTGTCCACTTCGAGGATGACGGGGGGGGCAACCAGCGCCGCCGAGCCGACGGCCGACAACAGGGCGATTACGGTGAGCACGGCGCCTGCGCGCACGACAGCGCCGTTGAGAATCCCATCCCTCTCCCATTTCATCACGATGCTCCCTTCCTGAGGTTACCTCTCTAGGCCCAAGAGGTACCGCTCACAAAACAGGCTCCTCGGTTTGCGTCTCGTTGCGTCTCGTTGCGCGGAGGCCGTGCCAGGCTACGCACGCCTCCGACGGATGTAACCGCCCAAAGCTCCGAGCCCCGCTGCGACGGCCAGCGCCGTCAGCGGCTCGGGGATCACGCCCGTGCCCAGGTCTTCGCCGGGCACGAGAACGGGGATCTGATCGTGGCTGGTCCCGCCGTTCTGGATCGTCGCCGCCCCCAGGTGCCACGCGTCCTGGTCGGTGTCGGCGTAGAACCAACTGCTCTGCTGGCCGGGCTCCAGGTTCCGCGGGATGAGGGTGCTGTAGCTCGAGTCGATGCTCTTGAAGCTGAAGAACAGCTGCGCGCTGACCCCGTCGGTGGTCCGGCCGATCTCCAGCACGTCGCCGACGCCGTAGGAGCCGTCGCCGCCGGGCTGAAGGATGCCCGCGTCCACCACGCCGACCGGCCTCTCATAGCCCTCGATGTTGCCGATCCGCATGTCGGCGAAACCGACCCCGCCGGTGTTCTCCAACTGGTAGGCCACCAGCAGGTGCGAGTCGGCGTGCTGCCAGATCTGGCTCCGCAGGATGCCGCTGAGGTTGCCCGTCGAAAACGCCGACGTGACGTCCAGAGCCGCCAAATGCGTGAAGTTGTCGCCCACCAGCCCGCCGGGGTCGGTGAACATCGTGAAGTGACTGCCAGCCAGGTCCAGGCCGCCAAACGTGTCGGGGTGCACCCGCCACGTCGGCACGCCCACACCAGGAAGGTGCAGATCCGCAGTGTTCGATCCCACCGCAAGGGCAGGCATCGCCAGTGCGAGCACCCCCACCACGCATGCCGCTATGACCAATTTCCTCATAGCTGTCTCCCATGTTCCTTTGGCCGCCCGCCGTGCCGGCGGCGTCAGGGTCCTCCGTTTACTCGGCACGCGAAATGCCGAATCGGGCGCCCCGGGGCTCGGTGCGCCTCTGCTTCTGTTCCTCGCCTAGGCTTCGGCCGACCGGCACGAATGTCGGGCACGGAACACCACCTTCCTGCCCGCGGGCCGTACCCGGCCGCCTGACCTCCGCTATCAGATTCCGGCTCTACAATCCCGACCGTGGAGAAACGAGAGGGCCTCACAGCCGTGCGAATGTCCCTCGCCACAAGGCTGCGATAGCCGACCCTCCGGCCTCCATTCCACAAGTGCAGCATGGACGCGAGCGCTAAACCGCTCAGGTCAGGGGATTAGTATACCCCGATTGCCCGAATTACGCAAGGGAAAAAAGGCGGCATAAGCCGATGCAGATCGAGCCCCCGGCCCCCGCCGGGCCAAACGGCACGCCGTCGCGCGCCGCGCCCCCTGTAGGCCCCCCCCCGTCATCCCCCACTGCCGCTTCCCGGACGCCCGGGCGGCTAAGCGGGCTCAGGTAAGTTATGTTGCGTGCCTGCTGGTCCGCAGCCCGCCTGTCTGCGTCGGCCTGCATCGACGATGCCACGGCATCGCCTGCTTCGGCCTCCTTGCCTGCCGAACTGCGTCCTGCGCAG
>Ga0180438_10006879_pt1 | contig 15170 bp, 8 predicted proteins | sample SS_ome_12_FD_132455 | JGI IMG/M metagenome (GOLD analysis project Ga0180438, IMG submission 132455) | Hypersaline lake sediment archaeal communities from the Salton Sea, California, USA - SS_3_D_2 metaG | ecosystem: Environmental > Aquatic > Non-marine Saline and Alkaline > Hypersaline >...
CGGAGAACCTCCTGGCCGCCGAGAGCCGCGTCTCCGACGTGGACGTGGCCACCGAGATGGCCGCGATGACGCGGAACCAGGTGCTGGCACAGGCGGGCATCTCGATGCTGGCCCAGGCGAACATGATGCCGCAAATGGCGCTGCAACTACTTCAGTAATAGTTGATTATAGCAAAAAACCAGCCGGGCCGACCGGCTGAGCTACGGGAGACTGCAAGGGCTCACCCGCCTTGCCGACGGGTGGGCCCTTGCTTCATTGCGCCCACAACGTCCAAGCGAAGCTCAAGTTCCCCGCGCCGGGATCGATAATAATTGCAGCGGGACAGTGGCGTGGGCCGGCCCCGCGCCGTCCGGCGGCCGGCTGGAGCGGACCATGAGCAGTATATACGCACTATCGGGCGTTTTCTCGGGCATCGACACCGACGCGTTGGTGACGGCGGGCATCGCGGCGGCCAGCCGGCCGATGGCCCGACTGACCAGCCAGAAGGACGACTGGCAGGCCAAGCTCGACGCCGTCGCCGAGATCGAGCGGCGGATGGAGCAGCTCCGCGACCTGGTCGCGGACCTGCGAGACGCCGACGATCTGCGGGCCGTGGGGGCCAGCTCCTCCGACACGGACGTGCTGCTGGCGACCGCCGCCGCGGGGGCCACCGAGGGCGTCCACGACGTCATCGTCAACCAGTTGGCCTCGGCGGAGAAGGAGGTCCACGCCGGCATCACGCCGACGGAGGCCTGGACGCACTCGACGGGCGTGGCCGACGGCGACACGGAGTACATCGCGGCGGCCGACATTTCCGACGCGGGCGGGACGGACTACAAGTTCGTCTTCCAGTTCGGCGACGAGGCGCAGGTCAGCGTGGACCTGTCGGCCTACGACGCGACGGGGATCACGCTGAACCAGTTGGTCAGCGAGATCAACACGGCGGCGGGCTACACGTCGGCGTCGGCGGTCGAGGACGGCGGGGTGTACAAGCTCCGCATCCAGGCGTCGGCGGCGGGGGAGGGCAAGTCGCTGACGATCACCGACGAGGACTCCGTCGCGGCGCTGGACAGCACGGACGAGTTCGACCAGACGGTCGACGGGGACGTCGGCGCCGACGCGATCGTCGGGGCCGGCCAGTTCGTCTACACGTACAACGGCACGACGCGGACGATCACCACCTCGGCGGACACGAACCTCGGCCAGCTCCGCGACCTGATCAACAACGACGCCGAAAACGCGGGCGTCTCGGCGAGCATCCTGGAGTACGAAGCCGACGCGGACCACAAGTACCACCTCGTGCTCAGCGGCAAGGACACCGGCGGGGACTACACGATCACGATCGAGGCGGGCACGACGCTGGCGGACTTCGGGCCGGGGGGCAACTGGACGCAGACGCGCACGGCACAGGACGCGCAGATCCGCGTGGACGGCTACCCGGCCGATCCGAGCTGGATCGACGTGTCCAGCAACGCCGTCACCGGCGTGATCCCCGGTGTGACGCTGACGCTGTACGAGGCGGGCACGGCGACGGTGAACCTCACCCGCAGCACCGACGACCTGAAGACCGACCTCGAGAACATGGTGGGCATCTACAACGGGCTCGTGGACACGGTCAAGCAATACGCCGGCTACGACACGGAGACGGAGACGGCCGGCGTGCTGCTGGGCGATTCGAGCCTGAATCTTCTGCTGACGCGGATCCGCACGGTGTTGACCGGCACGGTGGCGGGTTTCGACGCGAGCGGCGACGCCTTCACCATGCCGGCCCAGATCGGCATCGAGATCGACCGCGACGGCTACCTGAGCGTGGACACGGCCGTGCTGGACGAGGCGCTGTCGTCGAACTACCAGGGCGTGCTCTGGCTGATCGGCGCGGCGGGTCGCGGCGCGTCGGACACGGCGGCGGTGCAGTTCGACGGCGCCACGTCGAGCACGGAGGCGGGCACGTACGAGGTGAAGGTGGACTACGACGCGGTCGGGGCAATCACCGCCGCGTGGATGCGCCAGACGGGCGAGACGGAGTGGCGGACGGCGGCGGTGGACGGCAACCAGATCACCGGGGGCACCGGCGACCCGGAGCAGGGCCTCCAGGTGACGTTCGTCTGGCCGGGCGACGGGCCGACGTCGGTGACGGCGGAGGTCCGCGTCCAGCAGGGCTTCGGCGGGGCGTTGTACGACGAGATGGAGGCGATCCTCGACGAGCTGGACGGCCCGTTGGCGATCAAGAAGCAGGGCTACGACAACGCGATCGATCAGCTCGAGCGTCGGATCGACCAGCAGGAAGACCGCCTGGTGGCCATGGAGGAGCGGCTGCGGGAGCGGTACGCCCGCCTGGAGGGGGTGCTGGCCCAGTTGGACTCCTTCCGCGGGGCCTTCGAGTCGCTGATGACCTCGCTGGAGTCGATGACCGGACGGAGGCAAAGCAGTTGACCACTACGATCAGGGTGATCTCATGAGCGGAATCGGCGCATACCGGGAGAACGCGGTGGTCACGCAGTCGCGGGGGCGGCTGATCGTGCTGCTGTACGACGGGGCGGTCAAGTTCCTCCGGCAGGCCATCGCGGAGATCGAGAAGCAGGACTGGAAGGCGAAGGGCCACTTCATCAACAAGGCGCTCGCCATCATCGACGAGCTGGACGTCTGCCTGGACATGGAGGCCGGCGGCGAGGTGGCCACCGACTTGCGCGCGCTGTACACCTTCCTGCGCCGCCACCTGACCGAGGCCAACACCCACCGCGATCCCGAACGGATCCGCGAGGCCATCCGCATCCTCGAGGAGCTCAACGAGGGCTGGAAGGCCATCGTGACCTGACCCGGCCATTGGGTCTTCGGCCGGACCGCGGCCGCAGAGGCGGGTCCTCGGTGCCCGAGGATCAGCACGAGCCCCGCACGGGCTCCGGGAACGCCATCGCCGGCGCGCCGGCGGATGGTCCGGCGATCGACCTGGCGGTCAGCTCTTGTCCTGCTGCTCCTGCTTGGCCTGGTCGCCGACGCCGCGGACGGCCCAACGGGCGAACTTCATCCGGACGTTATTGGTCTCGTCGACCTTGACGGTCAGCTCTTCCGGGCGGGCCTCGATCACCGTGCCCATGATCCCGCCGACGGTGACGACCTTGTCGCCCTTCGACAGCCCGGCCAGCATCTCCTTCCGCTTGGCCTCCTGCTTCCTGCGGCTGCGGCTGGTCCAGTAGAACAGCAGGACGATCCCGCCGAGCATGACGATCATGAGCCCGTATTGCTCGAAGAACGTCGGCGGCGGGCGTTTGGTCGTGCCGGCCGGCCGGGTGGCCGGTGCGGTGGTCGGCTGCGCGGCGGGGGCGGGCGAGACGGCCCCGCCGGCGGGGGGGGTGTCCGCCTTGTCGGTCTTGACCGGCTGGAGCTTCGGGGCCGGCTGGGTGGTCGTCTCCTGGGCGAAGCAAACCGCCGCGCCACAGCCGACCGCCGCCAGAGCCAAACAGACGAGTATTCCGCGATGACGCATGGGGCTGTCCTTTCCGGCGGAACCGCCCACGCCTCCATCGGCCGATCGAGCGGCGGGGATAGGGCGCCAACGGCTCCTGCCTCGATTTACGGCCGGGCATTGTGCGCCATTCGGCGGGGCAGTTCAACCCCAATGTCCGGGACAGGCCCGACGGAGGCCGACGTGTTGTGAGGCCGTGCTGTCTGGATGCTCAGTCGTGGCCCCGCCGGGGCAAGCCCGACGGAGGCCTGTCAGGCGGCTAGTCCGTGCCTTCGTTGAAGAACACGTACAGCCCGTCCTTGCCCGGTGCGACGAGGTCGAGTCGGCCCCCGCCGGTCAGGTCGGCCAGCGCGAATTGGATGCCGCAGCCGGTGGCCGACCGGGGCGGGCCGTGGTCGATGATCTGCTTGCTGAACGTCTGCCCCGTCCACTTGAAGTAGTAGATGCCCACGTCGTCGCCGCTGCCCGGATCCTTGCCGCAGTGGGCGCGGTAGCGCTTGCCGGTGACCAGCTCGCAGACGCCGTCGCCGTCGATATCGGCCCAGATCAGGTCGTGGTACTGGCTGTTGAACGGGTCGATCGGGTGGCGGACCCACGTCCGCCGTCCGCCGTCGAGCCGCTGCTGCCACCAGTGCAGGCCGTAGGCGTGGGACTGCCCGACGATCAGGTCGGCCAGGCCGTCGCCGTCGACGTCGACGACGAGGATCGGCACGCTGGCCGAGCCGAGGTCGAACTCCTCGTGCCACGTCCACTTACCGCCGAAGGTGTCCTCGGGCGCCTCCAGCCAGCCCTTGGCCAGCACGAAGTCTCCCCGCCCGTTGCCCGTGATATCGCCGAACCCGAGGCCGTGGCCCTGCGGCTCGGCGCGAACGATGTGGGCGTCGAACTGGCCCGTCGGCCTGCCGTCGGCGCCGGTGCGGAGCTTGTAGACCACCAGCGGCCCGCCGGGCGTGTTCGGGACGATCTCGACCGCCCCGTCGCCGTCGACGTCCCACGCGCGGGTCGTCTCGACGTTGCCCGTCCGCGCGATTACGTGCTCGGGCCACTCCGCGCCCGCCTCGCCGGGGTTCTCCCGCCAGCGGATCGAATCGCCCCACCAGCCGCCCGTGACGAAGTCCATCCGCCCGTCGCCGTTGACGTCCAGCGGGATCGTCGAGAAGTCGTCGTAGTACTCCCCCTCCGCCCGCACGTCGCCGATCCTGTGCTGTTTGCGGAAGTCCGGCCCTTCGTACCACCAGGCCCCGGAGACGATGTCCGCCACGCCGTCGCCGTTGACGTCGAACACCCCGGCCGACTCGTACCGCTCGTCGGCGATCAGCACCTTGCGAAACTTCACCGGCATGTCTTGGTCCTTTCGTGCTGTTCTGTTCGCTATCGTGCTGGGAAACGGGGACAGGCACTTGCGCTGCGGAGCCAGTCCCCGTTTTCCTTGGCGGATCTCTGCGCCTTCAGACGCCCCGGAGCAGGCGGATGTACTCCCGCGCGACGATCAGGTCCTCGAGCGCCTCTGCCGCGCCGCAGGGGGGCGGGGCCTCGCCGCGGGCGAAGCGGATGAAGTTGATCGCCTGCTGCCGCATCGCGCCGACCCACGGCAGGTGCGGACGGGTCACCCGCGGCGTGGCGCCGTCGCCCGGGTCGAGGAGCACCTCGACGCCGCCGGGGCGGCTGGACGCGAGCGGGGCGGGCAGCTCCAGCTTCACGTACCCGCGCTCGAAGCACACCATCGCCGACTCCTGCCACTCGACCGTCGTCCGGTAGGGCGTCATCTCGATCACACACGCGACGCCGCCGTCGGACCGCCCGGCCAGCACGACGCCCGACGGGTCGGCGTACGTCACGCGCCAGGGCCCGCCCAGCAGGTGACGCATCAGGTTCACCTGGTGGATGTAGTAGTTGACGAAGCCGACGTAGGCCTCGTTGGCCTCCTCGTCCATGTCGTCGGCAGGCGGGTCCCGGGCCAGCACGCCCGCGTCGTCGCCGCAGTCGATCCGGCCGTCGCAGCCGGAGGCGATCCAGTCCCCGGCGGGCATGAGGATGCGGACGTACTTCATCGGCCCGATCTCGCCCGAGGCGGCCAGTTCGTCGATCTTCGCCTTCGCGTAGATGGTGGCCGGGTCGGACCGCTTGTGATAGCCGACCATGATCCCCGCGCCCGAGCCGTCCAGCGCCTCGAGGATGCCGCGGGCGGCCTGCACGGAGGCGGCCAGCGGCTTCTCGATGAAGACCGGCACAGACGCCTCGACCAGCTCGCCCAGCAGCACGCCGTGCCTCGTGAACGGCTGCGACGCGACGATCGCGTCGAGCCGCTCGGCCGCGAGCATCTGCTTGTGGTCGTCGTAGACGTTGGCCACGCCGTAGCGCCGTGCGACGGCCCGGCCCGTCTGCCGCCGCAGCTCGGCGATCGCGACGACCTCGCAGTCGTCCAGCGCGGCGTAGTTTCGCAGATGCGCGCACTGCCCCATGCTGCCGACGCCGACAAACCCGATCCGCAATCTCTCGCCCGCCATAACGGCCTCCGGAGTGGGGGTCCACGCGTTGCGGTATCGTCCCAGAATCCGCGGGCCAAGGGAAGACGCGTCTGCCGTCGGCCGCTTGCCGGCCGACTCACTCGATCGTCGACATCGTCAGCGTGTCCTGGTTCTTGATGAAGATCCTGTTGCCGGCGATCAGAGGGTGGGCGTAGGTCGGCGTTGTGGCGACCTTGATGCGGGCCAGTTCGGTGTAGGCCTTGGCGTCGGGCTTGAAGGCGATCAGTTCGGACGTGCTGGGCAGGGCCAGGACGGCCGGGCCGGCGGCGACGACGGCGGCGAAGCCCCGCCCGTGGCGGGTTGAGTCCGTCCAGGCGGTCTTGCCGGTCTTCGCGTCGACGCAGAAGAGGTTGCCACCGGCGGACAGCCCGAACAGCAGCCCGCCGGTCAGCACGGGCGTGTTGAACTGCGTGGCGACCTTCGCGTTGCTCCAGAGCTCCCTGGCGGTGAAGCCGTCGGTGCCCTTCTCGATCTTGACGGCCTTGGTGCCCCGGCCGGGGCCGGTGAAGATCACCGTCTGCCCGTCGACGATCGGCGTGGCGGAGTTGTAGGCCCGTCGGCCGGAGGGGAAGGGGATCTTCCAGAGCAGCTTCCCGTCGGAGGCGGCGACGCCCACGACGTTCTTCTCGGTCAGCGTGACGATCTGCTTCGTCCCCTCGACGGTCAGCAGGGCGGGGGAGGCATACTCGGGGGCCCCCTCGGCCCATCGCCACTTCTCCTCGCCGGTTGCCAGGTCCAACGCGATGATCGCCCCCTTGCCTTTCCCGCCGACGTGCGCGACGGCCAGTCCGTCGACGAGGATCGGCGACATGGAGGTGAAGAAGGTCGGCACGGTCTTGGGGAACGGGTCCTTCTGCCAGAGGCGCCTTCCTTCGGCGGCGTTGAAGCAGGAGACGACCCCGCCGACGCCGAGCGTGACGACCTTGCCGTCGGCCACGGCGGGCGAGCTTCTGGGCCCCGGATGCCGGCTGGCCGGGCCGGTGACGGCCTGGGCGGCGTACCTGGCCTTCCAGAGCTGCATTCCGCTGCCGGCGTCCATGCAGAGAACGACCTCGCCGTCGCCCTGGCGCGTGAAGACGTAGAGCCTGCCGCCGACCAGGGCGGGCGTGGCGTCGCCGGCGCCGACCTTCGCCTTCCACTTCACCCTCAGCGCCTTCGGCCAGACCTGCGGCGCGGCGAAGCCGGCGACCTTTCCATCACGATTGGCCCCGCGCCATTGGGGCCAGTCCTGCCCCAGCAGCGGGCTCGCGCAGAGCAGGATCACAATGCTCACGGCTACGGCGATCGATCGGCTGACGTCTCTCATGGCAGCTCCTTTCCCGATGTCCGATGAGAAGCCTTCGACGGGTCGCCCCCCATAGCGGCAAAACACGTCTGTCAAGTCGTATATTGCACTCTGTCGGGATTTCGTGGGGCCCCGTCGGCCGGCCCAAGCTGCCGGCCGACCGACGAGTGAAGCGGCCGCGGCCGGCGTCGTCGCCGTCCGCCGGTGCCCGCCTCACGGAGCGGTCGGCTTCCACCAGAGGCTCCGCCAATAGGCCTCGTCGGTCTGATAGACGTCGATCGGGTCTTTGGCGAGGTCGAAGCTCGCCGGCAGAACCCCGTAGCGCTTCATCTCGCGGACGTACTGCGGCGGCGGGCGGAAGCCCGGCATGTCGAACCGCTTGATCTCGCCCAGCCGCTTGCCGCCGCGCCGGAGCATCGCGAGGATCGCCCGGTAGTCCGGGTCGGACGTGTCCTTGAAGACCTCGCAGACCTTCGTGACCTTGCCCGTCTCCGGATCTCGCTTGCCCATGTCGAAGCCGCCGGCGGTCTTCGCCAGCGGGGCCAGCAGGACCATCGACCTGGCCGGGCGGGTGAGGTTGAACACGAGGTGACGGCAGCGCAGCAGTCGCGGGTCGTTCCAGTTCGGCCGCCAGAACGACAGGCCGTTCTCGTGCGAGAGGGCGGCGGGCAGGCTCATTCGGCCCTTGTGGCAGGAGGCGCATCGGCGTCTGACGGCCGCGGCGGCGGCCTTCGTCTCGGGCCAGTTGTAGTCCGTCTCGACCTGCCTGTTGGAGTAGTACCCGCCGATCGCGCCGTTGCCGAGGCCCGCGTAGGTTCCGGGGTAGGCGGCCCCGCTCTCGATCCAGTAGCGGACGCGGTCGATCTCGTTGGCGGTGGCCTTCACGCCGTGGTGCCCGCCGGCCAGCTTGGCCATGATCGGGCTGGCGGCCGAGCCGATCGACCGGGGCGAGAGGTTGCTGCGGGCGTTGTTTCGACCGTCGATGAACTGCTTGCGGATCGTCAGCGTCGCGTAGCTGTGGGAGAACATCGGTCCGCGGTCACCGGTGAGGATCACCCCGCCGGATCGCGGCCCGTGGCCGGACCCGGCGCGCTTGTCGTAGTCGTGACAGCCGACGCAGTTGCGGTCGAGGATCGGCTGGATGTCGCGGGGGAAGTCCGTCACCTCGGGCACGTCCGCGACGGGCTGGATGCGGCTGGGCCCGCGCCGCATCGCCAGCAGTTGGCTCGGCAGGATCGTCTGGGTGCGCTGTTCGTGGCAGCCGACACAGCCGATCGACTCGCCCGGCTGGACGGTCATGAAACTCTGCATTCGCTTGACGGACATGTTGTTGGCGTCCATCGCGACGAAGAAGAAGCTCCGCAGGGCCGGCAGGTCGAAGTAGGCCGACCCGTCCGCCTCGACGGGCACCGTGCCGACAATCCGCTCGAGCGTGAACGTCCCGCCGTAGCTGAGCGGGTCCATCCCCCCGGTGTAGTTGATCGGCTTGGGCAGCGGCTCGACGATCAGCAGCTTCTTGATCTCGCCCGGCCGGACGCCGGCCATGTTCCGCCCGGCCGTCACGTCCGCCAGCACGACCCGCCCGGTCGGCCGGGCCGGCTGGGCCCGCTCGGCGAGCACGGGCTCACGCTTGCGGGCGATCAGCGGGCGCGGCTCGTGGACGTCCTGCTTTGGATCGGTGTAGAGGGCCCTCTTGCGCCCGGTGTCGTCCAGCAGGACAATCCGCCGGCCCTCGGCGGCGAGGAAGGCGTGTTCGGAGAACGCCCACGGGTCGCGGAAGTTGCTCCCCCCGCCGATCCGGCGGACGGACTTCCGGTCGTCGGGGCCGCCCTTCGGGTCGACGACGCAGATCGGCCCGGCGTGCTCCCGCCGCCCGTGGCCGGGGGAGAACAGCGCGACGATCCGATCCGTGCCGGGGATGGGCTTGGCGTCGATCATCACCGTGCCCGGGTGCATGTTGCCGTAGTAGACCATCTGGTAGGTCCCGTCGGGGTTCATCACCCAGAGGTGGTGGTAGTCGACCTGGCTTCGGTCGACGTACTCCCATCGCGTGTAGAGGATCCGCCCGTCCGGCAGCGGCCACGCCGTGTTGTCGTGCTCGAGGTTGCTCGACACCGGGCGGAGGCTGCCCCCGTCGGCGTCGCAGCGGTAGAGCACGGCCACCTGCGTCAGCCAGCACTGCACCCACCGTTTGCAGCGGGACGAGCAGAAGATGATCCCGCCGTCGGGCAGGTAGGTCGGCTCGATGTCGTCGTACGGCGCGTCGGGGGTGATCTGCCTGAGCCCCGTGCCGTCGACGTCGATCTCGTAGAGGTGGTAGTGCTCCGAGCCGCCCTTGCGGTAGGAGAAGAGGATCCGCTTGGCGTCGTAGTGCACCTGCGGGTCGCGGACGGCGCCCTTGGCGTCTTCCAGCAGGACGGTGACCTTGCCCGTCCGGACGTTCAGCTTGCAGAGCTTGCCCCCGCCCGTGCCGTAGACGGTCTGGCGTTCGTCGCGGGCGTAGTAGGCGAAGTTGGCGTACCAGTGCCCGTCGCGCCCCGCTCCGCGGACGGCGAAGACGATCTCCTCGACGCCCTTCATCGGCCCGGCGAGCAGCTCGCCGAGGTCCAGGGGCTTGGGCCTTGCGGCATAGGACGCTGCGGTGATCGACGCGATCAGAGCGGTAGTCAGGGATGCGGCGAGCAGCCTGTGGAATCTCACGGCGATTTCCTCGAGTCTCCCGCTTCAATTCTTCTTTTCAATACCTTCTGTGCCCTCTGTGCCTCTGTGATAGAGCCTTTGGCCTATGGGCGGTCTTCGCCGGCGTCGGTCGGGCACGACTGCGGATTCGGATGCGCCGGCGGCTCGGCGGTCATGTCCATCCGCGGGGTCTGCCTCAGCAGCTCGTGGATCGGCTCGAAGGTCTTCAGGATCGCCTGGTAGTCGGCGTCGTCGGTGGACGCGAAGACCGCCCTGCCGCAGCGCTCGGTCCCGCCGGCGGACCTCGCCAGGGGGGCCAGCATGAAGGCGTTGAGCTGCGGGTTGGCGATCCGAAGCCAGGGCTTGCGAGGCACGCTGGCCTTGCCCTTGCTGCCCTTGTGGCAGCCCGCGCACCGCCGGGCGGCCACCTCGCTGAAGACCTTGTCGAACTGGGGCGGGATCATCTGCCGGCACCCGCGGCGGTCGTAGTGGTTCGACAGGCTCGTGCCGTAGTAGGGCACGTTCAGGTCGATCCACGCGAAGACGCGCCGCCGCTCGGCGTCGGTCAGCTTGAACCGCGGCCTGGGCGCCTTGTTGCCCGGATGGCCGGTAAGGACGATCTCGGCGAGCTTGCTGGCGGGCGAGCCCCAGTGGTTCGGCTCGATCAGCAGGATGTTGGCCTCGCGCCCGTTGTACGTGGGGATCCACTTGGTGTAGGGGTTGCTGCCGGGCGATCCGTTGCGGGCGAGCTGCTCGTAGGAGACGTTGAAGTAGTCCGTCGCGTCGCCGGTCAGCTCCAGCCCCCCGGCCGGGGCCACCGCCTTGTGGCATCCGACGCAGTGGCGGTCGAAGATCGGCTGGACGACGTGGGCGTAGCTGAACCCCACCGCCCCCCACTCCGGCGGCTCGAGGTCCTGGACCGGCAGGCCGAGGGCCATCGGATGGTCCCGCAGGTGCGACGTCTGGTCCCGCCGCTCGTGGCAGCCGACGCAGCCCTGCGACTCGCCCGGCATCAGGTGGGTGAAGCTCCGCATCCGCTGGAGGGCCCGCCCATGCTCGTCGAGGGCCATGAAGTAGATCGGCACGTTGGCGGGCACGCGGAAGGCGGCCGAGCCGTCCTCGTGGACCTTCACGTGGCCCCAGACCTTCTTCGGCGCGTACGTCGCGCCGCACGAGACGACCGGAAACTGGAAGCCGAACGCCCGCCGGCTGACCTGCGCCAGCTTGCCCTTCTCGATCTCCTGCACGACGCGGATCTGCTTGACCTGCCCGCGCCGCACGTGGGGCTCGAGCCCGTTGTAGACGTCCTGGAGATAGAGGGTCGCCCACCTGTCGGGCGTCTTCGGCAGCGTCGAGGGCTGCGCCGGCGGGGCCGGGCGCGGGCGGATCGGCTGGGGGCTGTAGAAGCCCATCCGCCCGCGGGGCTCGAGGACGGTCACCTGCTTCGTGCCGTCGAAGTCCCGCAGCAGGACGGTCCCGGCCCGCGAGACGAGAAACAGCTCCCCGCCGAGCGGGTAGGGGTTCTCGTAGGGCCCCCGGACGTGGTTGCCGCTGCCGCGGTCCACTTGCCCGATGTCGATCTCGCTCGTCAGGTTGCGGATCGACTCCTGCGCGTTGACGCCGTGGATGCGGTCGATGATGCCGATCGCGCCGCGGCACGGGCCGTTGTGGGCCGTCAGCGTGCAGATGACGCTGTCCGACTCGGGGATCGGGCGCGCCTCGATGAACGTTGCGGGGCTCAGCACGCGGTTGCCGTAGTAGATCGACAGCTTCGTCCCGTCCGGGTTGATCGCCCAAAGGCTCTGGATGGGGATCGCGGGGCGGTCGACGTATTCCCACCGCCCGTAGATGATCCGCCCGTCGTTGAGGACGGCCGGGGTGAAGTCGTTGAGGTAGTTCGCCGACAGGCGCAGCGGCTTCGAGCCGTCGGCGGCCATCCGATACAGCACGCCGACCGGAGAGGTCCAGCAGTAGGCGAACTGCGGGTCACGCGTGGACAGGAAGGCGACCCCGCCGTCCGGCAGCCAGCAGGCGTTGTAGTTGTGGTGGGGGCCCTCGGTCAGTCGGACCGGCTCGGCGGCCGGCCCCGTCAGGTCGAGGCGGTAGACCTGGAAGGCCTCCTTGGCGTTTGTCTTCCAACTGAACAGCAGCGTCCGGCCGTCGTAGGACAGGTCGTGGTCGATGATCTGCCCGTCGGGCGAGTCGACGATCCGCTCGAGCTTCCCGTCGGCGGGCGTGTAGACGTACAGCCCCCCACCGGGGCGGAAGCCCTCGCAGTGATACGTATACACGTGCGTCGGGCCGGTTGCGTGGCGCTCGACGACGAGCATCCGATCGAAGCCGAGGCGGCCGGCCTTCAGCTGGGCCTCCAGCTCCGGCGAGGCCGGGATCTCCCGGACCGGCAGCTTGGGGCGGCCCCCGCGACGCGTGGGCTTGCTGAACTTGCCCAGCAGCTTCTGCGGCGGGCTGACCGAGTAGACGCGGATCTCCGACGCGCCCGGGTTGCTCCCGCCGTAGGAGCTGAGGAACTTCAGCCGGATCGTCCCGGCCGGGGCGGGGGCGGGCAGCTTGATCCGCTGCGGGCCGTGGCCCCGCTGGAGGCGGCCCTTCGCGACCGGCTTCGACTCGCCGTCGCGGTAGACCTCGTAGTCCTTCCAGTTCTCCTCCCACTCCCACGCGGTCCGCCCGTAGTAGACGATCTCCGCGACGAGGACCGGCTGGGCCCACTCCAGCGTCAGCTCGGCGCCCTGGCGGTGCGTGCTGCCGTTGACCGCCCAGGCCTTGCCGATATCGGCCTTGCACATCGCCGGCGGGATCACGCCGTTGACCGCCAGCCGCCCGAGATACTTGTCGCTGTGGACGGAGTCGGCCGTCACCTTCGCCTTCGGCGCGAGGTTGACCGGCGGGGGTTTCCCGCCCGGCCGCTTCGGCTCGGCCGACCATGCCGTCGCCAGCAGCACGGCGACCGACGCAGTGAGCACTTCGCAACGTCTCATGATCGCTCCTCGATTCATCGGCTATTGTCTGCAACCCAGAAGGACCGCCAGTAGGCCTGATCGGTTCGGTAGACGTCGATCGGATCGGTCGCCTTGAGGTGTTTCGGCAAGATGCCGTACCGCTTCATCTCGCGGACGTAATGCACGTTCGGCCGGAAGCCCGGCATGTCGAATCGCTTGATCCGGTCCAGCTCCGCCTTCGCCCCCGCAATCGCCGCCACGAGTCTGCGATAGTCCGCCTCCTTCGTCGACCGGAACACCCCCCGCGCACGGGCTTCCGGCGAATCCGCGTGTGGCTTCGCGTTCTTCTCCTTCACCCTCGGATCCCCACAGACCCCCCATCCCCCCGCCGCCCTCGCCAGCGGCGCCAACACCAGCGGCGACTTCGCCGGCCGAGTCAGGTTCAGCACGATCTCCAGACTCCGCCGAGCCGACGGCAGATACTTGCCCTCGAACCGCTGATGCCTCGCCCCGCCCCGATACGGATGCCCCCGCGCCGGCAGAGCGATCTTGCCGGGCACGGGCTTGCCGCCCTTCCGCGGGAGGTAGTGACAACTGTAGCACCGCCGCCGCAGCACCTCGCCGGCCGCCCCCCACGCGTTGCCGTACGCCATCCCGCTGCCCAAGGCCGCGTACGTGCCCGGATACGGCGCGCTCGCCTCGATCCACAGCCACACCGTCCGCCACTCGGCCTCGGAGACCTTCACCTTGTTGTGCCCGCCTGACAGCTTCTTCAGCAGCGGGCTGGCCGAGCTGCCGATCGTCCGCGGGGCGTTGTTGGACCAGGCGTTTCGCCCGTCGGCGACCTGCCCCATCGCCATCAGCGTCCAATAGCTGTGGGAGTACTTCGGCCCGCGGTCGCCGCAGAGGACGACCTTGCCGGCCCGCTTCTCGAAGTTGTGGCACTTGACGCAGTGGCGGTCGAGGATCGGCTGAATGTCGCGGGGGAAGTCCAGCACGTCCGGCTGCCCTTCGAACGGCTTGATCCGGCTGGGCGGGCGCCTCGTCGCCAGCAGGCTCCGCTGCTCGCGGGCGGTCTGGTTGCGGTGCTCGTGGCAGCCGGCGCAGCTCGTCGTCTCGCCCGGCATGACGCTGACGAAGCTCTGCATCCGCTTGACCGACAGGTCGTCTTCGTCCAGGGCCACGAAGAAGACCGGGCGATGGGCCGGCAGCTCGAAGTAGGCCGACCCGTCCGGCTCGACCGGCACCGTGCCGAGAACCCGCTCCAGCGTGAACGAACCCAGCCACGTCAACGGCTCCATCCCGCCGGAGAAGTTCACCGGCTTCGGCAGCGACTCGAGCACCAGCAGCTTCTTGACCTCGCCGCGCTTCACGCCGTCCATTCGCCGCCCGTGCGCCACGTCGGCCAGGATCAACCGGCCCGTCGGCTCGGACAAGTCCGTCCGGTCCGGGATCAGCCGCTCCGTCGGCCGCGGACGAAGAGGCTGAGGCTCGTGCAGCTCGAGCCCTCCCTTGCGGTCGGCCTCGCTGAGACGGTGAACCACCTCCGCCTTACCTGCCGCCGCGTCGACCAGCAGCAGTTCGTGCCGCCTCGCCACGAGGAAACACTCCTCGCTGAACGGGTACGGGTCGCGGACCCACGGCGGACAGGCCTTGACGGGCGCGGCCGAGCCCTGCGAGTCCGGCCCGGCGGCCGGGTCCACCACGTACAGCCGGCCCCGATGTTCGTTCGCGCCGTGGCCGGGCGAGAAGATCGCCGCCACCCTCGGCGAATGCGGGATCGGCTTGGCGTCGATCATCACCGTGTGCGGGTGCATGTTGCCGAAGTACGTCATCTGCCCCGTCCCGTCGGGGTTGATCGTCCAGAGGTGGTGGAAGTCGACCTGGCTGCGGTCGACGTACTCCCACCGCGTGTACAGCAGCCGCCCGTCCGGCAGGACCGCCGGCGTGTTGTCGTGCTCGACGTTGCTCGAGATCGCGCGGATGTTCTTGCCGTCGCGGCCGCAGCGGTGCAGCACGGCCACCTCCGTGTGCCAGCACTGCACCCACCGCCGGCACCGCGAGGAACAGAAGACGATATCGCCTCCGGGCAGATAGGCCGGCTCGATGTCGTCGTACGGCGCGTCGGTGATCCGCCTGGCCCGGCCCCCTTTGATCGCGTCGATCTCGTAGAGGTTGTAGTGCTCCTCGCCGCCCGGGCGATAGCTGAACAGCACCGTCCGCCCGTCGTAGCCCACGTGCGGGTCCCGGACCCCGCCGGCCGGATCGCTCAGCAGGAC
>Ga0180438_10006880_pt1 | contig 15169 bp, 13 predicted proteins | sample SS_ome_12_FD_132455 | JGI IMG/M metagenome (GOLD analysis project Ga0180438, IMG submission 132455) | Hypersaline lake sediment archaeal communities from the Salton Sea, California, USA - SS_3_D_2 metaG | ecosystem: Environmental > Aquatic > Non-marine Saline and Alkaline > Hypersaline >...
AACCTGCACTTTGACACCAAGTTCTACGGTGGCAATAGCCATAATCCGACTCAGTTTGACGTCCGCCGAGCCCGTATGGACTTTCAGGGGATGTGGTATAAGTATATCTACTTTCGGGTCCAGGGAGAGTTTGCTGATTCCCCCTATATCCGAAATGCCTGGGCCGATTACGGTTTCAGAGATTGGTTGCATATGCGTGCCGGACAGATGAAACCGCCCTTCAGTACATCATGGTGGACCACTGACAACAATGTCAACTTCCTTGAGCGTGGCGTCAGCACACCCCTGACCCCCTATTTTGACCGGGGGTGGTGGCTATGGGGCGATATCCTGGAAAAGACCTTATGCTGGAACCTGTCGGTATTTACGGGGGCTGGGATGGAGCTTGATGAAAAGAAAGGGGATGTTGACGACCATAAGGACTACGTTGGAAGGCTTTTCTATACCCCCTTCAAGCATCAGAAGGGATCGGCTCTCAAAGGACTTCATCTGTGCCTTGAGGGCAGTATTGGCAGACAATCCGTTCCCACCAAGAGGTTTGAGCAGAAGGGGTATGGCTCTGCTGTTAGAGATGACAAATTCTGGACGTGGCAGACGGAAAGTCCAGGCAATGGCACAATCGGAAGCAGAGACCGCTGGGGGGCCGAACTCCATTACATTGCCGGCCCCCTTACCCTGAGTTCCGAATACCTGGTAACGGAGTATGATGACATAGAGGTCTTTGCCCCTGACGCCCATCTAGTTATCAACGATGACGGAAGTATTACTTCATGGAGCACATGGGTGAGTTACTTCTTGACAGGCGAGAAGAAGCGGGTCAGCAATTTTGGATGGAAGCAACCGAGTCCGAAGACCAACTTCGACCCTTTGCGTCTTAAAGGGACAGGGGCATGGGAAGTGCTTGCCCGTTATACCCTCACTAAAACCAGTGAATCTCTGTTTGACACCTACCGTTACGCAGACAGCGATTACCGCATTCTGGAAGGTGCAGACAGAGTGGATGAATACACGTTGGGCGTGGCATGGACATGGAATCCTCTGGTCCGCTGGCAGCTCAACTATGTTCATTTGAACGGCAGCGGCATCCAGTCTGGATCAAGCAGTAATCTGGCAGGGACCAGTCGAAGCGACAATGAAGATATGGTGGGCCTGCGCATGATCTTCAAGTTCTAGCGCCGTGTCTCCACGATAGCTTAACAAGTTTCGCACCTCTCCTTTCCACTAATAGTAGGTGTGTTAGGACTTGTACCCCCCGGATTTGGCAACAGAGGGACGGGGAAATTCGCTGAACGACGGCCTACAGCCATTGCATCCACAACCTTTGCACAGCTACTAAAGGCATTGGAGGCCGAAGAGAAGCGGATTTCCCCGTCCCGAGGCTTTAATGCAGAAAGAAGGCCCGAACCAGGGCCCTGCCGTTTTCTAGAAACCTCTGCACGTTTTCAGCTATTATTTAAAATGGTTGATAAGGGTGCGCCTCTTTTTAAGCCGTGCGGCGCAGACTTGAGCACATCTTTCTGGATTCCCCGGGCCCCGGATCGCAGTCCGGGGGAGGCAAGCCGGGGAATGACGACTTTCTGCTTTTGCTTCCCCGGTTCATCTTATTGTCAAGAGATCACAGAGACACAACACTGGGGACCTACGGGAGAACCAGACCCTTGGCGACTGTCGGAACATGCACCGATCAAAGGCATCGCCAATCCACCCGCTTCTAAACGATTTTTCCCCCACAAACGACTTGACACCGGGCGAGAGAACAGGTATCTGTCTCTTATTATGAGCATATACCAATAACGCCGGAAAATCGTTTGGAGCCGTGACGCTCGAAAGGAGGTCCATCATGGAAAAGGGTGAAAAACTGGTGATTGTCGGCCGCGGTGGCGTGGGAGGCCCTGCTGCAATGCTCAGCAGGAAGCTCATGCCGGAAGTAGATGTCACCATCATTAGCGAGGAGGAACGATTCATTGTGAGGTGAGCCCTGCCCCATGTGGTGGCCGGTCTGGCCACGGCAGACGCCATTACCAATCCGGACCAAATGTTTACCAATGCCAACATCAACCTCATAAAGGCCCGGGCAACACACGTGGACACGAAACAAAAAATGATCGAATTGTCGGACGGACGCGAAGTCCCCTATGACAAGATGTTGCTGGCAGTGGGGGCCACACAGGTGGTGCCACAGATTGAAGGCCGTGATCTGGACGGGGTATTTACCCTGAGGCAGGTACCGGACGCAGAAAAAATTCGGGCCTTCATTGAAGAGCGCAAGCCCAGAAAAATGGTCTTCATAGGAGCGGGTTTTATCAGTCTTGAGATGGCGACTCTTCTTTCAGCCTCCAGGCCGGACTATTACGACATGACGGTCGTTGGACGTCGGGCCCATCCGCTGCCCTTCATGTTAGATACGGAGATGGCGGTCAATATTGAGAAATACCTGGTTGAAAAAGGCGTTACGATGAAAATGGGTGAGGAGGTGACCAAGATCACCGGCCAAGACGGGCGAGTTTCAGGTGTGGAGGTTGCCACGGGCCAAGTGTTGGAAGCAGACATGGTCGTCGTGGGCGTAGGGGCCAGGGCAAATCTGGAACTGGCCAACGAGATGGGCCTGGAGATAGGCAGGTATGGCATAAAGGTGAACCAGTTCTTGGAAACTTCAAATCCCGATGTCCTCGCCGCAGGCGACTGCGTTGAGAAAATTCATTTTATTACAAAGAAACCCGTTGGGGGACAAATCCGAGGCCCTGCTGTGATACAAGGACGCCTTGCGGCCAAGAGGCTGGCTGGATATGAGATCGCATTCCCCGGCGTATTGATCAGCACCGCCGTCAAGCTTTTCGACAAGACCATCGCGGCAACGGGGCTGACAGAAGCACAGGCCCAGGACAGTGAAGGGTTTGAGACGGTCAGTGCGGTCGTCGATTCCAGGAGCAAGCACGGGATGATCAGCGGAACCAAGCCGTGGACCATCAAGCTCGTCTTTGACAAGAAAACCCAAAGGCTCATCGGTGGACAGATCATCAGTGACAGTCTGGCGCCTGCGAAGGAAATCGACGCGTTGTGCGCCCTGATCCTAGGAGAAAAAACGATTGCCGACGTGACAACCTTCACATGTGCGGGCCATCCAGATTGCTCCTCTGAGCCAAGCCTTGAGCCCATTGCCATTGCGGCAGAGCAGGCGCTTCAGAAGCTCAGGAAATAGGCGGCAAGGAGGTCAAGGGGGCCCGTGATGGAATTACTGATTGGTTTCAGTACCAACGATGGCGAGCACATGATCAATGATCATGCAGGCCAGGCGAAATACTTCGATGTCTACACATTGTCTGAGGGCAAAGCTCAGTTCTTAGAGCGAAGGGCCAACTCCAAGTATAAAGGCGCCGAGGGGCTGAAACATGGCGACCCCAAAAAGGCGCAAGCCACCCTGGCGGCCCTTGAAGGCCTCCATGTTCTGGTGGCCAAGACCTATGGGCCGAACTTGCCTAGGCTGCTCAAGAAGCTCCTCTGCGTGGTAATCAGAACCAAGAAGGTCAGCGACGCCGTGGAGGTCGTAACGGGGAATGCGGACCTGGTCCGGGAGGAATATGAAAAGGGCGAGGCCAGGCGACACCTGGTGTTGGGGACGTAACCTTGATGCCGCCCCACGGGTAGGCCCCTATGAGACGGCCATCTATGGATGGACTCGAGCTAGTGCCCATCCACGATGGCCTTGGAAGGAATTGGACACGGGCGACAGTGTCCAATTTAGTCCGCCGTGGGCGGATTTGATGACCAAGGGCCTGCAAGGATTTTTAAGTGACGACCTTTAGACAGAGATACTACGATTCTTTTGCCCGAATCTACGATCGATTTGTGGCCCTTCATTCCATGGACAGGCAAGAAACCCTGAGGGCCCTCCTGGCCGGGCAGATAGGTACAGAGAAAGGGGCCAAAGTCCTTGACCTTTGCACCGGCACAGGATCGACCCTGTCTCACCTGCGAAAAAGGGTGGGAACTGACGGCCTGGTGGTGGGGATCGATTTCTCAACAGGCATGCTTAAAAAGGCCCAAGCCAAAATCCGGGGCTTTGCCAATGTGCGCCTGGTCGAAGGGGATGCTGCCAGCATCCCCTTTAAGAAAAATATCTTTGATTCAGTGACATGTTGCTATGCCTTTTATGAACTAAAAGGGGAAACACAAGAACAGTGCCTACGTGAAATTGTTAGGGTACTCAAACCGGGCAAGCCTTTTCTGATGATGGAACATGACGTCCCCAGCAAACGCCTCACACGCATCCTTTTCTATGTACGCCTGCTGTCTATGGGACTGAAAAAAACCCTGGAAATCCTGAGACACGAACGGCACCTGCTGCTCAAGTATTTCAGCCCTGTTGATAAGATCACCGTGGCTGGCGGCAGGACCAAGATCATGTGCTGCATAGCGAACAAAAGTTGAAAAGCACCGTCTGCAGGGCCCCTATCCCCGCCGTCTTCATCATCGGCCCCAAAGATATCTGCTCAAGTTTGCGCCGCACGGCTTAAAAAGAGGCGCACCCCTCCTTTCCACCAATAGTCGGTGAGTCAAGACTTGTGCCCCCCGGATTTGCCAATAGAGGGATGGGGAAATTCGCTGAAGATCTCTTAAAAGTGGCCTACGGCCATTGCCACCCATCAACTTTGACGGACGCGCAAGAAGTCTTTTCGCGAACGACATCGAGGATTCTTGGGACAAGATTCATGATAGACGAAGCGTCAAAATCGCGAACTGCCTGATCCGCCGTGGCGGAGAGTTTTCGCGATTTAGCGGCGCGCAGAATGAATCCCGAAAATGCTCACGGAGTGAGCCATTGGACTTTTTACGAAACCCTCTTTGCACAGCGACGAAAGGCATGGGAGGCCGAAGAAAAGCGGATTTGCCCGTCCCGAGACTCCCATTGCATAGAAAAGGCCCCAACCGAAGCGTTGCCGTTCCCTGGAGACCTCGACACGTTTTTCGTTGTTATTTTAAGCAGTTGATACAGATACGGCTTGAGATATCTGTTTGGGATGGATCTCGAAAACGCCCCTTCCTTTGGTCAGGTGCCTCCCGAAGGGTCTAAAGGGGCTCCATGATTTCCATGCGCTTTATCTTGCGGCGGAGGGTGTTTTTGTCAATACCCAGCTCCCGGGCTGTTGCCACCCTTTTCCAACCGTTTCTTTGCAGGGCCTCCTGAATGGCACGTCTTTCCATCTCCTTCAGGGTCAGACCGGTGGGCACAAGCATGGTATGGTTCTTGGGGACAAGGTGGGCGGGGAGGTCGCTCAAGTGTATGAGTTCCTCTCGACGCAGCACATAGGCATGTTCTACGGCATTTTCAAGTTCCCGGACATTCCCGGGCCAGTCGTGAAGCATGAGGGCGGCCACGGCCTCATGGGTCAGTCCCAGGGCCTCTTGTCCTGTCAGGTGATTGAACCGTCCCACAAAATGGTCAACCAAAAGAGGGATGTCCTCTCTTCGTTCCGTAAGGGGAGGCAGAGACAACTTGATCACATTGATACGGTACAGCAAATCTTTCCGGAATTCTCCCCGCTGAACCATTTCTTCCATGTTTCGATGTGTTGCCGTAATCACTCTCGCATTGGCGTGAACGGTTTTGGTAGATCCCAAGGGTTCATAGACCTTTTGCTCCAGCACACGTAGCAGGCGAACCTGGACAGTCGGGGAGATATCTCCGATTTCATCCAGAAAGATGGTGCCGTCTTGGGCCAAGGCAAATCGGCCCGCCTTGTCTTTTTTGGCATCGGTGAAGGCCCCCGCCTTATAGCCAAAGAGTTCGGATTCACACAAGGTCTCTGGCAAGGCCCCGCAATTAACGGCTATAAAGGGGCCCTTCTTTCTTTCGCTGTTATTGTGAATCGCCCTGGCAAAGAGCTCTTTCCCGGTGCCGCTGGCCCCTTGAATGAGCACCGTAGTGTCACTTTGAGCAATGTGAGGAAGCACGGAAAAGAGTTTGGCCATTTTTTCATTCTTACTGATAATATCCCCAAAAGAATGCTGTTTTTCCAGCTCTTTTCGGAGCTCGTGGATGACCGTCAGGTCGCGGAAGGTTTCCACGCCACCCACCACGCGGCCGGCGCCGTCCTTTAAGAGGCTGGTGCTCACACTGATAGGGATCTGTTTCTCGTCTGCCCGAACAATGTAGACCGGCATATTGCGAATGGGTTTGCCGCTCATCATGGTGTGCCGGAGCACACAGCCTCCCTCACAGACATTGGCCCGGAAGACTTCGTAGCATAACTGGCCGACAGCCTCTTCGCTGGGAATACCCGTGATCTCCTCGGCTGCCTTATTAAAGGAAGTAATACGCCATTCGGAATCAACGGTAAAAACCCCCTCGGCAATGCTATTGAGTATGATTTGATGATGTTCAGCCATCGACGTCATAAGTGGTGTCATTCCATTCTCCTCAGCCCGTAAGACACATGAGAACCCACAAGATCCCGGTTCATATTGTTCCCAGATCGTGCCCTGCCTCGGTTCACTTTGGCCCCATTCCCGCCGCTCAGCCTCCATGACAGCAGGCCACCAGAAGATGTACTTTCCTTTTGTTTCAGATAGTTACGAACAATCGACCTGTTACTCATATTTTGGCACATATTTTGCCGTTAAGCAACACATTAGTCTTTCATAGCAAATGAGTATTCTGGGGCATGTCTACCCCCCCTGGAGGGTGTCTCGCAGCCCAACTCCAAGAGGTACGCCCCACGGATAAGAATTCGGAACACCGTTGGAGGGACATTGTTGAATGGGGTTGCGAGACACCAGTTCTCTTCCAGCCCGGGGAAGGCATTTAGGACACGCACATCAGGTAGCTATGCTTGCCATACCGGTATTCCGAGCTCGCGTTGCGCCGGTCTTTGACTCTTGTCTTCAGGCCTTGGTCATCGCCAGCGGAGAGAACCCTGACGAAGAAAGAAGCGACCTGCATCTTCAAAACCTTACCTCGTCTGAACGTGTTTCCATGCTCAAGAGAGCAGGGGTCACGACCTTGATCTGTGGCGGAATCAGCCACACTCTGCATGCCATATTGGAAAGCTCAGGGATTTCTGTCATTACGGGAATAGCTGGAGAGGTGGAAGAGGTGCTTTCAGCCTTTGCGTCTCATCGGCTTGACGACCCCAAGTTCTGTATGCCCGGCCGGGCCGGCACAAGGTCTTCTCGCCGGGAAGAAGGGACAAATCCCCTTTCCAATGAAGAGAAAGGCAAGCATAGAGACTGATTGTAAGGTTTGCAGAAAGGAGGTGATATCGGCAGCGCTAAAGGGTGTTGCCCCTGAGAAAAGTGATAAAGGAGGCGAAAGAGGCTTGAACAGATGCAACATTCGAGGCCTTGTTCTGGTTCAAAAACGGCAGCTTTCTCGCTGACGAACCGATCCGCCGGTACCATGAATAACCCAGAAAGCTATTTCAGTGGTTGGTCGCCAGTGAAGGCGAGCCCAAAACCACACAGGAGGAGTAGGGCATGAAGAAAAAGTTTCCTTGGCTTCTATTGTTACTATCATTTGTGGCCTTTGCCGGCACGCAGTGCGCCAAACAGGCCCTGCCACCCAAGGCGGTGTGCCTGCCCGTCATACAAGGGGCGACAGGCGTGGGCGATGAGACCTGTGCCGATTGTCATGAAGAGGCCTGCAAAGACTTTGACAAGACCATCCACGGTAGGATCGCCCCCTTTGAAACAGCGGGCCTGGGCACAGGGTGTGAGACGTGCCATGGGGGCGGGAGCTTGCACGTGGAATCAGAGGCACCTTCCGACATCATCGCATTTGGGGAGCTCAACGCGGCCCAGCAATCAAGGGTTTGTCTCGACTGCCACACCAGATTCCACTGGGCAGGCAGTGAGCACCATGTGAACGACGTGAGCTGCGTGGAGTGCCACAAGATCCACCCCCCGGCCGGCAAGCATCTGCTGGCCAAGGCAGAGCCTGAAGGCTGCTACAGCTGTCATCCGGACATCCAGGCCAAGGCCCAATATCCTTCCCATCATCCCATCAGGGAAGGAAAGATGGGCTGTTCGGACTGTCACGATCCCCATGGTTCCGCTGTGAACGGCTTGAAGACAGATGAGAGGGTAAACGATCTCTGCCTGACCTGCCATGCCTCTAAGCAGGGCCCCTTTGTCTTTGAGCACGCACCGGTGGTGGAAGACTGCACCATCTGCCATGCGGCCCATGGGACCATTTCCAACAACCTTCTCACACAAAATGAACCCTTCCTTTGCCTCCAGTGCCACGAGTTTCACTTCCACGCTGGCAAGGTCGGTTGGGACGAAGATTTGGATGCACCTGTGGCCGAATTCCCCTTTGGGGGAAATGAGAGCTTTCCGTACACCACGTACCAGGTGAATCCGGACAACAACGCCAAGTATAGCCAGGCCCATGATCTGTCGGACCGTTTGGCCTTCAAGAGGGCTTGGACGACCAAGTGTACCCAGTGTCACTCGAGGATTCACGGTTCTGATTTGCCGTCACAGGCCGTACCAGGAAAAGGCAAGGCCTTGACCAGGTAAATTGCTGGAACTAATCGTGGTGCTATTGAAGAAAGGGGGAAGAATCACTCATGAAAAAAAATAGTAGATGGATAGGCCTCAGCCTCTTTGTGGCGCTTTTACTGGTATGGGGTCAAATACCAACCTGGGCGGCCGCGGAAGACTTCGAGGCGGAAATTGAACTTGAAGCGGGCTTCGAGGCCGTGGCAACGTCCGATCTGATGAGCAAGAAGGTAGGGGAATATGAGGTTATGGACAAAGGCCTCCACCCGACCATCGGATTTTCTTTCTCCGGAAACAGAGGCGATGATTACCTTGGAATTGGCGGCCTCTTTCTGGATGATGAAGAACAGAGTTACTATCTGGATGCGGATTTCAGACGCATGGTCAGGCAAAGTCTTGAATACGACCGTTTTCAACACTGGCTGGACCATGACCCCATGGACAACCTCAACGCTGTGTACTCACCCGGCGATCCACACGTTGTAACCCATCACACCGACTACGATATGGATGACGAATACCATATCATTCACTCAGAGACCAAAAGCAGCACAACCATTGCCCTCCCCTTTATACCTGGGGGGCAATTTAACTTTGACTATCGAAAAGAGTCCAGAGACGGCCATCGGCAGTCCATGACCATGAGCAAGTGTACCTCGTGCCATGTGCAAAGCCACAGCCGCACCGTTGCTGAGGATACGGAGGACTACAATCCCAGCATCACGGCGACCTTTGGCGATGCCAGGTCCAACCAGCTCGCCCTGGAGTATAGCTTCCTCTATCGAGAGTTCTCAGAGGAGGGTGACACCCCCACCAATCTCTACGATGAGGCGATCAATCCCAGAATGATCGGGAGCAAACCCTTTAACGACCGGGTGTGGTATCAGAATGAGGAGCTTGCCTACGACCAGGTGCCTGACATGGAAAAGCAGGCCCATACGGTCAAGGCCGAGGCGACCCTTCCGGATACGAACACCAGCCTTTTTGCTTCCTATGTGAACTCCAACGTGGAAAACGAGGACGAGGCGTTGGAAGTCGACTCCGATGCCGCCGCCTTTAGGATCACCAATACCTATATCCCCGGTCTGGTCCTAAATGCCGGGTTCCGGTGGATGGAGATCGACAACGACGATGCCCTTGCGGATTACGAGGAACCTGTAGGCAATCCCACATACAGCGGGACCTACCAGAGCTACTATGGGACCGCTGACCCGGCCTTTACATGGCCCTATAACAGGGAGTCGGCCCTTTCCAGGGATGACTTCAGGGCCGATCTCAAGGCGCGGTACACCATCCGGCCAGGGCTCTCAGTCCTCGGCAGCTATGAGTGGCGACAGATCGATCGGGAAAACTATCTGGTCGGCGAAGACGAAACTGAGACCCAGACGGACACCTACAAACTGGGGGTCAATGCCCGGGTAGGCCGCCTGAAGGCCCGGGTCCGATACACCTATGAGGATGTTGACAACCCCTTTGTAAACTCTGCGGCCAGCGAACAGGGTGGGGCTTGCGAGGCCTTTGGGACCCAGGAGACGACCGGCAATTGGACACTTGGTGAGCAGTACTACCAATTCTGGACGCTCAGAACCCAGGACATGAGCAATCAGCCTGAAGAGCGCCATGAGATAACGGCCAATGTGAGCTATCCGATCAGGCACAATCTGAGCCTCACAGGGCATTATCGATGGCAAGATGAAGACACCGTCAGTGGAGACGGCGAACTCAATATGCCTTCGGTCTCCTTGTGGTACACGCCTCACGAGAAGCTGAGTTTCATGTTAAGCTACCTGTATGACGATGAAACGAGAGAAAGCCTAATGTGTATGCCTGTTTTCAATGGGTGAGCGGGCGGTATCACAACGGGCCAGTTTGGCTCGATCGCAACCATTGAAGACTATGAGATCCAGAGTCACACCGCCATTCTCTCAGCCACCGTCTTACCTACTGAAAAACTCAGTTGTACGCTCACAGGCTCTTACACGAACTCGACGGCCGAAATCGACAGCGTAACCTTTAATCAAGGTGACTGGACCGGTGGTGGTGGTTATGATCCGGCCACCCAGGGTTATGCCTATGACCTCACTGGGGTGCCTGAGTATTCTGATCTGGACATCGAGCAGTACAGTCTGGAGCTGGATTTTGCCTACGAGCTCAACCAAGACCTCGCCTTGGGCGTGGGGCTTGCAATGAGCGTGTATGAGGACAATGATCCTTATCTCTTTGACGATGACGGCGAACTCTATGTCTTGAGTGCAGGCTTGAATTACGTCTTCTAAAAGAGGAGGCTTGCGTAACAATCGCCAGACCGGTAGGTCATCCGAAGTCTGGCATTGGCTGAAACATTATCGGGGGGACCCATGGGTCCCCCCGAACCTTTCTTGCTGCTGCATCCTGGAAAGACACATCGTCCAATCACCAAGGGCCCGTGGGCGGTTGGTCCATTGCCGTGAGGGTTACGAATGGCCCTACCTCCTTCAACCCGAACCTCAATACACCCCCCTACTGCTGGCAAAAAATGCTTGACAACCTCAGCCGATATGGTTATTTTGTTTTGAGCATATACCCATAATATCCACCCGACCGTGGCATGTGTCAAGGCTGCCCTCTTGTTGGTTCGAAAAACCGGCCATTAGGCCCCGTAAAGAGACGCTATTTGAAAGGGAAAGCGCGCTTGTGGCAGCCTCCAGGCCCCTGTAGAGGGAAGGATCTTGGGCATGATGCATCAGACTCGGGGGGGCAAGGAGAGTCTCTCTCCTTGCCATAGGAAGAAACGAAAAGGAGAAAGGAGGCAAACAGTGGCCAAACTAACGCAAGACATGAAGGATGTGATGGAAAAGACCAGGGGCTACTCCATAGCCACATGCACGAAGGAGGGCATCCCCAATGTGGTTCCCATTCATTTTGTCAAGATCCTGTCGGATGATGAGATCATGCTGGCTGATATCTTCATGAAGAAGACCTTTGAGAACATTCAGCAGAATCCGGTCATGGCCATCTCTGCGTGGGACTGGGATGTGAAGCCCAGAAAAGGCTATCAGTTCAAGGGGGAACCTAGAATCGAAACCTCGGGGAAGATCTTCGACATGGCCGTTGCCATGGTAAAAGAGGAAAAGCCTGACTTGACGCCCAAGTCTGCTGTTGTGGTAAAGATTACAGATATCTTTGTCACCAGTCCCGGGCCCAATGCAGGCAAAAACGTAGAGGACGTGGAGTAAGAAACTTTTTAAGGAGACAGGTGTAATGAAAGTAGCGGTATCGTCAACCGGGCCAACCCTTGACGCACAGGTGGATCCCCGATTTGGAAGGTGTCAGTGCTTCTTGATCGTGGATCTGGACGACATGAGCTTTGCGGCCCTGGACAATGCAAGCATTGGCCAGCAAGGTGGAGCGGGAATACAAGCAGCCAAGGTTGTTGCTGACAGAGGCGTCAAGGCCGTGCTCACAGGAAATGTGGGCCCCAATGCCTACCAGGTCCTTTCAGAGGTGGACCTTGAGGTCATCACCGGTGTGTCGGGAACGGTGCGTGACGCGGCCCAGCAGTACAAGGAAGGCCGACTCAAACCTGCCCGAAAACCCAACGTAGAGAACCATTTTGGCATGGGCGCACTCCCGCCTGAGACCCCGTCTTCAACCACCTCCCAAGCCCCTGCTTCCTTTGGGGCAGGTCGCGGCATGGGAGGCGGCGGCGGACGGGGCATGGGGGGAGGACGTGGAATGGGCTGCGGCCGCGGTATGGGATGCGGTGGCGGTATGGGCCGTGGTGGCGGTATGGGCCGCGGCCAGTCGGCCTCATTCACAGACCAGCCTTCCACGGGCGTCGGGGGCAAAGGAGATCTCACAAACCTGAAGGAACATGCCAGGCTTTTACGGGCACAAATGGACGAAATCCAGTCGCAGATCAAAGAGCTTGAAAAGGAAAAGTCCTAGGGGGACACCTCCCGACCAAGGGGGCCTGAGGAAAGGATTCCTTTTCTTAACCTATTCGGCAGACCGTGAAAGGAAGATGTAAGGAACACATCTTCAAACACGCGTTTTGACCATTGTCGTCTTCGTGCGGAGGACTGCTTGAGGACAGTAAGGACATTTTCACATGGAGGAACTGAAACTACTTGAGGAAAGAATCGGCGGACGTTGGACAGGGATCACCTTCAACGGAGACGATCCGGTCAAAGAAGATGTGGCCCAGAGGAAGATGCGGCTCTGCGAAGCCATAAAGGAGTCTTATACCCGGCCCATTGTCTTGACCAAAGACCTCATCTCTTGCCCCGGGGCTCTAAGGAGCCTTGGCTGGACCACGGACCAGGATGACAACATCGCACACAACATAGCGGGGGCTTCGGGCACCGACCCTGATGTGGCTCGAAAACTCGTCGCCAACACGCCCCATCTGGAACGTGGCGTGTCTGTAACCATAGGCAGCACCAACTCCCCGGACATGGCCATCTCTTATGCCCAACCAGAGGCCGCCATGAGGCTCCTTCGCCTATGGCAGCAAGCCAAGGGCACGGATCTTGATATGGCGGCCTCCAGCGTGATGTCCGTATGTGGAAGCGTAGTCGCCAAGGTACACAGGACCCATCGCATATGCCTGTCCTTTGGTTGCCCCGACTCTCGGAAATACGGCGCCATCGGGAGGGATCGACTTGTCATCGGTCTCCCCATCGATATGGTAAGAGACTTCTTGTAGCCGCCTTACACCCCTTGCCCTGTTCCCGGGTCTTAAAAATGATGGAACAAAGTGAAAGAATAGGGGCCTATTCCATAGGGGTGAACCTCGTTCTTATGGCCACGAAGGGCCTGTTGGGTGTCCTCTCCGGATCAGTGGCCCTTATTGCAGATGCCATTCATTCCTCGGCCGATGTCATTTCGTCAGCCACGGTATTTGCCGGGATCAAGATCTCCAAAAGAAAATCCAAGCGCTTTCCCTACGGGCTCTACAAAGTGGAAAACTTGGTCTCCCTTCTTTCCTCTGGTTTCATCTTCGTCGCAGGCTACAAGATCGTTTACACGGTGTTCTTTGAAGAGCCCTTCGTAAAAACCCAGTACCTCCCCCACGCCATTTGCGGTGTCATCTTGACCATGGCCGTCACTTTCCTCTTTTCTGCTTATGAAGGGAAGCAAGGAAAGAAACTGGGCTCTCCCAGCCTCCAGGCCGATGCCCAGCACATTCGCACCGATGCCTTTTCGTCTTCCGTGGTGCTGGCCAGTCTCGTGGGCCGATGGTTCGGCCTTAACCTGGACAAGATAGCAGCACTGCTGGTTGTGGTCCTTATCCTAAAGGCCGGCTTCACCATCCTTGTAGATGCTGTGAGGGTGCTTCTGGACGCCTCCATCGATTTCGAGACCATGGATCGCGTAAAGACCATTATCCTGAAAGATCCTAATGTGATTTCCATCAACGGGCTTTGGGGAAGAAGTTCCGGCCCCTTCAAATTCATCGAAGCCGACATTGTCACCAGGGCAAGGGACCTGGAAAAGGCTGATGCGGGGAGCCGCAAGATCGAAAGGGAAATAAGGGAACAGGTTACCAAGGTTGACCACATACTGATACATTATGAGCCCCAAAGGAAAAAGACAGTCACCTCTGCCATTCCTCTTAAGACTGACAAGCAAACCCTCTCAGAGCACTTTGGCGAGGCCCCTTACTTTTACCTGTTTACTGTCGGGCTGAACGACGGCTTTCTTCTCTCAGAGTCCTATCTCCGCAACCCCTTCGCACAGCAGCCAAAGGGCAAGGGGATCAAAGTGAGTGAATGGCTGCTCGAACAGGACATTGATACCATTTACTCTCCAAAGGGATTTGAGGGTAAAGGCCCCGGATATGTCTTTGCCGATGCGGGGGTCGATGTCATTGTCACGGAGGAGAGCTTGTCAGAGATCCGAAAGGGTATTGTAACGGATAGGAGTCCCAGGGCTGCCCAAAGGGCCATGGAGTCAGTGATCTAAGAACAGGTTTCAAGGAAAGGAGGTTACTATGCCAGGTGGAGATAGAACTGGGCCTGCAGGTATGGGCCCTATGACAGGACGACGGGCAGGGTATTGCGTTGGGAATGCAGGCCCCGACGCCATGAATCTAGGCTTTGGCCGGGGGTACGGCCCGGGCTTTGGCCGCGGTTTGGGCCTGGGTTTTCGAGGGGGGCGACGGGGAAGATGGGCTGAGCCCTACGCCCCTTACGGTGCCCCCTTCTCACCGTTTATGGGAAGGGTGACACGCCCCCAACAGGAGCTAGAGGCCTTACAGGCCGACGCAGCATTTCTCAGGAAGTCCTTAGAGAGCGTCACCAAACGGATCGCCGAGCTGGAAGCGAGGAACAAAGAGGCGTAGCGCCTCGGCTGCCCAGGATTGATGTCAAGGAAGTGTGGTCATTGAATCGCGTCTCTTTTTCTGACACGGCCATTGTCTCCTGTGGGACCCTGAGTCTCGAGATTCACCATCTCAAAAAGACAGGCTTTCTAGATGCCCGGCAGATTCTATATACGACGCCGGGATTGCACGAGAATCCGAAGAAACTGGAGAAGCAATTACTTCACACCGTAAAGAAAGCCAAAGGGACATCGGACAAGGTCCTTGTCATCTATGGTGGCAAGTTCTGCTATGTCAATGCCCGTGAACCTGCGCGGACAATGAGCAGGATGATTGACGACCAGGGCCCGGCAGTGAGGAGGATTC
>Ga0180438_10006883_pt1 | contig 15159 bp, 23 predicted proteins | sample SS_ome_12_FD_132455 | JGI IMG/M metagenome (GOLD analysis project Ga0180438, IMG submission 132455) | Hypersaline lake sediment archaeal communities from the Salton Sea, California, USA - SS_3_D_2 metaG | ecosystem: Environmental > Aquatic > Non-marine Saline and Alkaline > Hypersaline >...
CGGACGCCAAGTGGCTCTACCTTCGGATCACTCCTGTAGTGGAGACAGACCCGTCACCCACACTAAGCATCAAGCTCGACGCGGTGGGAAACACGCCCATCTCGCTGACATCGCCGACCGACAAGAAGGAAGGCATGATGATGCTCACCACTACCGGACTTTCTGCCCTGTACGTCTCGAACGCTTCGGGCTATGCTGTGGACTTGACTGTGTCAGTCGCAGGTGACTGAGCAGATAGGACCCATCGGTATAGGCTCTCACAGGAGGACGACATGCTTGTTACCGTGACCAACACCAGTGGCGCAATTCTCAACCTCCCGGCCACGCGCGCCAACACTCGAGACTTCACCGGCATCGCTGGCTACACGGCCACCGGTGGCGATCTTCTTCGCGAGTTGCCGCACCCGTTCGGCCTGACTGGCGAGATTGCCGTGGCCGGCAACGTTCAGCGCTCGATGCACGAGCAGGACTTCCGTCGTGGCCAGTGGTTCGACGTGCACGACCCGGCCCAGCAGTGGGATCACATGATCCAGAAGGGCTACGTGACGTTTGCCATTGCGGCCGAGACTGACTCTCAGGACGCCGAGGACGCCTTCATCGGCACGATCTGATCCACGTGGACCAGGGAGACCGACAATGGCGTCATTCGTCCTGAAACCCTGCAAGGTGCGGGGCAGCAAGATTGTGCAGGATCGCGCTCAGGAAACCATCGAGGTGGACTGGAACGAACTGCGCAGACTCCTTGCACCGACGAGCAGCCCGCAGTCCTTGCGTGTCCTCGCGCAGGCTCAAACGGGCGCTTTTGTCGGTCTTCTGCGCTCTGGCAGGTTTCTCACCAACTTTCTACTGGTGAATCCAGATCAGAGCGGCAACATCAGCACGCAGCTTCACCAGAATCCGTACTTTGCGGATCGCATCGAGCGCGTCTACCACATCGTCGAAGCCGATCTGGACTCATCGTTCCTCGAGATGACCTGAAATGGCCCTCATCTCCTTCGGCGACGACAACGTAGCAACACTCTCCGAGGCCCGCGGAGACCTCATCATCACGCCTCTGGATGACGAGGGCAACCTGATCCCTCTGGCCAGTTTCACCTTTCAGTACTTCCCCGAGGAGATCAGCGACGACAAAGACATCAACATGCAGACAAAGGAGGTCGCGGGCGGGTCCCTTCCGATCTACCAATTCATCAGTGCGGGCGAAAGAACGATCTCATTCACGGCCATGTTCTCCTCGGACGTGGATCATGTTTCTCAAGCAGCCGCTAGCAGCTCTTTTCTGTTCTCCGTCACGGCGAGAGACAACTACGAGCGCGTGAAAGAAGCAGGCCTCGAGCGGCGCAACATCGACGCACGAACAGCCATCACGAACTTGCGCGCTTTTATGCTGCCCCGCTACATGACACAAGCCGAAGGCGCCGCCGAGACAAAGCCGCCGCCGAGGTTGAGGCTCTTCATCCCAGGTTCTGGCATCGGCGTTACTGGTGGCATCAGCGAGGCCGGTCACGGCCCTGATGCTATGTTCTGTGTGATGACGCAATGCAACGTCACGTACCACAAGTTCTTCCCGTCTGGGTTTCCGCGCCTTGTATCCGTGGATCTCTCCTTCGCGCAGGTACCGCAATTGGGTAACCGGATCAAGTTCCCGAACTCAATGCTGGCATACGACTCTTCCAGTCTTGCGACACACTTCTCGCTCATTCACCAAGCCGGCGGTGCATTGCCCTCAGACGCCAGCTTCCTGCCATACACATTGCAGCCCAGAAAGAAAGTGGGACAGTAGCATGAACGGCAACGACCACGACGAGGAACTCACGTTCTTCTGCCTACCGATGAAAACGTATCGACAGCTGTCGATCATCGCCAGAAAGAAGCAGAGGACAGTCTCTCAACTTATTGCAGGCGCTCTTCAACGAGAGATACTAGAATACGAGTCGTCGGTGGATAGTGTATCGAGAGCCGACAGAGAAAAGCCTGCATAGGAGACAGACATGCCGTTTCCCACAGGATGGCCCCCGAGACCCGCCAGCGGACGTCGATCCGTTCGTGTGTTCATCACTGGCACCACGGCGTCGAACTACCACGAGAATGCCTATCTCTTCTCGCAGCTCACCGGCGCCGTGACCATCGACCCCACAATCTTCGTCGAGACAGGTGAGCGCGGGCAGACGGCACTCAGCTCCTTCGAAAAAGGCGCGACGCCTCTTGGTGGAGGACGTAACCCCCACGACGCTGTGCAGACGTTCCAGAACATCTCACCACCGCTCGGCGACCAGGCACCTCCGATCCCGATGGCCTGGATCCAGACGCTCAAGATCCGCAATCAGGGAGGAGCCGGCGAGGACCTGGACTTCACGTTTGACGGAGTGAATCAGCAGGGGTTTGTCGGAGGCGGAGAGATCTCCTTCTACCGGAACCGTTTCGAGGCGGGCATCGCCGTGCGTATTGACGGCGACGAGGCCACCGGCAGCATCACGACGGTACCGGTTGCCAGTCTCATTGACGGCGAGACTGTGGTGATCGACGATGGCAGTCCGGCAAGCCCGCACACCTTCGAGTTCGACGACGACGACTCCGTGGTGGAAACGGCTACGCTGCGCAAGGTGGATCTCACAGGACTCGTGACCGACGACGACGTAAGGGATGCGCTCATCCAAGCCATCAACAACACGCCAGATTTCGGCATCACTGCGTCAGACGGAGGAGCTGCAACCGTAGACCTCTTGGGTGGAACGGGAGCCGCTGCAAACGTGGCCATTACGGACACAGTCGCCAACGTCGGCTTCACCACCACAGGTATGGCTGGCGGTACAGGAACCGCTGTCACATTTGTCATCGAAGGCTGGTAGTCATCATCAGCGATCAGAACGCAGCCCACCGGAGGCAGCATGAGTATCCAGTACGGCAACTCTCGGCTACCAGACACGTCACTGTGCAGACGCAACACGAGACGCATGGCGCAGGGGATGAAAGCCATCCTCGAGAGCCAGACGCATAAACGTGTGCCCGTGCGTATCGAGGAGTCCGATCTCGGTGCAGATGTCACCGTTGGACCCTTCCGCGACAAGACGTTCACCGTACAGCTCTGGTTCAGCCCCGAGCGACGAGCGGTCGACGCACGTGCGTGCCTGAAAGAGGGTCGGAAGAAGAGCTGTCGGACGCTACGTGATGTGCCCGTTGACGCACTCACGTCGCCGGCGGCTCTGTTCCCTTGGCTAAACGAGCGACTGCGACATCACGACTCCGACGAGCACGTGGCCCGGCTGATCGCCGAGACGCCCACGCCTCGAGACGACGAGCGGTCGTTTCGACGACAGCTGCGCGAGTTCCGAGAGCGAGAGTTTCCCGTCACGCGCTACACGGCACAGATGTTCGGCGTTGAGTCCCTACTGGACAAGGACGACGAGGTGCAGGGCCGCTGGTACGAGGGGACGCCGATGATGACACCGGCTCACATTCCCCCCGCGGCCATGTTCACCAGCGTCGAGAACAAGCAGAAGGTACAGGTCGTCCTGGTAGCCAAGCTCAACACCGACTGGATCTACGATCCACGAGGTGGGACGCGGCAGCACTTCATGGGTCGGGTACAGGATGAGTTCGCCCTGTATCGGTCCCCGGAAGCCAAGCGCTACATGGTGGCGGCCAACGGTATGATGCGGCGTTTCCTGATCGGCGGCGAGTACCGATTGGCCATCGACACGGTGCACAGCGACCCGAACGGTACGCTGACCGTCTACATCTCGTCCTACGCTCCAGGCGACGCGACGCACCCGGCTCTCAAGCGGGCTGCCATCACGGCGCTGCAGGACATGATGCGCCAGGTCGCCACAAAGGGCGACGTCTACAACAAACTGATCTTCGGCACCAAGGGAGGAACGACACTACCTCCGATCGCGGCCATGATCGAGGCCGACTGGCGCAACGATCGTCTCAAGTTCTACGAGTCCATCGAGGGCCAGGACGAGATCACGATCACGGAGGCCGATGCGTGGATGAAACACTGCATCGCCAAGGTCTACGCCAAGCACCAGGACCTTTCTCGAGCGTTTGCCATCTGTACGGCACAGGGGCAGAAGACCGGCTACTACAAGAAAGGCACCAAGGATCCGACGAAAAAGGGCAAGACTCGAGCACGTAGCAAGGCGGCGCAGAAGGGCCACCGCGACGTGCTCAAGTCCTACGAGCAGGCCAAAGTGGCTGCCCGCAAGCTACGGCGTCGCGCGAGAGGTATGCGACGCTGATCTCACTACACAATGAGGAGTGTACACAGTGGAGCGATTTGAACCGAAGCAGCGCGTGTACGAGTACGAGCTGGACTACCCGAAGTGGTCTGCCGAGGAGAGACAACAGCGTGTCTCAGACACGTGGGAATGGCTCGACGACGGTGTGCGCGCAATCAACCAGATGGTGTGGCTACGCACCGACGGTGTGACGCGCATCCGGCCCAGCGGAATCATCATACCGGAGAGTGAAGCAGAGTTCTTTGCACACTCACGACCAAAGATGAGAGCCTGGGGAACGGTACTCTCGGCGCAGGAGGACTCTGGCCTGAAGCCCGGAGACCGGATAGTGTATCTACGAGAGTGGTTCTTGTGGTTCCAGAAGAACCGAGATGACGGCAGCTACTTTGGTTGCATTCACGAGGAACACATCGACTTTGTCGATACCGTCGATCTGGAGTGAGAGTATGAGCGTGCACCTCGACCTGCTGGAAAGTGTGCTCGACTTGATCGAGGCAAGCCGCTTCCCGAAGCGCCGATCCCCTATCGGAAAGAAGAGCACCAAAGGCTCCGAGAAGGGATACATGCACAACTACGAGCGCAAGAACGACGCCTCGCACAACCCGTTCTCGAATGCCTCGAGCATTGGTCCTGGACCGCGTGGCCGATCCCGCAGCGAGACGGGCATATGGGACTGCCGGAAAATCGGTAAGTACCGACAACGCTGCACGCACAAAGAGACCGGCCGCAAGATCACGGTGCGCGTCAAAGAAGGCTGGAAGAAGGACTACAACAGGGAGTACCGAGAGCGTGGATTCCCGCGCACGGTGGGAGGCAAGCAGCTGGTCAGCCCCAAACGGGCCGAGCGGCTGGACGCGCCGCCCGAGGAGCGGAAAGAGCCAGAAGGTCGCAAGCCGCACGGGAAGCGCAAGAGCAAAGAGGCTCGGCGCCAGAAAGCTCGTCACCTCAAGCAGAAAATGCAGAACGTGCCTGCTGGTGGGAAGAAGACGAGCAGGAAACGAGGTGGTGGTCGCAAGCGCAAGCAGCTCGCGACCGGTACCCAGGGCAGCCTCCCGATGGAGTCCGTGAGCGTGCACGAGCAGCTGCTTCAAGAGCGCAAGGGCCAGCCGGCCTACTGGATGAAGGGGCTCAAGCTCGAGCGTGGTGCCCTCAAGCGTCGCTACGGACTCAAGCCGCACCAGACGATCCCCGCGGAGGTGTGGGAGCAGATCGAGGCCGACAAGGACAGGCTGATGAAGAAGTCGGCCAAGGGCAAGCTGACTCGGAACGAAAAGCGTCACCTCAAGCAGATCGTGCTGGGCATGACGTTCCGACGCATCGCCCGATCGCAGCAGGAGAGCGGACACGAGGCCGTGCAGCTCGATCATCTGCAGCTCAACGAAGATACGATCCGACTCCTCAACGTTCTGCGTGAGGTGCTTTCCTGATGCGCCGACGACGACAGCCACGGCCCCGAGTGATACGGCTCGTCGAGGCCGAGACCAAAGGCGGAAGAACGCGATCTCGAGGAAAGGCAGTCGACGCCAAAGAGCTGCCCGAATTCGAGTTCGCCTCGACCGACACGCCGCGCATGCCGAAGAAGGGCTCCATCTCCAAGATGGTGAGCAAGGACGCGGACAAGGCAAAGGCGCAAGCCGAGATGCCCGAGATCGAGTTCGCAGACTCGGACACACCGACCGTCTCGAAGAAGAGGTCGATGTTCAAGTCTCTCGTCAAGGCTGCCGAGAAGAAGGCTGCCGCAAAGGCTGAGACGAAGCCCAAGGCAGAACCAGACACTGCACCAAAGCCCGACGAAAGCGATCAGGAGCAGCCAGATGCTGCCCCTGACGCTCCCAGGGACAAAAAAACCACAAAGGCAAAGGTGCCACCCCCACCGCAGCGGCTCGTGCCACGCACGGCCCCAATGGGTCGCGCGGCGAGCTTCCAGGCCGTTGTGTCCCGCCTGCAGAAGCGCTACCGCCAGCTGCAAACGACCGCCCCCAAGACCGAGCACATAGGCGTGTGGTCGGTTATCACTGAGGACGATCCTCCCCAGACGCCTTTGTTCCTCATGGAAGAGGCCAACTACCAACAAGGGATCTGGATCAGCCTCTGGCCGTCGGACAAGGTCCAGCGCCGCCTGGCACGTCTTGGGGGCGTTCCGCCCGAAGAGATCCACATGACGCTGGTCTACGTGGGCCGCGTCGACAAGACTCGACATGCCGACGTTGCCACTCTAGCCAGTGTTTGCGAGCGCGTGGCCAAACAGTCCAGACCCTTCACGGGCCAGGTGACAGGCATCGGCAGGTTCAGCTCCACCACGCCCGAAGACCTCGACACGATCTACGCATCGTTCACGTCTCCACGACTGGATGATCTGAGAACTGAGATCCTGCAGCAGCTCACCAGTGCGGGTTTGAGCTACACCAGAAAGTACGGGTTCACCCCCCACATGACACTTGCAAAAATACCTCAGCGAGCCATCTCGCCGCTGGAACGGATCGAGCCGTTTCGTCTACGGTTCTCGTGGCTCACGCTGAAGGTTGGTAACTGGCGTCACAAATACAAACTCGGAGACTGAACAAGTGAATCGGACAGAGCTTGCCGACCGGTTGCACCGTCGGCGCCCGGAGCTGTGCAAAGAGACAGCAGTCGAGTACGTGCAAGACGTCTTCGACATTATTGCCGAGGCGTTGGTCTCCAGAGAGAGAGTCAAGCTCAAGGGGATCGGCATGCTGGTGATCAAGACACTCGCCGAACGTGAGGGAAGAGATCCTCGCACGGGCAACAAGATGCACGTGCCCTCGAAAGACACCGTCCGGTTTCGCATCACAAGGTCGTTCAAGGCACAGCTGAACGGCGAGGAGTGAGCCGTGGAAGGCTTCTTTGACATCGTGCTGATGGTTCTCGGGGTACTCGTTGCCGGGATCGGTGTGGGCAGCTACCTGCGCAAGAGAGGACAAGCTAAAATCAGAGCCGACCTGCCGCCTGAAAAGCCGCCGGCCGACGTGGTGGCACCGCCGGTGCCCGAGATCGCCCCAACGCCGTCTGAGGTCAAAGAGCTTGACGATCGTGCACGAGAGACGGACGAGGAAATCGCGGACGTCATCGATCTGGAGGACGAGATCGAGAACACGCCCTCCCCGCCGAACGAACCCGACTCCAACGTCGTCGATTTCCTTCGCCGCCAGAAAGACGACGAGGACGAGTAGCTAATCCGCCCGACATCGCGGCCTCGAGGACGTCAGGTCGGGCTTTTCTTCTAGAGGTGTACAGTGGACCCGAAGCTGAATGGATACGTCCCCGAAGACATCAAGCCCGAGCACTGGAACAACGACCTGATCAGGCCCGCGCTGCTCAAGATCACGGGCAACATCGCTTTCGACCTGGGCGAGGTGGACATGCGTCCCCACTGCAGCCCGATACAGAACCAGCGCCACCTGGGTTCGTGCGTAGCACAGGCCCTGGTGTACGCGCTCGAGCTGAAACGGATCCAGAAGTACGGACGTGGCAAGCACGTCGACCTGTCGACGCTGCACCTGTACTACCTGGCCCGCGAGCAGATGCCGCACCGACCGACGCACCTGGACAACGGCACTCACATCTCGAGGGCCTGCGACGCACTGCGGAAGATCGGCGTCTGCACCGAGACGCTGTGGCCCTACGACACAGACAAGTACGCCATCGCGCCGCCGGTCTCGGCGATCCGCGAGGCCTACGTGAACAAGATCCAGGCGTTCCACCGGATCACGTCAACAGGCAGCGATCGCATCACCGACATCCTGATCCACCTGCACGCCGGCAACCCGGTGGTCTACGGGACGGCGCTGAACAAGTACTTCCACAACGTGGACATGCACTCGGTCGTGGGCGCGTTCAGCGGCAGGAAAGCTGGACGCCACGCAATGTGCGTCGTAGGGTGGCTGCCGAATCACGAGGGCGGCTGCTTTGTGATTGCCAACAGCTGGGGGGAGAGTTTCGCAGATGGGGGCTTCTTCTACGCTTCCCCTGAGCACCTGATGGACCACGAGGCCAAGGACCTGTGGGTGATCACCGGCGGGTTTGAGGCCTGGAGCCCCGACGCCTGAACACTGGAGAAGACAATGGCACTCGAGACATTGATCGGTATGGAACTGCCAGACTTCGTGACCGTCGATCACGACACGAACACGGTGTCCTTCAAGATCCAGAACGGTCCTATAGCCAAGAACGGATTGAACGGCTGCCAGGTTGACGAGATGGTTGCCATCGCGAGGACGATCATTCAGGAGCTGAACGCGAAGTTCCCGTGCCGAGAGAACGCGCTGACCATCACAAAGCTGCAAGAGGCCGAGATGTGGCTGCGCGAACGCAAGCGAGAGCGCACCGCACGAGGGGTCGAGGGATACGACAAGAAGTGACGTTTCCTTCACACACACTTGAACACTGGGGGACTACACAATGCGGAAACGACGATTGAGCAGGTTTGGATCGCGGGGGCGGCTTCCCGTGGAGTTGTTCGAGAACCGCTCCCTGGACGGCATCGATCGCGCCATGGATATGTGCGGCTACAAGCGCATCGGCACATCGGCACTGGCGACGCACTGGTCGCGGCTCCAGGACCCGAGCCCGAAGTGGATCGGGTTCTGCGAGTACTTCGTGGAGAGCCTCAACGACAGCGATGACCCCACGCTCCGTCGGATTTTCATCCCGAAGCGTCTCGGTCGAGAGCTGCGCGTCGACGACCTCTTCGACGAGAACTACACACCGCGAGGCAGTCTGACGGACCAGCAGAAACGAGCCATCGACATCGCGTCCACAGAAGACAGACAGCGACGCATCGACGAAGAAACAATCTCGATCGAGACGGAGCCCACACCCTTGGACGTGGCTGACCTGTACGTCCGGCTGTGCCAGCTGGATCACGTGAACCCTGTCGAGCTGTTCGAGACCATGACCACGTGGCGTAGGACTGAGTAATGGAACAGCCGCACACAGAGCACGACGTGCTCATCATCGACCAGACGCACGACTTTCCGGGCGAGGGCTGGTGCTGCGTCATCGTACACCACTCGTGGTGCGACAAGCTGCCGATCGCCGTGTTTGCCGATCCGGAACAGGCGCGTGGCTGGCTGGAAGAGAACAAGAGCGATCACGGTCGGTACACCCTGTACGCCACACCGCTGTCGCTCGTGCCGGCAAGTCAGGAGCAGGAAGCCTGACCTGATGGGGGGCGGTATGAAGATCCGCGACCACGTCGAAGAGTTCCACGACGAGGGCTGGTGTGTCGTCGTCTCGAACTGCAAGTGGCCCACGTTCCGCCCCCTGGCTGCGTTCTCCAGCCCCGAGGCGGCCCGCTGCTGGATCGAAAAGCACGGAGAAGAACATGGCGCGTATGCGCTGCATCCCGTACCTCTGCACAATGACGAGGACACATGAGACACATCATTCACCTCTCCATGATCGCCATTGTCGCGCTCATCACCACTGGATGCAGTGGCTGCAAGCCGACACCGACGCCTGACCCCAAGACCGACATCGAGCTGTGCGACGAGGCCGAGGAACGTCTGCTGGAGCTGGGCTGCGAGGAGGGTGCCCCCATCATCATGCCCGACGGCACCCAGGTGGCTTTCACGCAGTTCTGCATCGACACGGCAAACGCAGGACACTGGCTGAACCCGCGCTGCCTGATGAATCTCAAGAGCTGCGACAAGGACGAGATCGAGGCCTGCGGCGAGCACACGGAGCAAACAAATGCGGACTCTGACGAGAACACTTCTGATTCTGCTCCTGGTCCTGATACCAACGACTAGCGTCGCGGGAGACGACTGCGAGACAGACCCGAACAAGTTCTGGTTGTGCGCCGGAGATGTGGCCTGGGTCAGCGGCTACCTGATAGCGCCCGACGTGTTCGACCTGCGCAAGTGCGAGGTCTGGGAGCAGAAGGCCAAGCTGCTACCCCAAGTGCAAACCGAGCGCGACGAGTACAAGCAGCAGCGAGACGACGCACTGACCGAACTGGAGCTGCAGCGAGATCGCGCCAAGACCCTCGAGACCGAATACGATCAGTGCGCACTCGACTACAACAACTGCGCACACCTTCTGGTCGAGACAGAGGCCCAGCTGAATGAGAGCTACAGCGTGCTCGAGGTGGCCCTGATCGGTGGCGGGACGGGACTCGTCGCGATCGCCGCTGGTCTGCTGATCGGCGCGCTCGCTATGTGATGGGTTCAGTGTAGACCTCAGTGGTCACTGTCAGTGCACCCTTCGTGACGATCTCGGAGGCGGCCACAATCAGGTTGCCGTTCGCGTCGAGCTTGGTCGTGAGCACCGTGGTGCCGTCCGTGTCATAGTGGCCGCTGATCTCGGCGTTGACAAAGTGCGTCTCGGCGTCGATGACATCGAGCGCGTCGTACAGCTCTTCCACGTACAGCGAACCAGCAAAATCGCGGTCCCTCAGGATGGTGTCGATGGCCGCCTCGGCCGTGGCCTGTACCCTCTGCACCGAGTAGCCCGTAAGGATACTGAGCCTGACGGTGATCACGGCCTCAACGAGGAAGTCCTCTCCTGATACTACGCGCACTACCTGCGTAACCTCCTTCCGCTCGTCGAGATACTCCTGCAGCGAGCGGATCAGAGCCGTCGTCGGGGCGTCGTAGAACCCTCCCGAGTTGCGCGTCAGGATGGGAACCGTGACCAGATTGGCCTTGCAGTCCGAGGCAAGGAGCCCGTCGACGTGCTCGTAGATGTCGGTGGTGTAGCCTTCCACGGTGTTCGAGACATCGGTCACGGCCGCGTCGATATCGTCGAGGTCCTCTCGGACGCCTGTTGCAGGAGGCCCCACAACGCCCAAGACGGCCACGATAGACGCTCGGGAGGCCTCGGCCGCCTCGAGCAGCGAGCCCGCTGAGGCCACCGTCAGACCCACTGCAGCGGCTTTGTCTCGAACCTGCCCCATAGCAGTGATCTGCGACGTGGTAGACGTGTCGATGGAACTCGAGGCCGTGATGATGTTCCCGTTCTCGGTGTTGATCTTCGTTCGTGAGGTGTCGATCGCGTCCGAGTCCGTCTGGATAGTGTCGAAAAAGGCGGTGAGCGACGCCGCGTCGGCCGTCGACAGCTGAGAGGTGGGGTTTGTTGGAAGACCGGAAACGAATGCCTTTCCTCCTGTCACCTGCGTTCCGATGTCGGTTGTGCTGGTCCCGATGTCGGTTGTGTTCCCTGCGATCAGTGTCGTCTCGGAGTTGATGTCGGAGGTGCGTGTCTTTGTCAGACGTGCGGAGGCAATAGCAGCCTGCAGAGTCGTGTCGATGCCGTTTGTCTCTGTGGCGATATCGACAAAGTTGGTCTCGAGATCTGACAGATCGCTGTCTGCTTGGTCGAGTGCCGCGGTTGCATCCGACACGGCCTGCGAGACCGTTGGCTCGGGCTCCTGCACGGCCGCGTTGATGCTGGATAGAAGAATGCGCAGCGTCAGGTCGTTCTCGGCAGAGTGACCGACCAGTGCTCGAGCGACGGCCACACGACCTGCCAACGGGTCGGCATAAGTGCCGCTGAGACTCTCGTAGTCCTCTCGAGTAACTGCAACCTCACGACTCTTCCACACCATCGGCGCGTTGGCCTTGGACTCTGCCAGCTCCTCTGGATCGTCACCGCCACGAGCCCGCTCCGGGTTGTTCACGGCCGGACTGATCGACGTGAAGTTGACCACTAGAGGAGAGCGTGCCGACGTGATCGAACCATCGGCCACCTGACCGGCACGCCCGGATGTTGCCACGTAGGTCAACACGATCTGGACGCCGGCAGTAGGGATGTTGCCCACGATCCCATCCCCAAAGCTCAGGGTGGGTGGGTTCGTCGCGTAGGAAATCTCGTACTGGTCACTGGCCGGATACTCCAGAAACCGCGCCTCCTCCCACGTGGCGCCGTCCACCGTGCAGCTCGAGCCGGCAGCGATCCACTTGGTCGCAGGGATCCGACGTGGCGCATAGACCTGGTTGGCTGCGCCGGTCGAGAAGAACGTCTCTGTGATCGTCTCCCCCTCGTAGGCGGGTATGGTCTTCGTGGTCTCTCCTGGGGCGAATGTGACCTCCTCGGCGGCCTCGAAGATATAGCCCTCGTCAGACAAAAAACACGTAACCTTTTGGTACGGGCACTGCGAATGCGTAGACCTGAGGCAGAGTGACCTGCAGATCCACCGTAGACGCCACGGCTCCTCGCATCTTGTAGCCCTGCTGTCTGGTAAGCAGGGCCACGGACGTGCGCGTTCTGGCGGTGGAAAGGTACAGGTCCGTGGCCCGACGATCCAGGTAGAAGGACAGCGTATCGAGCGCGTAGGCCGTGTGGTCGAGTAGCATGATCCCAAGCGAGGCCAACGCAAAATCGTTGAAGACGGCGGCGAATTTCGCCTGCGTCCTCGAACGCAGCTCGTCGAGATGGCTGTCGAAGTCGAACCCGGAGTAGATGACACGATTCAGGCTGGACATGGCTTACCGTTCTCCGAAACTTACGGGGCCCCCGAAAGGTTCCCAGTCCGGTTCCTGCTTCAACAAGGCCTGCCCAGACGGATAGTAGCTAGCAATGTCGAAGCGTTGCGGGACCAACATGGCTTACCCGGTGGGGACCCGAATGGAGTCTGTGGTGTACTGCTGCGTCGCTCGGACCACGTAGTGAATGCTGATGATTATGTCCGTGTCCACACGAAGCGTATCGATCTGTAGCACCACAACGCGAGGCTCGTACTTGGCAATAGCTGTAGCGATCTCGGCGCGGATGTTCTCCGCAAGCACCTGCGTGTTGTTCTCGAAGATATAGGCCCAGATGTTCGTGCCCAGATCAGGACGCATGATACGTGAGCCTCGAGGCGTCAGTATCAGTGTGCGCAGAGACTCGGACACTGTCGCATCGTTGGTCGTCGGCGCCGGGAGCTGGTTGCCCACCTTCTGGAACGGGAACTTGATGCCCCGGGCAAAGAACGGTTCGGCCATGATGATCTCCCGTCAGAGGGCGTCCAGCGGACAAGGTAGCGGCAGCGGTGGCAGCTGAGGCAAAAACAGCGCAAAGTCGAGAGCAAAGCTGATCGAAAACACTGGCAGCTGAAGGATCGGCAACGTGGGCAGCGGAATGTTGATGTCGAAATCGAGCGTCGGCAACGCAGGTAGCTGAGGTAGAATGAGATCAAAGTCAAAGCTGAAGCTGATCAGGAACACTGGGAGCTGCAGAAAGGGGAGCGTGATCGAGAGATCAAAGGCGAGGTCGAAATCCAGCGTGGGAAGCGCGGGCAATCCGGGCAGCGATAGCGAGAAGTCGAGCGAGAGCGACAACACCGGGAACCCGGGCAGCTGGGGCAGTGTCAACGTTGGCAGCTTGCATAGACTCGCCACGATGGCTCACGTGATGGGAACTGACGTTGGTACGCCAGAAATGGTCAGGTTGACAATGAATCCACGTGTCGCGGTGTCGAGACACGCAGACATGAGAGCAGCGGCATCAGCCTCCGTGTGGAAGGTCGAGAATGCACTCGAGAGGCACGCAGTGAGCGCTGTGACAGTCGGCCCGGGGATGGCAGGCACCGGAACGTCTCCGCCGACGAACAGCACACCAGGCGGTGGCGTCGCGGTCCAGAACGAGATGACGCCCTGTAGCCACGCAGCAGCAACGACTCCAGGATTGCCGGCCTGCGGCGCCGCGTAGACGGGCGTCAACGCCGAGACGATTCCAGTGGACTCCGTACCGATGAACACAGGCAGCGCGACTCCGGCCTGTGCCGTCGCGGCGTACTGCGAGTAGGCATTGGCAAAGTTTGTCGCGGCCGACGCCGGTTCGGTCGACTTGATGAGCATCGCGTTGAGTAACGCGGTCTGAAGGTTGGCTGGTATCAGTGCCATCAGGACCGCACCTTCCCTCCCTGCGACAGCATGTTTGCCGGCGGCGGTACAATCGGCGGTCCAGAAGGACCTGTGGATGTGGTGTGGGTGTGGGAGGTGAGCCACGTCTGAAGGATCTCACCGACCACGAGCGAGAACGTGCCTGCGTCGCCAACGATGACGGTGCCGCCCTTGATATTGACGGTCGGAGCGGCAAGATCGAGCCTGTCGCTGGCAGTGACAGTGATGACGCCCCCGCTCATCGACACGTAGTTTCCCGCGTTGTCGATCATCTTGATTCCGTCTCCATCGAGCGTTACCGAGTTCCCGCTTGCGTCCATGACCACGAGCGCCGCGTTCTCGGAGTCGATGTTGATGTTCGATCCATCCTTGTTGAAGATCTGCACGCCTCCCGTGGACGTGAACGCCAGAAACGAGAAGTCACCCGTCGTGCGGTCGGCGGTGGCCTCTGGATCCCCTGGCGCCGCGGGATCGGATAGTGCAGCGTCACCGTCTGCTGGCTTGTGCCAGACAAGACGTATCCCCTCCTTGCCCGGCTCGTCCACAAAGATGAGCTGATGTCCTGCGCGCGTAACAAAGCCTCTCCGCTGTGGTCTCCCGTCGGTGTATCCCATCTCGTCTGGCACGTCCGACGTGCCGTACCAGCCACCGAGGTACATATTCGGCCTCTGCGGATCGCCACTCTCAAAGGAGATCCACACGGAGTCGCCGATGTTCGGCGGCCAGAACATGCCTCGACTATCCCCAGCGCCGGCTATTGCCGGATCGATCCACACGTCCGGCGCGTTGCCGTGACCGACCGTGGGGCACTTGGCCTTGATGCGGTGGCGCTCGTCGGGATCGGCATTGTCGGTGCAGATGGCGCGGTAGATACCGTAGTACTTCCCGAAGTGCTCCAGACCCCCACGCTGTAGGTCCTGTTGGTATATCTCGAACGGCGTGCCTGGCATTGTGTACTTCCTCACTCTCCATTCTTGGCGCTGGTCTTTGGCTGAGAACCAGCGTTGTCGGCCTCTTGGTCGTTCTCGTAACCCTGCGGCGCGAGATCTGGATCCTGCACGGCGTTCACCACA
>Ga0180438_10006884_pt1 | contig 15158 bp, 24 predicted proteins | sample SS_ome_12_FD_132455 | JGI IMG/M metagenome (GOLD analysis project Ga0180438, IMG submission 132455) | Hypersaline lake sediment archaeal communities from the Salton Sea, California, USA - SS_3_D_2 metaG | ecosystem: Environmental > Aquatic > Non-marine Saline and Alkaline > Hypersaline >...
ACGCAACAGTAAACACAGTAGTAACACAAGAGGGGATAGGAGGCGTTTTTAATCCCGATTTAATAGTAGAAGGAGACTCTCCGTGTCAGTTAGGTGGCGAATTAGACAACTATATAAACAACTGTACTACTGGCACTGTAGTAACTTTTCAGCCAGCTTAGGTCAATAATATGTGTTGCGGAAAAACAGGAAAGATAAAAGATAAAGCAAAGGCAATCGCCAAGGGCTACACAGCGTTAGCAACTGGCAAGAAATACGAATTCACGGACGGCAGAATAAGGACATGCCGAACGTGTGAAGATAATTACTGGATTAAAAAAACTCTATGGTGCTCGATATGTAAATGTTATATCCCAGCGAAAGCAAGAGTTGAAAGCGAAAAATGCCCCAAGAACAAATGGGCTAAATAAGGAGTAATATAATGGCAATAAATCAATGGATAGCGGCAGCCGAGGCAGTAGCACAGGTAGACACCTTTACCCCCGCCAATGTCGGAATTGGAAATGTATTCACATTGACCGTTACAGGATTTGACGGGACAAGCCATGTTATATCATACACTGCAGCGGCGGCAACTGTTGCGGATGTCACGGCAGGGCTTACTGATGCGTGGAATAACAGTACTAACTCGCTTTGTACTCCGATTACGGCGGCTGACAACACCACAGATCTTACTTTGACCGCAGATACAGCGGGCAGTGCTTTCCAGGTTGCTTCGTCCGCTACAGGCGGCACAGCAACCTTTACAAGGGTCGCCACAACAGCCAATGACGGGCCGGGCGTTTGGTCGAGTGGTGAAAACTGGAGCCTTGGGAACCCTCCTGGCGAGAATGGGGCAGGCGAAGAAGTATACGTCCAAGATTCTTCGGTTGACATATTATATGGACTTGATAATTCAGCAGCAACAAACACTATCGATGCTTTGCATGTAACGGCAAGTTTCACAGGCAAGATAGGCTGGAACGAAACAGCAGGTTATGTTGGCGACTACCTACAGATCAAAGCAACTAATATATTTATCGGCGAGAACTTCGAAGGAACGTCGGCGGCGTCATCTAGCAGAATTAAAATCGACGCAGGTACGGTCGCCACTTCCGTCATTGTCTACAACACAAGCAGAACATCTGACACCAACAAAGCGGCGTTTAGGTTCCTCTGCAATAACGCATCCTCAAAGATAACCGAGATCAGAAAAGGAACCGTTAGCGTAGCCGCTCTCGAGGGCGAAACATCAACTATTGGGAGTGTTTTAACAAGCTACGATACAAACAAGAGCAGCGATTCACAATTAACCCTTGGCCGCGGCGTTACAATTACAACATATGAGCAGATCGGCGGGAAGGGCACTGTTAAGTGTGCAACAACTAACACCACATGCTCTGCTGGCACACTCTTGCTTGTTGAGGGTGCTATTACAAATCTAACAGTTAAGGGCGGCGAGGTAATCCCCGTAACCACTGACACTATAACGACCTGCCTTGTCTACGGCGGCACATGTGACTTTACAAGGTCTTCTGAGCAACGAACGGTGAATACTTTAAAAGTAGGCAGCGGAGCAACATTGAATATCGACCTTTACGATGGCTCTTCTGGCGTTGTAACAGTTACCAATAACATCGAGGCTATCGAATCCGGCAGATTCAGTTACAGGGTTTCAGATGTATAATGGATGCCAAAGACAGAGAAATAATGAGGCTTCGGCTACTTGTCCGGGGTTTATATAAAATGATTCAGGAGCTACGAGACTATATCAAGGAAATGCTATGCGATGCAAAATCGTGACTATCTTTCGTGTCTGCCTATTGGCTCCATAGGTGGGCTATTCATCCTCCTCCTTTGGCCCCTGTCAATTAAATTTGGCGGGGGTTTTTTCTTGCCTAACGCCCTTTAAACGCCGATTTGATAAGTTTCCATGCTTTTTTAAAGTTTTTTACGTTTTTCTGTTTGACTTTGTTTTGTTTTGTGCTATTATTTAAGAGAACAATAATATTACTTTTCATTTAGGAACTGGACAAATGATTAAATCACGAAATAAATATTTCCAAATCTCTTACAAGCTTAAATATCACAAGAATAATACCAGCAAGGCTTGGTTTGTAAATGTATACGACAGCAGCTATATGAATGCGGTCAATCGAGTCATTAAAGCTCACACCAATCATACAGTGGAGCACGTCATCATCGACAGAGTTGTATGGCACTAGCCAGTTCCGCCCCTGTCGTTTGTCGCTTGTTGCTACTTGCGGCGGGGGCTTTATTTTAAAACAGGAGTTATAAAATGTCAGACGAAAACTATAAACTATTGAACCGAAAAGAAGCAGCGGACTTCTTGGGGCTATCTTTGTCCTCATTCGACACAGCCCGCAAAAAGCCAGGATTCCCGGACGCCGTTGTCATGCTTAACACAAGTAAATGGATGAAACGTGATCTTGAGCAGTTTATTGAAGCCTCGAAAGCCAAGAGCTAACTTAACACAGGAGAATTGAATAGAATGAGTGGACATAGTAAATTACCTTGGCAGTATAGGTCTGATAACTTGACGTCTACTACTTACTGGGATATTGAAGACGCAGACCACAGAATACTGGCCTCAACTGGCATGTCTAGGTTAAACGCGGAATTTATCGTCAAGGCCTGCAACAACTACGACACCCTCAAAGCCAAGGCCGATTTGTTTGATGGATTACTGACAGCTTTAGAGTCCTATCACGACCAATTAACCGCTATTGACGCTGCTATGGGTTTAGAGACAAATGGAAGAAGCAGTGTTGACTATCTTCTATCCAAAGCAAAGGAGCTATCCAAATGAAGCTAATCAAAGACACATTCCGGGCTATATACTGCTTAATGTACGGCTGTCTTGCTACGTTTGGGCGGATAAACTAAAACTTTACAGGGAGAATTGATATGAGAAAACTCAGAATAAACACATGCTTTAATAGTACAATCGAAGTGCCGGAAGACTGCACAGACGAAGTAGCCTTTGCAATGGCATCAAAAGCCATTGAACAATCCCTTGAATGCCTTGATGGGTGCGAAAGCCACGATTGCCGAGTTACTGGCGTTAATAGCGTAGAAAGTGAGGGATTGTAATGGACTACCCAAAAATACATATGATGGAGCAGGGATCGGACGAATGGTATGCTGCAAGATTAGGCCATGTAACGGCCTCAAACTTCGGCACGGCCATCGCTAAACCAGGGTCCACCCGTTCAACCCTCATGCGGCGTTTAGTAGCTGAGAGACTTACAGGGCTTCCGCAAGGAACATATAAGAATGCAAACATGGAAAGAGGCAACGAACTTGAGCCACAAGCAAGAGAATATTACGAGTCTTTAAATGACTGCGTTGTAAAAGAAGTGGGCTTTATTGAGTGCAGTGAGCATGTAGGTGTATCACCTGATGGGCTCGTAGGCGAGGATGGCGGGATAGAAATTAAGGCTCCCCTGCCGTCCACACATATTGATTACATCGTCAAGGATCGTGAGGTTGCTGTTTACCGACCGCAGATTCAGGGTTTAATGTGGGCAACCGGCAGAAAATGGGTTGATTTTGTTAGCTTCTGCCCAGAGGTGACAAACAGGCAGTATTGGAGCAAGCGTATTCTGCGAGACGAACAGTATATCGCGGAATTGGAAGTTAAAATAAGCATATTCATAACCGAAATGCTTAAAATGATAGACAAAGTTAATGTCTCACAGTTCTAAAGGAGAATTGACATGGAAAACGAAGTAATAGAAGCCGGAGAAATCCAAAAGATTGAGAGCCAACCGATCGCGGTACAGCAATCGCCAGTTATGATGCTGGCCGACAAGCTGGCCGAGGGCAAGATAACAGCCGAACACATGGAAAAGATGCTTGACGTTCAGATCAAATGGGAAAAGAACGAAGCAGAAAAAGCTTACCATGCGGCAATGGCAGATTTCCAAGAGAACGCACCTAGGATTATCAAGGACACCGATGGGCATAATTGCAAATATGCGAAACTGTCAGATATAGTCGCGAAGGTGTCTCCTTTGCTGAGTGCCCATGGGCTTTCTCATTCATGGGTAACAAAGACCGTTGAGGGCGGCATGGAAGTCACATGCAAGATAACACACGAACTTGGACACAGCGAAACAACATCGATGTCGGCAGGGCCTGACAAATCAGGCAGCAAGAATGATATACAGGCCATTGGCAGTACGATGTCGTACCTACAGCGATACACGCTTAAAGCGGCTCTGGGGCTTGCTGAGGCCGACCAGGACGACGATGGCAACAGTGCCGGCAATAAAGCCATTGATATCCCATTGCCCACAGAGGTCAATTGGGAGTGTGTTGACGCGATTATTGTCGAGCTTGGCAAGCAAGAGGACGCAAAGCCAATCGACCGTGAAAAGCTAATGCGATGGTTCTTTGCTGATACTTGTAAGTACCCGGCTACAAAGAGCAGGGTTGTCGCGGCAGCCGAATACGTAATGCAGAAAAACCCACAGAACATCTATAAGGAGCAATGAATATGAATTTTAGCAAAGTAATACTAGGCGGTAGACTGACCCGCGATCCACAGTTATCATATTTACCCAGCAATACGGCTGTTTGTGAGTTTTGCGTTGCTACAAGCCGGAGATTCAGGAAGCAGGACGGAACACCTGGTGAGGAATCTTGCTTTACCGATTGCCAGATGTTCGGCAAACGTGCGGAAGTTGTCAATAAATATTTCAAGAAAGGCGACCCTATTCTTGTCGAAGGCAGATTGAAGCTCGATCAGTGGGAAAAAGACGGTCAGAAGCGTAGCAGGCTGCGTGTGTTCGTTGAGAACTTTGAGTTTGTTGGCAACCGCCAGCAGAACCAGGATCAACCTCAGCAGAGTCAAGACGCCCCGCCGTTTGACCCTACTGAGGATATTCCCTTTTAAATTCTCCTTCCTCCTAAAACCCGGACGCCGTGGCGGGGTGACATCACGGCATTTGACAAGTTAATAACAGGCAGGATATAACTTAATGTTTAAGATCGCAATGCGGTCAGAAAGACTCGGACATCTTCTCTCTTGTCTAGAAAGCATTTGTTACATAATACACCCTGCCTTGCCCCTTGTACGGGGCTAAAGCTCCCGTAGCTCAGAGGATGAGCGGCCACAGGCTAGTGACCAGTGGAATGACGTGGGTTCGATTCCTGCCGGGAGCATTTTTTTGCTAATTTACAATTTTATATTTGACAATGGCTTTTTTTGTGGTATGCTTATATTGCACACTAAATTCAGAACAGACCTTGTGATACGAGCTCTGCGATCATTTCCCTCTGGATTTGGTGTGCAACGCAGGGCTCGTTTTTTCATGCCCTAAAAGACTTAAAAAGGCCTATGATTGCTCTACAAGTGACACAAATGTTCATCACGAGGTGGCCAGAATTTATACCGCTGGCCTGAATATGCCGTAATAGGTAGCCAAGGCTTGACTTTGGAGTAGATCAGAAGCGAAAACGGTTAAGATATAAAAAGGCCTTGCCATTGTCTAAACAGTAGGTTTGTGATATATACCTATAAGGTACTCGTTTCAGGTTGATTTAATTTAAGGAGAATAACCATGGAAGTGTATTCAGACAAAAACGGCTGGCCTTGCGTAAGCGGTAACCGAATAGAAAAGTGCCTTTGCGTTGGCCCGGAAAATTGTAAAGACAAAGAATGTCCACTTGTGAAAGAAAGGAATCAAGATGCTAGTATTATCAAGGCAGACAGACGAGTCGATAATGATCGGCGATGACATTGAGGTTATGATTGTTGACGTTCGGGGTGACAAGGTAAGGCTTGGCATAAAAGCCCCGGCAGACATTGACGTCCACCGCAAAGAAGTTTACGAAGCAATAAAAGCGGGCGTTCCGCATGAAAAGGAGATAAAATAATGTTAATCCTAACCAAGATCAAAGGCAAAACGGCGGCAGGGCTATTCTGGCTTTTGCTGGTAATATCGTTTCTTACAGGCGTCTACACGATGGCGACAAGTCAAGAAGTGCCGACGCAGCCGAGACAAGTCAACATACCAGTCTATTCAATAGCCGATATACAGGCCGAGCTTGTCGCTAGAGGCTGGGAAATCAAAATTGACGGCATCTATGGGCCTGAAACCGAAAACGCCTTATACGGCGAACTGGAGGCTATGAAATGATTAACCTACGCAAAGAGGCAAAAGGCCGGCAATGCACCGTGGCGATTCCAGGAGTATGCAACGGAAACCCCGAGACTACCGTTTTGGCCCACTTAAACAATAAACCCCTGTTCAGGTGCGGAATGAGCCAGAAAGTGCCTGATTGGGCTGCCTGCTTCGCCTGTAGCGACTGTCACGACCTCCTGGACGGCAGGACCAAGAGCGAGTATTACACTGACGATGAAATCAAGATTATGCACTATGACGCGATAATGAGAACTCAGATGATATTGAGAAAGGAAGGAAAGCTATGAAACCAATACTATTCAATGGCGACATGGTTCGGGCTATACTGGATGGGCGTAAGACGCAGACACGGAGGCTCTTAAAGCCACAGCCAATGATGAACAGCGATATTGTCTACAAGCCAGACCTGTACAACGGTGGGCCAAACTGGGCTTTCTGGAATGGCAACAAGATGAATGAGCCTCGTACATGGAAACCCCAATACCAGCCCGGCGATGTGCTTTATGTGAGAGAGCGGGCAAGGTGCATTGAGTGGGTCGAGCAAGGACACGAAAGAGAATCGCGATTTAGATACGAGGCCGATGGTGTAGAAACTGACTTTGTGCTTTTGCCAGACCGCATTAAGCCTATCAAATGGAATCACTGCGTTCCCAATGGCTGCTTTCGAGAGCTTGCCCGTATATTCCTGAAAGTCACTGATGTTCGGGTGGAGAGGGTGGCAGACATATGCGACCTTGACGCATTGAAAGAAGGCTTCGATTGCAGACAAATAATACGCGGCAAGCTCAACGGCGTTGAAGGAGATTATGCAGATGGTTGCCCACACGAAGGATTTATGGACGCATTGGAATCCGTATACCCCGGCTCATGGGAAAGAAACGACTGGGTATTTGTATACGAATTTGAGAGGTGCGAAAAACCATGAGCAAAACATACCAAAACATGAGCAAAGAAGACGGAGCACCAAGATTCAAGAAGCCGATGGGCGACATTCTGGCTGAGGTTAAGCCGGGGGGAGCTATTAAGATTGTCGATCCATTGGAATACCATACGGATCAACAGCGTAAATGGTACAAGGGAATTTGCTTGCGTGGCCTTTCAGATTGGAATGGTGAAACCAAAGACGAATGGGACTTGAGGCTTAAAGACGAGTGCAATGGAATAGAATTGCTCAAGAAAGAAACGATACTGTTGCCCAATAGAGAAACGTGCGAAAGACTAACAATCAAAGGCGTAGGCAAGCGTAATCTTACGGCATACATCGAAAACATACTATCCTACGCGATAACCAACAATTTGCCAGTAACGCCTCCTGACCCGGATTTGCGTAAATGAGAACAATAACCCGTAAAAAGAACGGCGTGTACATCACCGACCGAACCCCAGCCTGCCGAGATTGGCACGCGAAGTTCTGGAAGCATTACCGCGATCTAAAAACGTTCATAGAAAACGACCCAAAACTAAAGCTTTTAGCTGTTAAGAGATACAAGGAGAAATGAAAATGACAATCCACACGGATACAGCCAGAACCAGGAACGACCACCCGGAGACAAGCCACGCAGCAGCCGAGCGTGTCCCAATCAAGACACAGCAAAAGCAGGCATTGGGCATGGTGAACTACAATAACGGACTGACTGCAAAGGAAATAGGCATACAAGCCGCAATGGACGCACACGGCTTAGACAGGCGTACAGTCGAGGATATCGTATGGCTTGCACAGGTCGTACAAAAGAGATCATCTGAACTGCAAAGCATGGAATTGGTCGAGCGTGAAGATGACGGGCGGTTGTTCATCAACGACAAAGGTTTGATTTATTTGGAACGGAGATAGAAATGTCAGCTTACTACAACGAAATCGACCCCAAAGCCGCAGTATGGCTCAGGGAACTTATTAAACAAGGTCACATTGCCCCTGGTGATGTTGACGAAAGGAGTATTGTAGATGTTAAACCAGAAGACCTTAAAGGATATACCCAATGTCACTTCTTCGCAGGGATCGGAGTCTGGAGTTACGCCCTCAGACAAGCCGGATGGGGTGACGACCGACCTATTTGGACAGCCTCTTGCCCCTGTCAGCCGTTCAGCACAGCAGGGCAAGGCAAAGCCGAAGAAGACGAAAGGCATCTTTTCCCAGTGCTACGAAAACTTATCGCCGTCCGAAAGCCTGTCGTTATTGTTGGCGAGCAAGTTGCAAGTAAAGCTGCGATCACTTGGCTCGACAATGTACAATCTCAACTGGAGGAAGAAAACTACACCTGCGGGGCGGTTGTATTTCCGGCTTGTGGCATCGGCTCGCCGCACCAAAGACAGCGAACATACTGGCTTGCTAAAAGCTCCGTGGATGAGTCCTGCGGCGCAGGAGTCGGGGAACAAGCTGGAAATGTACACGCAGGGGAAGAACAGGAAGCCACACAAGGGCAACGACTTCGGGATGGGATTAGCCCAGCAGGCTCAGTTGGCAGGCTGGACAACACCAACAGCTCACAATCCGGGAGACGGAACACCTTACGATTTACAACTGGAAGCATTAGAAAAGCGAAGATCGAGGGTGAAGCAAGCAGTCAAAGAGGGCAAGACGAAAGCAGGCAGCGGTCGGAGCCCATCATTACAGATGCAGGCACAAGCGGCTCATTGGCCGACAACCAATTGTCCAGCACCTCACGATACAGAGCAGACAGCGGGGAAAGCCAGACCTCGCAAGGGCTATGGGATGGACTTGCCGATTGCAGCGAATCTTGCGACCCCGGCCCGACTAACGGCCTCTGGCGAGATGCTGATTGGCTCTACTGCCGGGATGGAAAGTGGCGGCCAGTTGAACCCGGCACATTCCCGTTGGCTGATGGGGCTGCCGAAAGAGTGGGACGACTGCGGGGTTACGGCAATGCGATCGTTGCGGAACAAGCCAAAATCTTTATAGAGACAGCAATGGACTGCATAAAGGAGATAACATGAGATCGAGCGAAAGACCAAGCGGAAAGACGATAGACACGACGGAAATGCGTACTAAGTTCGTCCCCCGTGGCGTAAAACAGGAATACAAGCCCGTCCAGGTTCAATACTGCCGGGACTGCAACAAACGGAAACGCGGAAACACCTACAAGGACGATCATTGTCGCTATTTCAAGAGGAAATGCGTTGACATACGCACGGGGCAAGGTATGATTGCCTATCGCTGCAAGGGTTTTGGGGAAAAATAAAAAAACTATTTGACAGATAAATAAAAGATGGTATATTTGAATTATGAAGACCGCTACCGAAAACAACAAAACAAATATAACCCTTGCTGCCATTCAAGTCTTAGCGGTCTTCTGGCGGTGAGGGTTTTTTAATTGGAGTTACAATGGATAAGGCTAAAGGATTTGTAGATAATATAACGGGTTTATTTGAGCAGTTGGATGGATATTCACTTGATGAGAAGGTAGACGCAATAAACGCTATACGGCAGTCATTGAAGCAATATAGCCCATTCAAGGATGAACCAGTAGACTGTGTTGTGTGGGTTAAGAACAAGGACGTAGAAGCAAACGACTATAACCCGAATAGCGTAGCACCTCCTGAGATGGAATTGCTTAGGCTGTCGATTAAAAACGACGGCTACACTCAACCAATTGTTACATGGAAAGACGACGATAGAATTGAGGTTATCGACGGATTCCACAGAAATAGGGTAGGCAAGGAATGCGATGATATCCAGCAGAGAATACACGGTTACTTGCCGATTGTGGTTGTCAACGACAAACAGACCGACAAGAAAAACCGCATAGCTTCGACAATTCGCCACAACAGGGCAAGAGGTAAGCACAAAGTAGAGGCCATGTCTGATATTGTTTTAGAGCTTAAAAACCGCAACTGGAAAAACTCCAGAATATGCAAAGAGCTTGGTATGGAAGAAGATGAAGTTTTAAGGCTTTGCCAGATCACAGGACTTGAGGACTTGTTCAAAGACGAGGAGTTTTCTAAGTCTTGGGATATTGCCGATTCATATGAAGACGATGAATTTGAAGATATAGACGACCATATCGACCTGAAAGAAAAAGAGGATAATGGTTTCAGAACGACTAATACAAGTGACGAAAACAGGATATTCCATACTTACGATAAATGGGAATGTTATAAGGCTGGGTTTTATGCAACGAAAGTTGACGGACTTAAAAAAGATGAATGTGAACAAAAGTTTGCTGACTTCTTTAAGGGCGATGGCGTTTTCGACGCAGCTCTTGAAAAGGTTACAGCTGAATGGGTTAATTCATGCGAACATTACCTTACGAACACATCAATGAACCGGATAGCATGGCTTGGGCAGGCCGCTGTCTGCTACTGTACTGGCATACCAAATAAATATTCTGCTGGTTGGTTTTTACTTGACGAAAAGACCCAAAATAATGCCAATGGAATAGCATTGAAGCACCTTAACAAATGGCTTGTTAATCATGATATGCCAGAAATAGAACTAAACGAAGCGTTATCACACGGCAGGCAGGTTAATATTTATTAGGGGCGATTATGAAAGTAAAAAAACACCAAAAAGAAAATGTGCTTGAGGCTTCTGTTGATCGTATCACGAAAATATTTGACGACTTTGAGAAGATATATATAAGCTTTTCAGGTGGTAAAGATAGCTCTGTTATGACTCATCTTGTAATGGAAGAGGCGATTAAAAGAGGTCGAAAAGTAGGATTATTGATTATTGACCTTGAAGCTCAATACAAAGATACTATCGATCATGTTCGAGAAATGGTAGAGGAATACGAAGACCATATCGATCTACATTGGGCTTGCTTGCCTATGTTATTAAGAAACGCCTTGACTAATTTTGAGCCGCGTTGGTGCTGTTGGGACCCTGAACAAAAAGATATATGGGTTAGGGATATGCCAAAGGAAGCCAAGACAGAAAAAGACTATCCGTTTTATGTACCAAAGATGGAGTTCGAGGAGTTTATGGTTTTATTTGGTGAATGGTATTCCGGTTACGGTAAGTACAAGACTGCAGCATGTATCGGTATTAGATCAGACGAAAGCTTGCACAGGTATAGGGCAATTGCGTCAAATAAAGACGGCTTATTACACAAGGATTATAAATGGACAACGAAAATAGCCAAAAATTTGTTTAATATCTATCCGATTTACGATTGGAAAACAGAGGATATTTGGCGTTATCATGGCAAGTTCCCGGAAAAGATACACAACTCAGTATACGACAAGATGAATATGGCTGGCGTGAAGTTAAGCCAGCAGCGTCTATGTCAGCCCTACGGAGACGATCAGAGGCGTGGATTGTGGTTGTATCATATATTAGAGCCTGAGACGTGGTTTAAGCTCATATCGCGTGTCAATGGGGCTAATTCAGGTGCTATATATATCCAGGAGACAGGCAATATAACAGGATACCACAAAATAACCAAGCCAGATCATCATACTTGGAAATCTTTTTGCAATTTGCTGCTCAGGACTTTGCCGAGAAAAACGAGAGACCATTACGCTTTCAGGTTCAGAAAGTTCATATCTGGCTGGCATGACAGGGGATACGAAACAATCCCAGACGAAGCACCAATAGAGCTTGAAAATAAGTGCTGGTGTCCATCCTGGCGGCGTATGTGCAAGGTTATATTAAGAAATGACTATTGGTGTAAGGGTCTAGGCCAAACACAGCCAAAGAGCGACGCATATCAGAGGTACAAGGAAATTAAGAAAAGAAAGCAACAAAAAAAGTGAAGTTTTCCCTTGCAATTTAAAGGAAATGTGATATAATGAATATCATGCGACGTAGTAAAATACAGTTTTCAACAAGCCAACCAGAGTGCATTCCGGGCACAAAGCCCTTACTGCGTCGCAGCTCTGTGTTGGCTTTTTTTGGATAAACATATGGCTAAGAAACCACTATATATCCAGCTTGAACCAGGAGCGTACCCCAAAGACACTGACTGGCTTATGATGAGTGCTGAGGAACGCGGGTGCTATCATTCACTGATTACCTTCATCGCCTGTGGCAACGGATCGCTACCAGATAACACCGAAAACCTTGCTAAACTTTGCAATGTGAGTGCGGAAAAAATGAAAAGTTTTCTTGGAAAGTTTGAAAATAAATTTGTAAAAAAGAATGGAAAAATATCACACAAAAGAGTCACCGCGGAAATCAAACGAGCAAAGAAAAGATTGCAAGTAGCGTCTACGGCAGGACTTAAGGGAGCAAAAAAGCGATGGGGTAGCCATAGCGACCCTATTAAGAACCCCATTAAGAAGCCTAGCTAAGGGAAGGGAAGGGAAGGGAAGGGAAGTAAAGGGAAGTAAAGATACCCCCCTACCCCCCGAACTTGATACCGAGAATTTCAAAAAAGCATGGACTGAATGGGAGCAACATCGCAAGGAAATTAAAAAGAAATTGACCCCGACGACGATCAAGAGGCAACTGAAAACATTATCCAAATATCCAGTTTTAATAGCAATAGCCACAATCAATGAGAGTATCGAAAAAGGCTGGACAGGGTTATTCCCGGAGAGACAAAATGAACGAAAAACAATTCAAGCAGGCCAACGCGAACCTAAACCGCTCACAGCAGAAACCAGCCAAATCGGGCTTGTCTTCAGGAATGATTGACGTGATTGACAAAAATCCATCCCCATTGTGTAAATGTGGAAAGCCGAGACAAAAGGTCTTTGTTAAATGGGCGGGCAAGTATATACATTCGAAATGGTGTCCTGAGTGTGAATATAATTACGAGAACGAAATGGCCAAGCAGGAGATAATACACAGGCATGAATCAATCAAGAAAGCTATCAAGCGTGAAATTGAGCCGATTTACTATAATTCGAGCCTGGATGATTTCAGTGAGCAGATAAAGCAAGTCTTAATCGACAAGCCAGCAGATCAGGGCGTTTTGATATGGGGCAAGACCGGAACCGGCAAGAGCCATCTTGCATCGGCATTGATTAAAGAAGCCCTTAAAGCCGAGCAACGGGCTAAGATGGTGAGATTCAAAGACATGGTTTTATCTATCCGGGCTTCATACGACAACAACAAGACCGAGGAATCCATTTTGAGGCCGTTTATTTCTTGTCACTTGCTGAGCATCGAGGACATTGGGACAATCCGATCGGGTAAAGTTGAGTCAGATTTCTGCCAAGACACCCTATTGACTGTCATAGACGCGAGATTGCAGCGTAATAAGCCGACAATCATAACAACCAACTTATCCCCCGAAGACCTGTGGAATGCCTTTGGTACGCGACTGGCGAGCCGTTTCAGTACATTCCTGATATTCAAGCTTGACGGCAGGGACAGACGATTAGATAAAAACTAACAAATCCCGAAGAAAGAATTATGAATAAAATATCATCAGACCAATTGAAGATTCGGCAGGCATATCCGCTTGACCTTAAAGTTCAACTATCAGCTAATCGTATAAGGCAATGGTACCAGCATTTTAACGGTCAGGTCTACGTTTCATTCAGTGGTGGCAAGGATTCAACCGTGCTGCTTGATTTAGTCCGTAGGCAGTACCCTGAAGTTCCTGCTGTGTTTGTCAATACCGGTCAGGAATACAGCGAGATAATACGCTTTGTGAAATCTGTGGACAATGTGATATGGGTCAAGCCGAAGATGACTTTCTGGGAGGTTGTCGATAAGTATGGCTGGCCTGTTGTTAGCAAAGAGCAGTCTTGTGCTATTAGCCGCTACCGAAACACAAAAGACCCTGTCCAGAAGTATCGCAGGCTCAATGGATGGCCGAACGGGAAAAAGGGTATGATTTCTAAGAAATGGCAATATCTAATTGACGCCCCATTCAAAATTAGCGATAAATGTTGCGATATACTCAAAAAAGAGCCTATGGACAGATATGCAAAGGAGTCAGGACGTCGGCCAATATCAGGCATTATGAGCAATGAGAGCCGACAAAGACAGATGGGCTACTTGAAATATGGATGCAATGCGTTTGGCGTTAAAAAACCTATGTCTAAGCCCCTGTCTTTTTGGACTGAAGACGATATATGGGGTGAGATTAAAAAAGGCAACCTTCCTTATTCGGATATATACAACAAAGGCGAGCTTCGTACTGGTTGCAAATACTGCATGTTTGGATGCCATATGGAAGAAGAGCCTAACCGTTTTCAACGCATGAGAAAGAGAACTCCAGGCCAGTTTGAGAATCTCCGTAGGCATGGTGGTTGCGATGTGCTGGATGTTTTGAGGGTGAGCTATGAGACACCTAAACTTTTATTTTAATTTCAAAAGAAAGAATTTGACAACCGAAAAATAGAGTGTATATTATAACTGTAGAACATGAAACCTTTAATCAAGATTGGAGGTGATAACATGTATCTGGGGTTAAAAGCCTCGTAAGGAAGAATATGAAAGACTCGCTAACACAGTTGAATAGATATCACGAAATTGCCCGGTGTGTAAGGTCTTTAGCGAGTCCCTTATTGCCGGGCTTTTCTTTTGCCCCAGCAGGGCATTAAAAGTGAATAATAATAACAAAACGAAAGGAAGTAGTATGGACAAACCAGAAACAATGATGATTGATGACGTGAAATATGTTAGAGCGGACGCAGTAAAGCAAGAGCCGACAAAAGACGGGCTTACACTGTGTATCGTTAGGACTTATTCAGCAGGTGTATTTCTTGCGTGGGTTGACTACGAAAAATGCGATTTCTTTAATTGCAAGCTGGTTGATTGTGTCAGGCTATGGAAATGGGCAGGTGCTTTTACCTTGTCAGAACTAGCGGTCAATGGAACATCAGAGCCGAAAAACTGTCGATTCGCAGAAGTAGTTGTTCCTGAGCAGCGTATCAATCGAGTAATTGAGATGATACCTGTTACAGAGAAAGCAAACGAGACTTTTAGTAATGCTAAGAGAGGTTAATATGGATATTGGCAAACTGAATGGAATAGATGGCCCTGGCTATGGCTCTGGCCCTGGCTATGGCTCTGGCGATGGCGATGGCTATGGCTCTGGCTATGGCTCTGGCGATGGCTATGGCTCTGGCTATGGCTCTGGCTATGGCTCT
>Ga0180438_10006885_pt1 | contig 15152 bp, 18 predicted proteins | sample SS_ome_12_FD_132455 | JGI IMG/M metagenome (GOLD analysis project Ga0180438, IMG submission 132455) | Hypersaline lake sediment archaeal communities from the Salton Sea, California, USA - SS_3_D_2 metaG | ecosystem: Environmental > Aquatic > Non-marine Saline and Alkaline > Hypersaline >...
CGATACAAGGCCCACAGATGCCCCAGGATCGTCGCAACGCTTGGCCCTTGCCAGATGACCTTGGACGCCGCGGGCGCGCTGCTGCGCCAACGTGGCCCCATGGTGGTGGGAATACGGGCTCTGCCGAGGAGCGGGCGCGGAGGCGCCGGATCTGCACCGGCTGCCAATCCTCCGAGCGGCGCCTCTGTGGGCTCAGGTGCCGCCACGGTGGGTGCTGCGAGGATCTGCGGGACCGGATCGCCCACGACCACTGCCCCGAGGGCCGGTGGTAGATCTTACTGGCTCGAGCCCCGGATCGGCCGAGGATGCGGCCAAAGGAGACCATCATGCCTTGCCAACTGAGTTATGGGGCCGTCCGGGCGGTCACGCTGCTCGCCGGCCAGACCGTGTCCCAGGCCCTGCAGGCCGTGAAAGCATCGCTCCCTACCCGGTGGGCCGCGAGCTTCCTCGGCATCCAGGTGGGGGCCGCGGAGACGCTGACCGATCCCGACACCACGGTCGGCTACACGGCCGCCAAGGGCGAACTCCTGCTGGGGAACCACCTGCTCGAGTTCACCGCCACGACCGGCGTCGTCGCCCTCGCCTACTTCAGCAGCGACGACAAGAACAAGCCGGGCGGTGCCGCGTTGGTCAGATAGGCCTTGACGGGTGGCCCTGACTGGACATAACCGCCAGACATGGACAACCCCGACCAGCCAGCTACCAGCACCCCACCAGACGCGGCCGAGACGGTCGAGTGGGAGCAGATCCCCGAGGATCGGCCGGCCAGCACCGGCCATCCCGAGGACGACACCCGCCCCCACGTCGCCGCCGGCCGCCAGGACGACGACGGTCGCGATGCGATGCGGTGGATCGCCGCCGGCTCCGACCTCGAGCAGTTCATGGCCAACGTCGACCGCCTGCTCGAGGAGCAGGGGTTCGTCTATCGGCTCCGGGCCCGCAGCCTGCACGTCGCGCTCGACATGCTGGCCAACGTGGTGCCCAACGTCCAGGCGGGTGACTGCATCGCCCAATCGCTCATGAACCTCGCCAAGGTGGCGAGGGACGCCGATCTTTGACAACCCAAGTCCCGCTCCCCGCTGGCCGCGTCCGAGGCGAGGGGGGAACCGCAACCGCGGGGAGCGGGCATCTTCTTCCGCGCCGGTGAAGTCGGCGTAGTGGCCAGCCCTTACGACCATCGGCTCGCGCTACACCGACGACCCCATGGTCGCAGAGGGTAGGATGGGGCGGCGCACCGGAAGGCCGACGCCCGCCCACCGGCCGGGAGTTAAATCAAGGAGACCGACATGCCCGCAGGCGTGAGCAACGAACCGATCAAGCGCAACACGATCACCAAGGAGCAGATCGATGATCTGCTGGCCCGCTCGAAGTGGACCGACGGCAAGATGGGAGAGAAGACGACGGTCGTCTGCTGCCAGCTGCCGAACGGATTCGAGGTCATCGAGTCAGGCGGCTGCGTCGACGCGGCCAACTACGACCACCAGATGGGCGTCAAGATCTGCAAGGGCCGGATCGTCGACAAGATCTGGATGCTCGAGGGCTACCGCCTCCAGTGCGAGATGGCCGCGAAGCGGTAGTCGATGCGGACCCTGCTCTACCACGACTGCCAGATCTGCGGCGCCGAGGATCAGTTCTCCTTCGATCCCGAGGCGACGTCGTGCGACAAGACCTATCTCTGGGTCTGCGGTGCGTGCGGCGCCCAGGTGCGAATCACCTGCGCCGCCGGGGGAAGGGTGACCCATCAGGAGGCGACGGGACGACACTGCCACCGCACCCTGGCCCTCCTGGTCTTCCGCGGCGAGGTCACCTTCGCATTCATCTATCGGGGCTGCGCGTGGTCGGAGCATCTCAAGGACGGCCGGCCCGACAGTCGCTACTTCTACGAGGAGCACACCTGCCCGACCAACCTGTTCCCCTGCGAGGAGATCGTGGTCGACGGCGAGATGGATCCTCACGGGTGCTTCGACCTCATCGAGGAGCACTTGATCTCCGGGCCGGGCGCGCGCGACAAGGATGAGGTGCTTGCCGAACTGATCGAGAAGGCGAAGGCGTTCACGACGACCGGGCAGGACGACGAGGACTTCATTGGCCAGATCGCCGACGCGGCAGGGGGGGACTGATGGACGTCATCCAGAAGGCGATCGAACTCGCGATCGACCAGGAGCAGATCGACACCGAGGACATGACCCCGCGGCGCATCGAGGAGGCGAGGCGCATCTACGATCGGTTGATCGAGGTGCTGAAGGACGCCGACCCGATGAGCAGCGTCGTCGCCTGCACGGCCGCCTTCACCCAGGTGGTGCCCGATCCGTTCGATGCCGAACGCTACTCCGCGCTCGAGACTCCGGCCATCATCGAAGCATGCGAGGACGACGATTGACCACCTACTTCACCGCCGACCTCCACCTGGGTCACGACAAGATCGTCCGCGAGCTACGCGGCGACTCCTACGAGAACGCGGCGGACATGGACGAGAAGATCATCGACAGCATCCACACCATCGTCCTTCCCGGCGACGAACTGTGGATACTCGGCGACTTCGCCTGGAGGGAGCACGCGAAGTATCGCGAGCGACTCTTCGTCAAACGGGTCAACCTGATTCGCGGCAACCACGACCCCAGTCTGGGCCGGTGCTCCGAGATCTTCAGCGAGGCCCATGACGTCCTGATCGGCCGACGGTTCGGAGGCAAGCGACTCACCCTCTGCCATTGGCCATGGGAGTCGTGGCCGGGCAAGGTCCACCTCCACGGTCACCGCCACCATGAGGACGAGCATTACGGAACCGAGCCGAAGACCGGCCGCGTCAACGTCTGCTGGGATCTCTGGTATCGCCCCCTTCCCCTCGACGAGGTCTTGGAGTTAGCCCAATGTTCAAACGACTAGCACGATGGATCCTCCGCGAAGAACTGCATGAGCGGGAGACCGAGTTCCGCATGCATGCCTGGAACGAGGGCCACGCCGAAGGCGAGGACGCTGGCTGGAAGCGTGGCTTCGACACGGGCTTCGACGCTGGCAAGCGCGAAGGCTTGAACGAGTCCTGGGAGCACATCGCTGAGGCGGTGGAGAGTCTGCTGAAAAGCGGGACAATGCGCCTCCTCGCTGGCCGCGGCGTCGACGATGAGCCGACCTGCTTCGTGCGGCCGCGCGAGCCCTTTCACGTTCTCGCCGCCGAGGTGCAGCTGTCAGACGCTCCGGCACTCGATGATCCCAACCTCACACTGCTGGAGACCGACCCAGACTGGTGCGAGCGTATGGGGATCACCGCAACCCAGATCCAGGCCACCCTCCATCCTGAGGAGTGGGCCCGCTGCCACGCGATCGACCGCCTGCTCCCCAAGCTGGCTCGCCTGATCGCCGCCAAGCTGACCGAGCGCGCGGTCGTGCCCGGCCGGATGCGCTACACCGTCGCCGTCTCCGTCCAGGAGACGAAGGAATAACCGAACCCACAACCAGAGAGGAAGCACATGAAAACCAAGGCAGAAGAGATCGCGCGCATCGCGCACACCGTCAACAAGGCCTACTGCGAGGCCCTCGGCGACCAGTCGCAGCCCGACTGGGACGAGGCTCCCGACTGGCAGAAGGAGTCGGCGGTCGCCGGGGTGAAGTTCCACCAGGACAACCCCGAGGCCGGGCCCCAGGCGAGCCACGAAGCATGGCTGGCGCAGAAGGAGGCCGACGGCTGGACGTTCGGCGAGGAGAAGGACGCGGAGGCGAAGACGCACCCCTGCATGGTTCCGTTCGCCGACCTGCCCGTCGAACAGCAGGCGAAGGACCACATCTTCCGCTCGATCGTCCACGCCTGCTCGGACATCGACATGAAGGGTCAGTCCAAGAAGGTGGGCAAGATCTCCGAGACGATCAACCTCTGCCTCGAGAAGGCGAAGGGCAACGCGCTCTGCCTCGCGCTCAAGGAGGCGATCCGCGAGGCGAAGCGGGTCGGTGAGTGAGAACGACGCCCTGCTCGAGGGGCTGAAGATCGATGCCTCGCTCCCCCCGGACCATCTGTATGTCATCGCCGCGGGGGTGCGAGGCGCGGTCGACGCCACGACTCTTGAGCCTGTGGGAATCATCTACGAAGGCCGCCTCTACTCCCACGCCCAGGCGATCGAACTGGGACTCCTGGGGCTGGTCAAACTCGAAGACCCGAGAAAGAAGGTGGACCGTGTCGAAGGCAAAGAAACACCTGCGCATCCCCTGCCCGCCAATCCTGCCGGGGCCGGCGCTGCGGAGCCTGATCCACCTCGCCGAGTCGAGCGAAAGCGTGGCCCGCGCGGCCGTCCTCGACGCTGAACGCCATGAGGAGCAGCGCGACCTCGCGCTCCAGACCGCGGACGGCATCCGTCGCGCCATCGATGAGATCGCCGAGTACATCAAGCGATACGAGGACTTCTGGTCCGCCTACATTGCGCTGGACATCCAGGACGGAGCCTCTCCGCGCGACCTGACCATCGACATCGGAAAAGTGAAAGCCGAACAGGCGGGCATCGATGTCGACAAGGGCAGCGAGCCGATCTTCAAGATGCCGATCGCGATCATCAGCGAGGACTGCAAGTTCCTCGACGAGGACGGTGAGAGTCTGATCGAGATCCCGAAGGGCATCTATCATTCCGATGGAACCAGGACCGACGTTCCGCTTCTGCCAGGACTGGGGCGCGAACTCGGATCAGCAGAGGAGGAGGATGGATAGACAGGCCTACGTCTCCCCCCTCCGTTCCGCAGTTAAATCTTTTCTCAGATACGACGTCCCTTGGTCGCATGAAAGCGTGGCCGAGATGGCCGGGGTGTCGGTCACCGCGGCGAAGCGGTACTGCACCCAACTGGTCAGAACCCACGTCATCGAGCAGCTGGAAGACGGCCGGTACGTTTCCGGCGAGCGCGCATCGGCGTATCGGCGAGAGGTGCCGAAGACGCACGTCGGCGGGAACGCCAGTGGCTACTTGAAGGCCAGGGTGGCTCGAAGCGCGCTCGAAGAGGAGGAGATTCGCGCCATCCAGCGCGCCGGGCCGGGAGATCTTACTTCTGTGGGGGCGGGTGACGGGGCTACGATGGAGACCATCATGGCACCTCTGGTTATCGATCCGCCCGAGCGTGGTCTGCGTCCCAAGGAGGCCGGAGATCTGATCGGCGTATGTCCTCGAACGATTCGCCGCTGGCTCGACGCCCGCAAGGTGAAGGGATTCCGACTCCCCAGCGGACAGATGCGGATCTTCGAATCAGAGGTACGGAGGATCATGGGCAATGGCGAAACGCAAGACGGCAAAACCGAAGACGAAGCTGACTGACAGGCAGCGCGTCTTCGCTGCCGTTTACGCGAAGACGCTGAACAAGTCGCAGGCGGCTCGCGAGGCAGGCTACGACGCCAAGAAGGGCAACGAGGTCTACCGATTGCCTCACGTCCGGGCCCACATCCGCCAGCTGATCGAGGACAAGGTCAATGCGATCGGCGTGGAGGCCGATGACGTCCTTCGTGAGATCGCCCGCATCGCCCTCTCCAGCCCGACCGAGGTGGTGACCGTCGAAGAGGACATGGAGACGGTGGTTATCGGCGGCGGTGACGACGACGAGGGTGAGGATGCTCGGCACCTGGATGTCATGACGAAGAAGGTCCGGATCCTCGAGACCGACCTCTGGTCAACCTCGGCCCGCGCGGCGGTGAGTGAGATCAGCCAGGGGGTGAAGGGCGACGTCAAGGTCCGCTTCCACAACAAGGTGGAGGCGTTGAAACTGCTGGCCGAGTACTTCAAGATCATCAAGGGCGAGGGTGCGAGCCAGTTCGATGGAGCGAACGTCTTCATCGTTCCGTCCAAGGAGGAGTCGATCGACGCATGGCAGACGACGGCGCAGCAGGTCCAGCGGGAGTCGAAGAAGAAGGCGGAGATCAGGCTGGGCAACGGGTAGTCTGGGCGCCGCAGCGCGGCCCTCAGTGGCTACTCCTCACCTGCCCGGTCCCCGACCTCTTCTTCGGCGGGGCGCGCGGAGGCGGCAAGTCGGACGGCCTGCTCGGCGATGCCTACTACCACAAGGAACTCTACCCCGAGCACTCGAACATCGTCCTCTTCCGGAGAAGCTACCCTGACCTTGAGGAGTTGATGCAGCGCGCGAAGGAGATCTACGTCCCGCTGGGCGGCAAGTGGAACGACAGCAAGCGGCAGTGCGACTTCCCCCATCTGGGCGGCAACCCGATCCGCTTCCGCTACATCGACCGCGACACCGACGCGATGCACTACCAGGGGCGCAACCTCACCTACGTCGGCGTCGACGAGATGGGACAGTTCGCCACCTCGAAGGCGATCGACATGCTGTGGGGCGCGCTGCGCAGTGCCCACGGGGTGCCGACCCTGTTCCGCGGAACTGGAAACCCAGGCGGACCTGGACACATGTGGATCAAGGATCGATACATCGACCCCGTGGCGCCGATGACCGTCCAGAAGGTTCCTCTGCCCAGCGGTGCCTTCCACCAACGGGTCTTCATCCCTAGCTTCATCACCGACAACGAGAAACTGCTCGACAACGACCCCGGCTACGTCGACCGTCTCCACCTCGTCGGTGCGAAGTGGCTGGTCGAAGCGTGGCTGCGCGGTGACTGGAACGCGCGACCGACCGGCCACTTCTTCGACACGCTGAACATCCAGTACGGTAGCCCGCCGAAGATGAACCGCATCTACCTCGGCGTCGACCTCGCGACCAAGGACAAGGATGCGCCGGATCGCGAGTGGAAGGATCGCGACTTCACCGCGATGGCGGTCGTCGGCGTAGACCACATGAACCGATTCTGGCTACTCGACATGTTCCGTGATCGCATCGACACCTCGAAGGCGATCCGGAAGATGATCGACCTGCACCGGCGGTGGAAGTTCAGTTCGATCTACATGGAGGGCGGACCCATCTGGTCGGCCGTCGAGCCCTGGGCCCAGATGGTCCAGCGGAATAGCGGCATCTACCTGCCCATCGACCCCTGCCAGCCGTCCAGCGTGGGCGACAAGGCGATCCGGGCCACCCCCCTGCAGACCCTGGTGAACGCCGGAGGCCTGTGGATCCCGCAGGACGGCACCTCCTGGCTGGACGACTTCCTGACCGAGATGTCGATCTTCCAACCGCTGCTGGCCAAGAAGGATGAGATCCACGACGACCAAGTCGATGCTGTATCGTGGGTTGCGTATCGGTTGCTCGAACTGATCGCCTCGAAGGATCCGAGCGGACTCGAGGCCGTCGGCATGGGCGCGATCGGCAAGATGAAGGTCGCGAAGGGCGAGTTGGACGGCCGGGCGGCCGAAGAGATCATGCGTCGGATGGAGGTCGAACGGAGGGGCGCGCAGTCCCTCTACGACCCGTCGACCTTCTGATCTTACTTCGCACCACGGCCCCCCAGGCCTATACGTTGGCCATCACCCCGAGTACCGAGGCCCGGCGATCCCGTCGGGTTTTAGGGCTCAAAGGAGACCATCATGGCCGAAATCCTCGTAGACATCCTCGAAGACGCCGCCTCGCCGCTGACCGGCGTCGGCAACCTCATCAAGCTGCAGAACGTCCTGGCCCAGGATCCCCCGCCGCCCAACACCGTGAAGGGCACCCACAAGGGCAACACCCCCTACCGGCAGGCGATCCTGACCCTGCGCAACGGGGCGGGCACCGTCGCCGTCTACACGGTCGGGCGCCCCAACCCCAAGATGGCCGGCGTCGGCGCCTCCGGCTCGGCCGAGAACGCGCAGAGCATCCGCTGCGACGGCGTCAACCACCAGTACCTCACCAAGTTCGACTACGCGGCCTTCTCGCTGCACAACTGGATCGTCGAACTCGAGGGCAAGGTGCTGAAGTACGACGCCACGCCCGCCGACCTGACCGAGTTCTCGGTCGCCGACGTGGGCGGCAAGCTGCAGGTGACGATCGGCGACGGTGATCCGCTGCCCCTGGGCGAGATCTCGGTCATCAAGGCGACCCCGCTGAAGAAGACGATCCTCAGCGATGCGCTCAACGCCGACGTCCACAAGGTCGTCAACCCCCGCGACTACGTCTACATCGAGGGTGACGCGGCCGAACTGACGGTCGCCGACCTGCAGTTCTACTACCGCTGATCTGAGTGACCGGGGCGGGCGGGACGCCGTTTGGCCGATACCCCGCCCCGGTCCACTCTGTCGGCATAGGAGGACCGAATGGCCACCATCGAGGTATCGGACGACTTCACCAGAGGCGGCGCGCCCGCGGACGCGCCCGAGGACGGCGTCCCCGAGGAACGCCCGGATCTCGACATCGTCGAGCCGCGTCCTCCGGTTGAGCCGCGCACCTCAAGGTACGTCGCCCTCTGGTGGGACCAGACGGCCGAGACGCCGGAGTTCCGCGACAGCAGGCAGCAGTTCATCGCCGATCAGCACGACCTCTTCCCCTTCGATGAGCGTCGGAAGCGGCGCAACGGGCAGCAGAACGAGAAGGCGGGCATCCGTAGCAAGGCGGATGCCCGCATCGTGCAGAACCCCCACCTCTACCGGGCCGCGCAGCGCGCGGTCGCGATGACCATCCCCGACGGACACACGCGGGAGTTGAAGGCGCGCAAGCCCATCTCGTCGATGACGCAGCAGCAGAAACCGCTGGGTGCCCGCCAGGAGGACGTTCAGTTCGCCAAGACGGGCACCGAGTTGCTCGACCACTACTTGAACGAGATCAACTGGCAGGACATCGGCGAGGACTGGGTCCGCGATGGATCGATGTTCCGGGTCGGAATCCTCAAAGGATGGTGGCAGTCGGACTACATGACCGACCCCCTGTCGACCAACCGCCTGCCCGACATGCAGGACGAACTGTCGGAACTGCAGTCGCTCGTCCAGGACTACCGCCGCGGCAGGTTCGACGACAACGACGGCCGCTTCCAGCGCATGCTCGACATGCAGATGGCCATCCAGGAGAAGACCCAGATCAACATCTGGGAGGGCATCTGCGCAGAGACGGTCAGCATGGATCGATTCCGCCTCGATCCTCGGATCCGCAGCGTCGACTCCTTCTACTCGGCGAAGTGGATGAGCGAAGATCTGGTGATGGCCAAGAGGGATGTGCTGGCCCGCTTCCCGTTCAAGTTGGACCCCGACGATCCGAAGGGTTTCACCGGCGTCCACCCCGACGACCTGTCGAAGGCGAGCTACTACGATAACGGCGGAGACATCGTTCGGACCCGAGAGTCCGAGCGGAGGGAGATCGACCGCGACACCCGCCAATCTCGCATGACCGACGAGCAGACCGCCTACGATTCCCTCGACGACGACGACGTCCTCTTCCTGGTCCGCCAGATCTTCGTCCGCGACGAGGGCAAGATCCTCGTCCTCATCAACGGGCTCGAGTACCCGGCGGCCGAGTGGACGCCGGAGAACACCTGGAGCAACTGGTATCCCTTCTTCCCAGTGGTGATCAACCGCCAGCACGGGACGTGGTACGGCCGCAGCGACACCGAACTGGCCTCCGACGAGCAGGCGCGGGTCAACCAGAAGCAGACCGACGCCGAGAAGTTGCGCGAGATGATGATCCCGCGTGGCATCTTCAACAAGGCGGCGGTCGACGAGCAGGAGATTCTGAAGATCTCTGAGATCGCCGGTGGTGAGATCCGCGGCATCTTCATCCCCCGCGGCAACCTGGGTGAGAACTTCGAGTGGCTCACCCTTGGCAACTTCAACCCGGAGATCCTCAACACGGCCGAGAACATGCAGATGCTCGACAAGATGGTCGGGTTCAGCGAGGCCTTCATGGGGACGATGGGCAAGGCCGAGTTCGCCACCGAGGTGGCGGTGATGGCCCAGGGGACGAACATCATGATCCGCCAGCGGCAGGCGGTCGTCCGCCGCGCCCTCGAGCGGTTCTACACGGCCATGTTCGAGATCATGATGCAGACCCTCGACCCTGAGACGGTGAAGCGGACCGTCGGCACCAACGCCTTCTGGCCGGCGATGAGCACCGACGAGGAGGCGGCCCGCCAGCAGCGCGAACTGCGCAACGCGGCCATCTCCCAGGTGCGAGACGAGATCACGATGGTGAAGAACGATCCCCAGCCGCTCCTCGCCGCGGCCCAGTTCCCCGGCATCGAGAACCCGGCCATGCGGGCCCAGCAGGTCTACGAGCAGATGGCCGAAGAGGTGTGGGGCGCGCTCGAGCCGATGACCCGCGACTCCCTGTTCAAGAGGTGCTGGATCAAGGTCCAGAACAATCCCAACGGCATGCTGGACCGCCAGGAGAAGTTGGGGAAGGCGATGGAACTGATCAACACCATGGCGGGAACGGGCAGCATGCCGTCCCGCAAGGTGGTGGCATCCATCATCGCCGAACTGCTGGAGATGGACGACGAGGTCGACGACCTGATCGAGATCGATCCCATCGTCGCCGTCCAGGAGATGGTACAGGCCTTCATGGAGGGCGGCGATGCGCTGCCTCCGGAGGCGTTGCAGCAGCTGGCGACCATCGGCGGAGTGGCCCAGCAACTCCTCCTCGAGCAGGCGGCCAGTCAGGGCGCCGAAGTTGCCGATGCCTCTGCCAGAGCAGCAGTTACGGGAGCGGGAGGTGAGCCCGAGGGAGGCGGCGAGCCCGAGGGTCCGACGTCAACGCCGGGCCAGCCGGGCGAGCAGGTGAGCCCCGGAGGCTCCGAGGAGGCGCCGATCGAGGCGGCGGCCACCGGGGGCCCGCTGCAGACCACGGTCGGCTGATCTTACTTCGGGGTCGGTGCTTCCGGATCTATAAGATCGAGCATGGCAACACAGGCCCAGGCGAGTAATGCGGGTTCCGCCTCCGCAGATGCGGGTGTAGACGCTGGCGCCCCCGCCCAGCAACTCGACGACCGGGACGCCCCTCCCGACGTCGAGGAAACCGCGGTTGACATTCCGGAGGAAGACCGCCAGCGCATCATCGATGCGTTCAGCGGCGAGCCCGAGACCGATCCCGACGATGAGAACGGTGACGACGGCGACGGAGGCGAGGACGACCTCGACGACGGCGACGGCGACGACGATCTGACCGACGAGGAGCGGCTCGAGCGCGCGCTGGACGAGGACGATGACGCGGATGGCGGAGATACCGACCCGGACGGTGACGGTCAACCGGGCGACGAGGACGGAACCCTGTCCGACGACACGCTGGACGAGATCGAAGGCACGCTTCGCGACAAGCAGAAGCAGGCCTTCATCCACATGCGCAAAGGTCTCAAGGAGAAGGACGCGCGGGTGGAGGAACTCGAGGTCGCGGGAGAGTTTGGCCAACGCCTACACGGCATCCTGGAGCAGCACGGCATCGACGAGGACGGCTTCGAACGAGTCCTCGACATGGTCGCGGCTATGGACCGCGATCCGCTGAGCGCGATCGGGATGTTGAAGCAGCGGATGGCCGATGTGGCGGGACGGGCCAAGGAGATGTATCCCGACTTCGGCGACAAGATCGACCAGATGGTCGAAGGCGTCGTCGCGGGAGGTGGCGAAGAGGAACTCCCACCCGACCTCCAAGAGGCGGTGGAACTCGGAACCATCACCATCGACCGGGCCAAGCAACTCGCCAAACTCGAACGCGCCAGTCAGCAGTCGCAGGATGACGGCACACCTTCAGCTTCAGCGAAGCCCGAGTCAGGTCCGCCGACGGCGACCGAGAAGGCGGAGATGCAAGCATTGCATCGAGACCTTCACAAGCTCGGCTACTACGCTGGCACAGAGCGGGAGGTGGAGGCGCGGACGAACGAGGTGCTGATCCCCAGGGCGGAAGAGATCGCCCAGGAGTTTGGCATCGAACTCGGCAGCGCACCGCCGAACATCAGACGCAAGGTGCTGGTCAAGGCGGCTCGCGAGATCGTCAAGACTCTCGAGCCAGAGAAGGCCAGCAGGCGTCAGGGCAGACAACTCCGTTCCCGTGATGGCGATCGTCCCAAACCGCGGCAGAGAGGGGAATACAAGGACTGGAATGACATGAAGAAGGGTGTCCTCTCAGCATTCAAGTCCTAACCACTTCTGCACAAGGAAAGCATCATGCCGATCACGGACGAATACATCACCCAGGAAGGCCTGGACTTCATCGCCAACGAGGTCACCAGCCTGCGCCGCACCACCGACAAGGCGTTGCGGCTGGACGACCGCCGCACCCCCACCTGGAACTGGCTCGTCGCCAACTCCCGGAACCTCCACTCCGTCGGCGGCGGCTACCGCACCGAGGTCAAGGGCAACCGCGACCAGGAGGAGGAGGCCTGGGACGGCGCCGACGTCCTCAGCTTCGAGAACAACATCACCCCCTTCCCCCTGCGGTTCAAGGTGGGCAAGACCCACTACGGCAACACCGAGCAGTACGACTTCCTCGAGCGGCTCGGCATCGACATCCGCTACGGGGCGAAGCCGGGTGACAAGGGGTCGCCGAAGGCCGCCGAGGTGGTGCTCAACTACCTCAGGGAGAACTACGACGACATCATGGAGGGCAAGCGGCGCAGCCGGGCCCGGCGCATCATGCGCTCCAACGTCGACCAGCCGAAGTACTACCTCGGCGTCGACTCCCTGCTGCCCGCGGATGCGAACGACCTCGGCAAGATCGGCGGGGCCGACCGCAGCTACGCCCTCCTGCAGCACATCCTGGTCAAGGACGTCGACGAGACGAACCTCTGGCTGGCGATGCACCAGACCAACCGGGAACTCAACCGGTACGCGGCCGGCAGCATGTACCGCTACGTCTGCTGCGGCGACAACTTCTACGACATGATGGTGTCGATCTACTCGCCCAACGCCAACGGGGTCTACAACGGCTCCGCCCTGGCCCGCGGGTTCGACATCCAACTCGGCTACGCCGAGGCGGCGAAGTTCGCCCAGAAGTTCCGCGTCGGCCTGCCCGGCGAGGCCTTCTGCGACCCCGAGGGGAACATCTTCGTGAACGACCAGATCTTCCGGGATCTGGACGAGATCGAGAACCCGGCCATCAAGTGGGGCGACCGGGCCTACTTCCTCTCCGACCACCTCCGACTCTACGTCGAGAAGAAGGACGAGTACGTCAACCACGGCATGGCGCGCGATCAGGTCGTGTGCCACGAATCGTGGTTCAGCACGATGTCGCTCGTCCTGCGGGCGCCGCGCAGCTGCGCGGTGATGATCCGCAAGACCACCTGACCGACCAGGGTTTGGCCCGGAGGTTCGCCTCCGGGCCTGCCCGCTTCCACAAGAGGCGAACATGGAACAGACCGTGAGCGATACCAGCAAGCAGCAGGAGAAGATCCAGAAGGCCAATCTGGACGTGGGGCCCTCGCGGCCCAGTTCGTCCGAGGTGACCTTCATCGGAGGTCGCGAGATCGATCAGACGATCCGCATGCGCCACATCTTCGTGCGCGCAGTCGTGGATACGCCCGAGCGACCCGGCGCCCTCATCTCCCGCCCGCTGGAAGAGATCGTCCTGATGCAGAAGATGTATCCCCACTTCGGTGGGAAGGTGACGATCCTCGGTGGCATCGCCCACGAATCCTACCGTCGACACATCGTCGTCCCGATGACGGGCGCCGAGTTCGACGCACATGTCCGCTACCTCCGTGGGACGTACAACAACCGGAAGATCCAGAAGCGCATCTTCAACTTCTTCGACGAGGTGTACGGGGTCGGCGAGAACTGCAAGTTGGTCGAGAAGATGGTAGATCTGGTGGAGACCTACGACCCCGACAGGGGCGACTGCCTCCACCCCGACTACCTCAACGGCCTCCTCCGACTCCACTTCCCCCACGTCCGCGCCGACCACCCGGACGACATCCTCCGCGTTCCCGGAACCGACGATCTCGTCGCTCCGGAGCCGGGCCGGCGGGCCGCTACTGCGCCCGTTCCGCCCGCGGAGGATCCCATCCCGGCCGAGTTCCATGGCGATGCCCCCACCGTCCCCCCGACGGAGCAGGGCAGCCCCGCGGAACTCAACGCCGCCGAGGCGGCGATGATGACCGGCGACCCCACCCCCGATCCGGATCTGGTCAACTTCCTGACCAACCCGGAGAAGACGGAGGGGAGCCCGCTCGAGATCGAGCAGGCGTGGGACGTGGCTCGGCTGGTGCTCGTCAAGGCGCCGGCCGACTGGGACGCCGAGGACATGAAGAAGGTGCGCGGTCTCAACGGCCGTAACCGGCCCAGGATCGAACGGTTGATTGCGTCCTACCTCCGACCCACCCCGACCGCCGGGGCGTCCGAGGCAGGCCAGGAGGCCGACTCCGACGCATGATCCGGTGGTCACCTGAGAGGTGACCATGAGCGAGCAGGACTACACCCACATCAGTCGCCGCGAACTGCGGTCGATCGTGATGACGCGCCTCGGCTTCGACCCCAGGGGTGACGCGAGCGATCAGGCGACCCAGCAGTTCAACGAGTTCATCAAGGCGGCGAGCAAGCGGGCCTACGAGCAGTGCCAGTGGGTGCATGCCAGGGGGACGCTCGCCCTGCAGCTTGGCGAGGAGCGGACCTCCATCCCCTTCCCGCCGATGTGCGGTCCGGGCAGCATCCTGGACGTGAGCATCTGGCTCGACGAGACGATGTCCGGGTCGGTGACCGGCTGGCGGGCCGTCCCTCCCAACGTGTGGTGCCCGCTTACCCGTCGCTACATGGACAACAGCTTCGACTCCGATCCCCTCTGGGAGGAGGGCGGAGACGCGGTCAAGAAGGTGAAGGGCATCCCGACCCATTACGACATCCGCGATCGCATCCTCATCCGTCCGATGACCGACAAGGCCTACCGGTTCAAGATCCTCTTCACCCTGGCTCCCGAGCTACGTTGTGACGATGACAAGACCGTCATCGATTCTGAACTCATCGCCCTCTACGCCATCGAGGACTACCACCGCTACGAGGAGCAGGGCACCCAGGCGGACCGCATGCTCGGCCGTGCCGAGGACCGGCTCCGCTTCCTTCGGGCCCAGCAGGCAAGCGATCAGCTGATCCGCTGGCGCGATGACATCAACCTGCGGCTCAGCCCCGACGAGGAGGGGCTGGTCATCGATCCGCGGGACATGCCACTCTTCGACTTCTCGGCCAAGGGCCAAACCTGGGCCGCCGCATCCATCATCAACGCCCCGTCGCTGGGACTGAACGCCTGACATGCCGGCCCGCACCATCACCTACAAGGACTTCAAGAAGGGCATCGACCTCTCGATGGGCGACTACCCTGACGACCCCACGTCGCTCCGCGATGCGGAGAAC
>Ga0180438_10006886_pt1 | contig 15152 bp, 15 predicted proteins | sample SS_ome_12_FD_132455 | JGI IMG/M metagenome (GOLD analysis project Ga0180438, IMG submission 132455) | Hypersaline lake sediment archaeal communities from the Salton Sea, California, USA - SS_3_D_2 metaG | ecosystem: Environmental > Aquatic > Non-marine Saline and Alkaline > Hypersaline >...
AGAAGCAGGCTGGAAACGATTGAAGTGAGCATCAGGGCGAAGTTCCTGGAAGAGAAGTACCTGCCCCTTATCCTTCTCGGCACCAGATCGCTCATCCACCCGGTCCAGGCGTTCGACGCGATGCTGCCCAGCGCACCCCAGAGAAACGCCGCACCCAGTATTGTTCTCAGAGCCGCCGGGAAAGGTAGCACGTACGGCAGAAGGACGATCAGACAGAGGACGAGGCGGGACGCCAGAGCAGAGCTGATCACTACGACCTTGCGGGTCCTCAATCTGCCCAGCCAGAATGCGGACAGGATCTGCGGCAGCTGTGCAAGCGCGGAGATGGCGTTGAGTATGGCGAAGTGATACTTGAGCGCCCCGAGAGTCAGCAGGAAGCTGGTGAAGATGACCCCGCCCGTCAGGTTCCCATGGATAGTGGCAAAGACCCCATCAGCAGTGGACATGCGCATGCCGCGCCGCCGTGCCCCACGCGGCACGAGAAAGGATTCAAGCGGGCGTCCGCCTTCGGATGGATCAGTGCTCTTCTGACTGGGGTCAGGCATCAACTTTTACATTTTACCCTATGGGGATAGCCGGGTCAAAGGGGAGCGACCCGGGCAACTGAAAGGGTCGAGGCTCCTTATCGAGAAGTGTCACACCTTCGCACTTGATCGCGCCCTTCCCTCTACACCTTCCGGTCGACACGCCGAGAATCGATCCACCATCTATTCTCAGAATCGCACCTTCGAGCGTCAGTGCTACATCAATCTCAAAGAGGATCCTACCTACCTCCATGCCGTTGACCAAGACTTCTATGCGAGGTGTGTGCTTCGATACGACGGTGTGCTCAAACAGCGGCACGAGAAATGTATCGCCCGGGGGGTACTTCTGGGTGTCGGCGTACTTCGATATCTCCTGGCGCTTCTTCCACGCCCCGACCATGATGTCCGCGAGATCGATGTTCAATATGTCCTTCACTTTCTCCATGATCTCGTCGAACGCCACCGGCCACCGAATCTGCCGTGCCTCCCCGGTTATGCTCCTCCTCAGTAACGTTAGCCTCTCGGTCGATTCGATCGACGAAAGCCTGTCCTGCGGGATCTTCTCTGCTTTGAAGTCAAAGAACTGATTCAGCGTAATAACCGAATCACCCATTTCCCCTCCGTTCGTCACCTGTCAGCGGACCCTGCACTTCGATCTCTTGTGTTCCGGGATCAGAAACCGGCCTCAGGCTCACTTCGGGACCCGATATCACGGGATGATCCGTGCTGACCTTGTGGACCTCGGTTCCCCTTGCTGTCTTCAGCTTCATTCTGCCGCCAGTACCGGATGCCTTACCCCTGGCTCTCCTGGGTCGCGCCACAAGGTAGAACGCCACGGCCAGGAAGATGAGCAATCCACCGATCACAGGAGGCCACGGAAATGGTGTCGGTGGACTCTCCGGAGCGGCGAGAACCAGATTGACCGGAGTCCCAGGACGAACTCCAGTACCGGGCGGCGGCTCCTGTCTTACGACTTGACTCCCTTCCAGCCCTCGCCCCCGCGCGCTGACACGCCCCACCGCCAGCCGCGCCTCGACTATCATCTCCTCTGCCTCTTCGATTCCCCGTCCGATGACATCCGGAACCATCACGCTTCTCAGTGTGGCGTCCTCTCCGGCCGATACTGCCAGATGGACAGGTGTCCCAGGTTGCACGAGCTCTCCCGGTCCCGGGTTCTGTCGAAGCACGACGCCCAATTCGACATCAGAGGGGACAGGGGTCAACTCACCTCTGAGCAGTCTTGCTTCAGTGAGGATCTCGATAGCTTCATCCACATTCCGTTCCAACACATTGGGAACCTCGACAAGATGCTCCTCCGGCTCATTTGAAGCGCTTACTGAGAGGCGCACTGGTTCGCCCACCGCCACCTCGATATCCGGCTCAGGAACCTGCGCGATCACGAAACCGGGCTCCGAATCCAAGAGCGAATCCCGCAGTGTCACTTCTCCAAGCCTCAATCGCATCAGGGTGTCCCGCGCGGCCTCCGGTCTCATGCCGATCACATTGGGCATGACCACCTCCTGAGACCGGGCAGTACTGGCCGTCAGGGCGCCCAACACGGCGATCAGGCATAAGAATATAGTGTACTGGCAAGCTCTGCTTCTCATGGTGCCCCCGCGCTTTGCCGCTTATGCCGGGCTCATGCTACATCAGACCCTCCCCAATTGCAAGAGCATCTCAGCCCAGGACCTAGATGGACCCCAGTCCCCAGAGACGAGAAGAGAGCCGCCATCGCTGACGGCTCCCTCACATTGACGTCAGCTTTGATCTAAGCTACCTCAACAGAACCAGCTTCCTCGCAGAGACGAAATCCCCCGCTGCCAATCTATAGAGATACACTCCGGCCGGCACAGAAGAGCCCAACTCATCACTACCGTCCCAACTCGCGAAGTGTGTCCCCTGCTCCACCTCATCATGAACAAGTGTCTTCACCGCCCTGCCCGTAAGATCGTAGATTCGCAGACTGATCTCCGATTTGACCGGGACAGTATAGCGTATCTCGGTCTCCTCGTAGAACGGATTCGGACTGGACTGTGATAGAGTATATACCCCCGGTCTCGCAACCCGGGCTTTCAGCTCCTCCACGCCAGTCGGTTCCCCAAACGAGCCGGTGATCTCGATCGGACTCACGCAGGGATTACCCACCAAATCCATAACAGTCACACCATCAGGAGTAATGGTATCACCAACGGCTACGGTTGGTGGTCCGATTGTTGTGGAAAGGGTAATCATAAGTCGATCCCCCGGTGCGTTCCAAAGGGCACTACCGATGTTGCCGAACTCATCCAGCCAGGTATGTCCACCGCTCAATTGGAACACGTTGTCAATGTTGCTCCAGTCAATAGCAGGCTTGTTCGTCGGTTCATCGAACAGAAGCAATACGAAGTCGTCGGGGTCAATACCTGGAATTGAGTCCATGTTATCTGAGGCTTCAGCCAGATTGAGAACCGGCGGGAAGCCGGGTGCCAGGACCAGGTCTCCATAGAGGGATGGGTCAGTGAAGTCGGATACATCGTATGGCCACCAGCTGTAGAGATCGGACCCGTTGCTCTCATAGGCAAGCAAGAAGAAGCCCACCGTATCGCGGGGCAACGCCTGCAGCTCTTCGGGCAAGACACCGAAGGGGACCACACCCTCAAACTGCTGGTGCCCAGAGGACAACGAGACCCCGACTTGGAATGGCACGGTACGCTGGACGCCCGCGACGGGGCCAGTTTGCCAGTACCGCCATATCACTGAGTCAGCACCAGATGACATACTATTGAACCAGAAATTGCCCTCGTTGGAATCAGGGGCCGCTGGCCACCGATCATCATTGTTGTCATCGAAGTATGGTGAGAAATCATCGTAATCATCTGAATCCATGTCAACAAGGGCATCAAGTGCCATGTAGAGATTCGTCTCGTCATTCTTGACGTAGAGCCAGGCCGAACCCCAGGGGTCGGGAAGGTCATATACGCCAAGGAGGTCGCTCACATCCCTCATCGTTGCTTCCGCCCACTCCACCGAATCGATAACACCATCGATTGCGGGAGGCATAATGGAGTTCCCGGAGAATATGACCCTGCTCGTGTCGACGAGCGTCGACACAAAGGCGCACATCATCAGGTCACCAGTCAGACCCGGATCTTGTGTCCACACGCCACCGATCCGCCACCAGTTCTGGGCACCATTGTCATACGAGGAGTCAACACCTATCCCCTCGCAGTTCGGGTTGTCGTCAAACTGTTCGGTGCCAACCCAGAAGTCACCTGAATTGATCACAACGTTGGGGTATGCCACGACCCAGCTCGGGGGTACATCATCTGCAACGACCGTGTCCCTGAAGATCTCTGTCCCTGGCTGCCCGCCGCCGTCGTCAAAAAGCAGAATCACAAAAGGCTGGTGAATCGAATCAGGCCAGGGCCAGTACAGATCGCCCTCAGAAAGGATGTAGATCTGCACAGACTCAATGACGGCTGGATAGAGGGGAGCAGTATAACTCACAGCAAAGATGTCATTCGCCAACCAGTGGGCGTAGGCATTGTCCATCGGGCCTTCATGGACACACAGTTCGTCTATGAGCGGCAGGTCCTTGGACTCAAGCTCCCGCAGAACGGTGCGAGCGCCACCCGGAGTGATAGAGGCGCCCACTCGATCGCCAGGCCTCCCTGCAGGGGCTTCCTCTGCCGGGTCTGCGGCCTCGCTCTGTACTCCTTCAGATGAAGAGCTCGATCCGGACGACGTGAGTATCTCGCCAGAAGCGGAAAGCACCGCTGGCTGACTCGAGGATGCTCCGGCATTCGCACTGGCGGCGACCACGAGCATCAGCATCACAAACAGAGCAAGATGTCTATTCATGCATTCCTCCCGTATTAATTCGCTAGCCTACATCTAGGGAGACGCGCCGAGCCTCGAGAACACTTATGGATATCAGATCCCACCCCCCTTCACAGTGAGACTTTGTCATCCGATTGCAGCCGTCTGGTGGGGCGGCATCCTCGAATCGCCCAGCCCCCGACTGGCGATAATCGTAATATATATTACCACAAAGCACTTACACTTTCAATCACTCTCGCCGCACCCATCGCTGGCTCTCAGATTTCAGCCGTCAATTATGAGCCGGTATGCGGCGTACGCTGTGCGACACAAGAACATCCCACACCCCTCGGCGTCGCTGATCCTAGGTCTTTGGACGCCTACCCTCCGTAGTTGCGTGGCCGAAGGCGGCCTGCCCGCCATAGTCAGGAAAAGCGAAGACTTATCATCCTGAACCCCGAGCGTTCACCCACTCGTCATCCTGAACCCCGAGCGAAGTGGTGAGCTTGCCGAACCGAGAAGCGAGGGGTGAAGGATCTAGGTTGTACATGCACGAGGCAGACTCTTCGCACCAACCCATACTCAGACACCCGTGGTGCTCAGAGATGACACCCCGTTCAACCCTCGCGTCCTTAGAGCAAGCAACATTGATCGTTGAACAGATTGTGCAACATCGCAACCGCCAAGAGAGAAGGGAACCATCCAACCGGACAGCTCCCTCCAATGAGATCGGTCTTGAGACATGCTATCTTAGCTTAACCAGCTTTCGCGTGGAGGTAAAGTCCACTGCCATTAACCGATATAGGTACACCCCAGCCGGCACGACAGAGCCGCCTTCGTCTCTCCCATCCCAGCGCGCAGAATGTGTCCCTGCCTTCACTTCTTGCTGGACAAGAGTGCGCACAAGTCTGCCACTCAGATCGTATACCCTCACACTCACGTCTGACTTCATAGGGATTGCGTATTTGATCTCTGTCTCCTCGTAGAACGGATTCGGGCTGGACCGTGACAAAGCATAGACGACCGGTCGAGCAACACGGGCTCTCGACTCCTCCACACCAGTAGGCTCACCGAACGAACCCGTGATCTCGATTGGACTATCACAGGGATTACCCAGGGCATCGGTAACTGTCACACCATCTGGAGTGATTATGTCTCCCACCGCTACGGTTGGCTGTCCTGCGGTTGTGGAAAGAGTTATCAAGAGTTGGTTCCCTGGACCATTCCAGACAGCGTCACCAATCTCGCCAAATCCATCCAGCCAGGTATGTCCTCCACTTAGCTGGAACACATTGTCGACATTGCTCCAGTCGATTGCAGGCTTGTTGGTCGGTTCGTCAAACTCGAGCACCACGTAATCATCGGGGTCGATGCCAGGGATGGAATCCACGTTGTCGGAAGCTTCAGCCAGTATGATGGCCGGCCCAAAGCCTGGCGCTAGGACAAGGTCTCCATAGCCCGCCGGATCACCGAAGGACAGATAGGTATAGGGCCACCACGCGTAGATGTGTGTGGCGTTGGCGTGGAAGGCAAGCAGGAACAAGCCCACAGTGTCACCTGGCATCGCTTGCAGCTCCTCCGGCAGAGCGCCAAAGGGGATAACGCCCTCGAACTGCTGATGCCCAGCCACCAGACTGACGCCTGCCGGCAAACCGGTCAAGCGTGACGGGCCTGAGCCCATGCCATCTTGGAAGTACCGGTAGAATGTTGTGTCGCCTGTAGCCTGATTGCTGAACCAGTAGTTGCCCTCGTTTGTGTCAGGAACGGCAGGCCACAGACCATCGTGGTTATCGTCAATATAAGGGGAGAAGTCATCGAAATCTGTGTCATTCGTATCGGCAAAAGCGTCCAGTGCCAGATAGAGATTAACCTCGTCGTTTTTCACGTAGAGCTCTGCTGATCCCAGGCCGTCGGGACCGTCAAAGAGCCCTACTACATCACTTACATCCCTCACCGTCGCCTCCGCCCACTCAGCCGAGTCTATCACACCGTCTATTGTGGGAGGAATCACGGAATTTCCGGAAAGGATGACGCTGCTCGTGTCAAGTAGTGTCGAAACATAAGCGCAGATCATAAGGTCACCGAAGAGGCCGGGGTCCTGCGTCCAGGCACCACCTATTCGATACCAGTTCTGAGGTCCGTTATCATAGGAACTATCAATCCCAATTGCGTCGCTTCGCGAAATTGAGTCAAGCTGTTCGTAGGCTACCCAGAAATCACCTGAGTTGATCACCACGTTTGGGTATGCCATCACCCAGCTAGGTGGCACATCATCTGCGAGGACTGTGTCTCTGAAGAGCTCAGCTCCCGGCTGGCCGCCGCTCTCGTCGTAGATCGATATCACAAAAGGCTGGTGTATGGAATCAGGCCATGGCCAGTATGGATCGCCTTCTGAGATTATATAGACCTGCACAGACTCCACCAGAACCGGGAGGAGGAGTGCGGTGTAGCTCACCGCAAAGATGTCGTTCATCCCAGTAAAGGCGTACCCGTTGTCTATTGGGCCTTCGTGGATACACATTTCGTCTATGAGCGGCAAGACTTTGGACTCAAGCTCCCGCACTTCGGTACGGTCGCGGTCATTAGCAATGGAAGGCTCTTCCTGACTGCTCAGCCCAGCCCTCGGGACCCTGACCACAGATCCTACAACATCAGTCAGGGCTCTTTCGGAAGAAGCGCTAAGTTCAGGTGCCGGGAGAATGTCTCCAGAGGCAGAAAGGACTGATGAATGGCTCGAGGATACCCCCGCATGCACAGTAAAGATAGCACCAGCCATGACCAGTAGCATCACAGACAAGGCGACATACTTATTCATAATGTTCCTCCCTGATATATCCACATTATTGAACTTCTAGGCAGACGCGCCGAGCCTCGAGAACACGTACTGATGTCCGATCCCACCCCCCTTCAGAATGAGACTCTGTCATACGATTGCACCCGGTGGAGGGGCTGATGTGATACAAGCATCTCCAGTCAACCAGCCCTTTAGCTGCCGCGATTACAGTATGACTATTCTACCACAGAATACTCACAGTTTCAACTACTCAGCCCCCACCCGTTCAACTATGGACGTTCGGTAAGCCTAGCAACCCTGGAAACCTCGGAACAACCAAGAGGAAAGGGGTCGCCAGTATTGACATCCCCCTTGCTCTTGAACCGTTCTAAGAACATGCTATCTCACCAAGATCACCTTCCGCGTACCGGCGAAGTCCCCGGCCGCAAGACGATAGAGGTATACTCCTCCCGGCACAGGTGAATCAGCCTCATCTCTTCCATCCCAGCGTGCGGCATGCACGCCTGTCCCCACTTCTTCTTGAACAAGCGTTCGTACCAGTCGCCCAGTCAAATCATAAACCTTCAGACTCACCTCTGACTTCACTGGGATCGCGTACCGTATCTCCGTCTCCTGATAGAATGGGTTCGGGCTGGACTGGGACAGAGCAAAGACGAGCGTCCGAGCAATACGCGCTCTCGACTCCTCTACACCAGTAGGCTCACCAAACGAGCCCGTGATCTCGATCTGGCTTACGCAAGGATTGCCCAACGCGTCTGTGATCGTCCCACCATCAGGAGTGATGGTATCCCCGACTGCTACAGTTGGCGGTCCGGCGGTTGTGGAGAGAGTAACCAGTAGCAAATCCCCCGGACCGTTCCAGAGAGCACTGCCAATCTCGCCAAACCCATCCAGCCAGGTGTGTCCTCCGCTCAACTGAAAGACATTGTCTATGTTCGCATAGTCGATGGGAGGTTTGTTAGTCGGTTCATCGAACTCGAGCAACACGTAGTCATCGGGGTCGATGCCCGGAATCGAATCCACGTTATCAGAAGCTTCAGCCAGAGTGATCGCCGGTGGGAACCCAGGCGCAAGAAGCCCGGGAACCAGCGAGGCCTTGAGGCGGTAGACTACGTTCCTGCCTTTCGTCTCATAGCCGACAACATCTACGGCCCGATGTATGTGGAGGTGATGTGATATCGTAGTACGAGAGCGGCCGAGAGCCGCAGAGATCTGACCTACTGTCATCGCCCCTTGTTCCAGCGGTTTCGCGATCTGATACCTGACGGGGACTCCAAGCTCCCTCAGCAGTCTCGAGGCGCGGTATTCATTCTCTTTCACGCACTTGCTCCTTCCAGCGCAATCTGGAACAAGTCCATATATGCCCTGTGTCGACAATTATCAACATGTGGTTGCAGACCTGTCCAGAAGTCCCCTGGCCGGTTTGGAGCATTCGGGTGAAGGTCGGATCCGCACTGAAAGTACCGGGAGCCAGAACCTGGGATGCGCTGAGAGAAGTTTGGCGTGTAGGGCCGGGGTTCGATGCTGGAGAGGAATCGGACCATTGTGCGTTGCCTGGCAGGGAGTTTTGTCGGTGGAGAAGACTAAGCTGTCTCTTCCTGGGGGTACGCGTCGCGAAGGATTTGGCTCTGGTTGGCGAAGGCTTCCCTCGGGCTGGCCGAATCCGCCAGGAGGGCGAGCTCCTGAGCGAGGAGTCTCGCCAGATGCATGACATGGGTGTCTGTCTTGCGAGATGCATTCGCATAGACGGGGTGGTCCTGATTGATGTATATCACGCCTTCTTCATTGAATGCCTCAGGACCATCGGGTCCGAAGTGGTCCAGGCAGCAGTTGGTGGATGAACCGCCGTATCTCACCTTCCGGACTATGGCTCTCGGATTCAGGCGCCTCACTTTTGGCTTCGGCTGTCCTTGAACCGAAGCGTCTCTCTTCTTCCCCTTGCCTTCGCGCTGGTCCTCTTGCTCGTCTTCCTCAACCGATCGCGGCTTCGCCTCTTTCACCACTGCAGGCTCCCCCATACCGCCAGCCTCACCCTCTGCGTATCCACCTTTCTGGGCGAATGCCGGGTTACTCGCCAAGGCGTTCTCAATCCTCCCCAGAGCCTCTTTGAGAGCCCTTCTGGCGCGCTTTGTCTGCCTGTCTGCGACCGTCCTTCGCAGAGCCTTCTCCACCACAGCCATCACACCGCTCATGGCGTTTTGAAAGGCCTTGTGCTGGGGCGAGTCAGTCACGAACCCGGAACGGTCACTCGTCACAGGCAGAAAATCCGCGAAGACCTCACCTCTTATTCTGGCCATCTCTTTCCCCCACGACTCCATGCCGAATAGCGACCTCGTCACCGTCACCTGCTTAACCTTCACCTCGATGCCCATCTCTCCCGTAGTCGCAGAAGAAGCCGGCAGGATAACGATCTCTCCGTGGACAGGACCGAACTCTGTCCCTTCCAGCACTGGAATCCGGTATCCTGAGAACCTCCTCGGTGTCAGTCTCTGACCGTTCACATACACGGAAAACTTCGGCGAACGCAGCGGGACTCTGTCTCTCACCCATTCCGCCACCTCACCAGGATCAAGCTTCTTGGTGAGCCGACTTATTGTAACCGTGGAGCCATCGCTCCTGTCTGGGTCAGGTTCAACCTCCTTCATGGGGAGTCTCCACCGCTTCCTTTTCTCCCAGGTCTTCTTGTCGAACTTGACGGCCGCGGCGAAATCACCGCGCTGGGTGTACACTTCAAACCTCTTGCCGGCAGTGAGGGCAGCGAACTTGCCTATGCCGAATTCACCTATCCTTATTCTGCTGTAGAGCGGTGACTTCGGCTGATCCTTCTTTAGCGGGGATCCCACGTTGAAGTACTGAACCAGACCATCATAATCCATCCCGCTGCCGTTGTCCTCCACCTTTATGAGGTCGTCATCTATGGTGACCATCACCTTTGTGGCATCCGCATCAAATGCGTTGTTTATGAGCTCGCGCACTAGCTCGACCGCATGGGAATACAGCCTTTCACCTATGGTGGTCAGATGGCTCTTATCGACCTGTACTGGTATAGTCTTTCTCTCTGCCACCGATATCCTCCCTATCGGAGGGGTGATGCTCGACCTTCTTCTGACTGATAGTAGACAGTATGGGGCTCCAAGTCAAGCGCGCAAGACAGAAGTGAAGACCACAAACGAGCTCACAGACACGCGGTTTCGTCATTCCAGTGACGGTTGCCCGCAAAATTCGTTTACTCTGGATCCCCGCATTCGCGAGGATGACACCATCAGATCCAAGAGACACGGATATTAACGGCGACACCTGTCCAGCCCGCCGCAGTCGGGACGGGGAGAGCGGGGTTCAGGAGACGAAGGCGGGAAGAATCCATGTCGAGCTCGGATCTTGCATGGGCAGAAATCTCCTCGGCCCGTTCCTCAGCCCCTCCACACGTGCGTCGACCCCGATACGAGTTCATAGTTCTTCGTTCTAACTTCTTAGTTCATTCAGTTGCGCCGCATCGTGAAAAGCAGAACAAAAAGCCCCACAAAATTGAGCCACGCGAATGCTATTACAGCCACCCTCCCCCAGTCAACGGCGAATTCGTTGACCAGAAGTCCAACAGTGCCGATGACAATAAGAACAAAAGCGATGGTCTTCGCAGCCTCCTTCATAAACACCCCCGTCAAATCCCACAATGGTCTAATGCAACTCTTCCTGCCAATCCAGAATAGACAACGGCCTATCTCTGTTCAAGGAGTATTCCCTGCCATCCCCGTCTCCAGACGCATGTTGGCCGCAATACGCGTCCCCGGTTCATCGATCACAGATCACGGTTACAAACATCGGGGACGGGTATGACCACGGCCGTATGGCCCAGGAACGGATTTCAGCGACAACGCGAGTTCATAGATCTAGGTTCTTCGATCGTCGTTCAGAAGGGTCATTCCCGCAAACGCGGGAATCCAGTAAAGAGCCCTGAGCAAAGACCAACCAGCTGACCCGCAGCCGTGAACGCCGACACCAGTCCTGGCCGCCGCAGTTATGAAATCAGGATCGCTTGCCGGGAAACGTAGGCGGGTCTTTGTTCGTCGATCATAGATGCAAGTGACCACCCGTTGACATTGACCCATCCCCATAATACAGTACCAAGTCAGCAGGAGAGGAGAGACCAATGACTGACGAACCAAGACTTACACCCATGCCTCCATGGCAATCAGTACTCTTCTTTGGGGTCCCAACAATCCTCTTCTATTTCGTCAGCCGGTTTGGCATCGCGCTGCTCAGACAACACACGCCCCTGCACCCCTTGATTATCTGGTTCCTCACCGGGGGGCCGTTCTTCGTACTGCTGTTCCTAACGTCGATTGTCGCATACAGAATCGACAGAGCACAATCCAAGTCGCAACCCCTGAGAGAAAGGTTTCGGCTGCAGGCTATGAGGAAAGGGGATTGGCTCTGGACCCTCGGAGCGCTCCTGCTCGCATCTATATCGATGGGAATCATCTACTTCATCGCGTCCTGGCTTACCACCTCGGTCCTGTCAATCGGTCAGTTCAACCCCTCCGCGTCGTTCCTGAAGGCCAAAGCGCTCAGCGGTGCGGAGCTGTGGATACTACTCGCCTGGATTCCTCACTTCTTCTTCAACATAGTCGGCGAGGAGTTCTTGTGGCGGGGGTACATTCTACCTCGCCAGGAGCTGACTCACGGCAGGTTCACCTGGATTGTGCAGGGGGTGCTGTGGAGTGCGTTTCACATCCCCTTCGGCTGGCAGATGACTCTACTCGTTCTACCCCTCCTGTTCGGAATACCCTACGTGGTACAGAAGAGAAAGAATACCTGGATTGGGATCATGCTGCATGCCGTGATAAACGGCGGCGGCTTCCTGGCAGTCTCCTTTGGACTCATCTAACCACCAACAAGTAACAAGGACGCCGCCACATCCTGTCATTCCCTTGAAGAAGGGAACCCAGAAAGACACTCGAAACAGGGACACAGGCGAGACCCGGCATTCCTGCGAAAACCTACCTGCCCCGCCGGACGGGACCCGGCTCGTCCCACGAGCTCCTTCCGAGTCAAGACTTGCGCGTCACCAGTCCTTCGGAGCACGACCCAAGTCACACGAAGGACGGAAGTCATGTGGGCGTAGAAGGACCAAGGCCCGCCGAACTGGAGAATCCCATTGTCCACTCGATTCTGGCCGAACCGGCAGTCAGCCCGGCCGGAGAAGAGACAACATCCTTGACGAGATGACCTCTTCGCCATATCCTTCAGAGTGTAGAAAGGCAGTAACGAATGGGATAGTGGCTTCACGAAGGGAGATATGATGAAGCTGCCTGAGATTGCAGGGCCGAGTATCGAGAAGGTTCTCGAGGAATTTCTGTCTGAGCAGAAGAAGCGACTGAAGCCCAGGACTGTCTCCAGCTACAAGGATGTAATAGAATTGCTGATGGACTATATGAACGGCTATGCCTATCAAGCCCTGTCAGAGGCAGAGTCTGCCCTTTTCGACAAATACTATGATGCTAAGGGTAGCGAGCACAAGGAGTTCTGTCAGCTCTTCGGGCCCGAGAAGATCGCTGAGGAAGTAGGTGGTTTTCTCGGATATTTCATGATCAGCAAGGTGATGGCTGGAGCCGATTTCAAGCGTCTGGCCGGCACTGTTGTCAAGAAGCTCTCAAAGTGGCTTGGCGAGAAGGGGTATGTCTCAGAAGAAGATGTCCAGATCGCCAAGGAGGAAGGGGCGGCAGGGGCCAGAGACCTGCCCAGAGCCGAAAAAGCGGGACACATCCTCTATGAGATCGCAGAGAGCGTGATCTTCGATCCTGATGAGTTGGACGAAACCGACTACTACGGGTTCGACCACTACACCATAGAAAGAATCGAACCGGGCAAGCTCTGGCTTGGGATCTTAGATAGGAAGGGCAAGGGGGTGACTGTTGGCCCCATAGCGGTGCCGAACGAGGCAGCCGAACTTCTCCGGGAAGGCTGGGACATCAGTTGTGCCGTGGCCCGCATTGGAGGCAAGTGGAGAATCATCGAGTTTGCAAACGTTTATCCTATCTGATCGCCCCTCCCAACTCCTCATTCCTTCTTTGACCTCACGAGTGCGGTCGACGAGAACCAACCGGAAGGCTACTACCGGCCACAGAAGGCGGACTCGCACATCGGGATTGCGAACCCTGGATCCCTCAGGCTGCCTGGGAAGAACCTCTTGCGCACGGCTGTGTTTGAACATAGAACATGCCTAACCTTGTCGCGCGGAATCAGCAACTTAAGACCCCCATCGATGGGAGGTAGCGGATTGAGACAATTCAGGATTGTGGTCGAGGAGCATCCCGATGGCTACGTGGCATATCCCTTGAGCCTCAAGGGAATTGTGGTTGGGGAACGCGACACCTACGATGACACGGTTACGCACGGGAAATCAGCAATCCGTTTTCACATCCATACATTTGACGAAGAAGTCCTGGATGTTGATCCCCCTGTCCTGGAGGCTTCTGTCGCGGAAGCTGAAGTAGAGATTTGAAGGCCAACTTCCCCATCGACGCCCCGAAGCAGAAGGTCGTGAAAGCCCCAGAATTGTTGGGTTTTCGAGTCGTGCGCGAGAACCCGGACGGAAGCACTTTATCCCCTTTGATTCCCAATCATCCGGGAATCAAAGCCTCCATGCTTAGAATCATTTGTTCACAAGCAGGCATCTCAAGGGAAGAGTTCTTCAATGCCTATTAAAGAACCTAGAACCGAAGTCTAACCACCGGACGCAACGTTCTCTAAGCCGACATGTCGACAATTGTCAACATGTCGGCTTGGGCCACCCCCACGATTCTCTCTGGAGGTCTGGGTTTGCTGGGCTAGAGCGTTAACTTCTCTTCCGAGATATCTGCCAGAATTTTGCCCAGAGTGACGACCCGGTCGCATGATGATTGGAGACCTCATGTTCTGCGACGACCCCGAAGAATACTGTGACGATGACGGGGATACCGACTTCCCTTCAGGGGTGGGGTACCTAACCGAATGCTTGGAACACCTCGGGGCCAAGGTTCCTGTTGAACAGATCCACCCTCTGGCCGGGGTGATAGTTGGATCTCCCGTAGGAGACAACCGGTGCTCTCAGTTCTGTCTTCACTGGCCCCTCGGACGCGACCATCATACTATCACGCACCGAGCGGAACGTTTCTTGTGTGTTGATCATATCGCGTGTTGATGAAAAGGCGGGCAGCATCACAATGAGGTCGGCGCTCCGGAAATCCGGATTGTGGGCATTATGCCGTCCTGACGCCCCGGGGCAAAGACCTCTTCCCGGTACTTGGACCCGTGATTACTGCCCGCCCTGCTAATCTCTGCTACAGCCCCCATTAGAAGGGCTGCAAACAGAATATTATTTGCGATCTTCAGCCATGTCAACTAGTTCCCTGAGCACATCTGCAGGACGACAGGAGTCAGATATGTGCATATTCCCGAACATGTGCACGTGCGCGCATGTCTACATGCAAGAAGGAAGTGACGCTGTCACAGTCGTCACTTGACGCGGCGTTTTGGAGACTTCTGTATGGTTCTTAGAATGCTGCGTATGCCGGTCGAGGAACTCCTTGTGTCTGCTGAGTAGTAGACATATGGTCCGTGCTGTCTCGTCTTCACCAGTCCGGCGGCTTCCAGCTTACCCAGATGCCTGGAGGCTGTCGTCCTGTGCATCCTGTGATGCCGGGCGATTTCTCCTACTGAAATCTCGCCAGACTGAAGAAGCGAAACGACGATCTTAAGCCGCTTTCTGTTCCCCAGGGCATTGAAAGCCCTTCGCATCTCTTCCATGCTTTCTGGCCTTTCTAGCGGGGATGGGAGAAGCTCACCGGCCTGAACCATAGCAGAATTAGTGAACTCCTGTCAAGTCCTCGTGTGAGATGTGCGCATGTCTGCACATGCGCACATGTGAATGTGCGGACTAGGAGTCTGTCGGAGAATTGACCTCTGCGACATTTATGATATGATACGGGAAAGGGAAGTGGATGTGAGGAGGGAAGATGGATATACGATTCAAGCCGTATCAACCGGATCAGGTGTTA
>Ga0180438_10006888_pt1 | contig 15150 bp, 9 predicted proteins | sample SS_ome_12_FD_132455 | JGI IMG/M metagenome (GOLD analysis project Ga0180438, IMG submission 132455) | Hypersaline lake sediment archaeal communities from the Salton Sea, California, USA - SS_3_D_2 metaG | ecosystem: Environmental > Aquatic > Non-marine Saline and Alkaline > Hypersaline >...
GACATATTCAGCAATGGTGTTGTCCAATGGATTGATCCTCAGTGAGGGTCTTGGATCGTTGCCCAGGATACTACCATCAAAATAGGCGGAGAGAGTTCCGTGGAATTCATTACCACCGCTTCGGGTAATAACACTGATCACACCACCCATGGAACCACCGTATTCCGCTGCATAACCGGAGGATTTTACCTGCACTTCTTCGATGAAGTCAAAGTTCACATCCGTGCCTGCTTTACCTTCATATAACGTGGTGGTATCAACACCATCCACATAAAAGGTATTTTCCGAGGAGCTGGCGCCATCAAATGAAACACCGGCACCGTATTCCTCGTTGTCCCTTTCAGCAGTGGTCTGGAACTCACTCTCAAAATTAAGACCCGCTGTCTGGGTGACAATGGTCATGAAGTTACGACCTTTGGGTAATTTGGAAAATACCTCTTTCTTAATGTTTACGGCTGATGCACTCTTTCTTACATCAATGACCGGGGATTTACCCGTTACGATAATTTCCTGTCGGATAGCACCGGTTTCCATCACAACATCCAGTTTGTAGGTACGACCGACTTCAACCTTGACATCTTTTTGCTTTTTGGTTTTAAAACCTTCAAGCACAAAGGTAAATTCATAGGTTCCAGGCGGAAGACCCATAAAACGGAATGCACCCGTTTCACTGGTGACAGTGGTCCGTTTTCCCACAAGCTTTGTGCCTGTGGCTTCAACAGCAACACCAGGAATGGCAGAACCATCTTCCAGCACAACAGTACCGATAACTTCACCGGTCTGCTCCTGCGCGAAGAGCATTCCACCAAACAATAATGTTGCCGCAACAAGCAAAATCACTCGTTTGTTTTTAATCATGTTACCTCCATATAACTTAAATTGAGTCAATAAAAAACGGATTGACCTAATTAAAGTTATGCAAGATAATTTCCTGGGAGCGAATGCTTGTATATGTATTCAGGTGAAAATACAAAAGAAAACTAAAAAATGACAAAATAACTTGAAGAAATGACAAAATAAGAATCGAAAAAATTGAGAAAGAAGTTCTCAGAAAAGTAAAAATTCAAATCTTTGAATATATTATCCACAATTTTGGAATTAAATTTAATTTTAATCATAAAAAATCATCCTGAAATCCTTATGGCTTTAAATAAATTTTCTACCCCCTTCATTTCCGTGGATGGTCAATATTAAGAATTTGTGACCGATTGTATAGATTTTCATTAACAGGCAAGATTCCTGCTATGGATGCAAAACTAATATCTCTTCCTTTGCCTGGAGTAGGGACTGAACGGTGTACGCGGCTCTGTGGTTATCCAATCTATATCCGTATCCGTATTCATTGAGAGCCTGGAGAGGCTCCTTAGTATGTCAAAAGTTACCCAGCGATTGGCTTGAGGTTTTGGGAGATACTCCCAGAGACCATAGGGATCCTGGACCCCCTTTACATATTCCACCAAATCCGCTACCCTGCGGTCTTCGATAGATGCCCCGATTCTCCAACACAGGTCCAATAGGTGTGCCATGTCGAACCGGGCATAGAAAGTGAAAAAACCTGTTGAGGCCTCGGCACCGGTGATACGAGCGACTTCAAAACCCAGGTTATGTCTCTCCCGGGTTTCAAGTCCCAGAAGCAGGTCCAACGCCCGTTTGGCCTCCGGGCTGTTTCGACGTTGAGGGTGTAAGGCCAGGCATGTTAATGCTGCGGTGGTATTTGATCTGCATCCCCACCTGGAGTGGGGCAGCCTCCGGTACCCGGCCACAAAACCGTAGTTGCCATGAGCGATACCTGCAGGCCAAGAACCGTCCTCCAGTCTCTGTCCCATCAGCCATTCATAGGCTTTCTCAACCCTGGAGTCTGCGGCATACCCACAGAATGCCAGCCCACGAAGAGGAAGAGAGGTTTGCAAGGATATAACATCATAATGACTGCTTTTCTCGCCCTCTAGAGAGTATTGAGGCAACGGCCATGACCCGTCTTCCCGCTGCAGGCCAAACAGATACTCTGCACCTTTCTGTACTACTGGGTGTCCTGGATCGAAACCCAGGTATCCAAGGCGAGTCAGCGCCTGTGCCGTTACCTGGATCGCTCCACCTGCAATACCAGACGCATTTCCGCTTTTAGCCTTCTTGCCCCAGGAGCCATCGGCTGCCTGCAGTTCTAAAAGTTCCGATACAAGGGGATCTTTTTCCAATATCTTTTCCAATTCCCTTATCTCAGCATCATTTTTTTTATCTCGGTTTAAAAGTTCCCTCAGTACCAGTATCCGCAAGCATGGGGAAGGGTCAGCAAGAAGTAACGGTGCCCAGGTCATCGCTTATCCTTTGAGTATCTCCCCTATGTAAGGACCTGTGGGGGTGCACATCGCTGCGATGGTTTCAGGCGTACCATCGGCGATGACCTTACCCCCTTCCGGTCCACCACCCGGTCCCAGTTCCAACAACCAGTCACATGAAGCCAGGAGCAAGGGGTGGTGCTCCACCACCATAACACTGTTTCCTTCCTCCACCAGCCGGTGGAGTACTTGACACAGTCGTTCTACGTCTTCCAGGTGCTGGCCGACTGTGGGTTCATCCAGGATGTATAAGGTTTCCCCATTGGTTCTCCTGCAAAGCTCTTTTGCGATTTTCAGACGTTGGGCCTCTCCCCCGGACAGGCTGATGCCAGGCTGCTTGAATACCAGGTACCCCAATCCCACGTCTTTAGCGGATTTGAGAGGTCTGGCTACTTTTTCCTGGCGGTTGAATAATTGGTAAACCTCGTCAATGGTCAGTCTGTTCAGTTCAAGAAGGGAGTACCCGTGAAGCGTTACCCCCCGAACCTCCAGGGCATATCCCGTTCCCCCACAGCTCTCACACTCGCTGTGGATGTCGGGCAGGAACCCCATCTCCACCCGTATCATGCCTCTTCCCTGACAGACGGAGCACATCTTCCTAAAGGTGTTCTCATCCAGCCCCAGAGCTTTGGCATCCTCACTCTCAGAGTAGAGCTTGATGAGGGGATTCATAATTTCCAGGAAAGTGGCCGGATTTTGGACACCTTTCCTGGTCTGGTCCACCACCAGGGTCCTGGAAGGAGCCCCAATGACTTTATCATGTTTCCCAGGTTCCAACGGCTCCCTGGCAACACTTGTGGTGTGTTTCACCGGGGCCAGTGCCCGGCCCAGGGTATCGATCAGGAGAGTACTTTTGCCTGACCCGGAGACCCCACAAATTCCCAACAGCACTCCCCGGGGAAGGCGAACGGTTTCACCTCTAAGGTTGTTCTCCCGTGCATTCTCAATAATAATCCATCCCACAGGCTCCCGCCGGGTTCTGTGAATGTTGGTCCGTCGCTGCCCCCTTAACCAGACCCCTGTAACCGTATCCTGTTTTGAAACCTCTGTGGGTGTACCTTGTGCCACAATACTACCGCCAGAGGTTCCTGCAAAAGGTCCCACATCAATGAGATGGTCCGCCTCCTGGATGAGTTCGGGATCATGTTCCACAACGATAACGGTGTTACCCTCATCCCGGAGTTCTTTCAAAGCCCCCAGCAGAGCCCTAACCTCGCTGGGATGGAGCCCCCGGCTGGGTTCATCCAGTAACACAGTAAGGGAAGTGAGACCGCTTCCCAGTAAACCGGCCATTTTCACCCGCTGAGCTTCCCCTGCCGATAGGGTTGCCGATACCCTGTTGAGGTGAAGGTATCCGAGCCCTACCTGTTCCAGGAAACAGAGGCGTTTTATTATGGTATTCAAAATCCACTGAATACTTTTTAGGTTCCCCGCGCCGCGGGGCCCCCCTGGACCCCCGCAAAACTTTTTATTAGCGAAGGTTTTTATGATTTTCTGAAGCCGGGAAAGCGGTTGTTCACTCAATTGGTGGATGTTGTAGCCGTTAAGGGTAACGGCCAGGTACTGGGATCGTAATCTTGCTCCTTTACAGGCGGGGCATTCAACAACGTCTGTATAGGTACCGCCCACATCCCAGTCTCTTATCCACCCATAGAAACCAGGGAACCTGACCATGGCCGTGCGGGTCATCCCACGCGGGTTCCTGAAAGTTACTTCCAGGGGCTCAGGGTCACCGCACAAAAACATTTGCTGTACTTCCCGGGGTATCTGGTTCCAGGGCGTTTTGGCCGGATCAAATCCATGCCGAAGGGCAAAGGCCTGAACAATATCATACCCCCCGTTCCCCGGTTTGCATAAGTATCCTTTAGGAAAGAATCCGGGCGAGTACATGGCACCGCCGCAGAGGGGTTGGTGGGGATTACGGATGAGTTTCTCCGGCCTGGGCTTCTGTAAGGTTCCAATACCCTGGCAGGTGGTACATGCTGCCGCGTAATTGAAAGGACTAAATTTTCCAGGAGAGGCTGTGGGGGCTGTGGCACCACATCCAGGACAGACCCATTCCAGGTTACTGGTCATATGCATCATTTGGGCCCCACATTCAAGGCAGGTGCGTTCCCCTATTGTTGACAATAGTACGGCCAGGTGATGCCATATCTCCGTTGCCGTACCTACAGTAGACCTCCGGTCATAAAGTTTCCGATCAGGTGTAACAGATAGACAAACACCCAACCCGGAGATTGAATCCACCGGTGCCTGGGGGCCCTCTTTTACCCCTTGCCGTTCGTAGAGTGAAAGGGTCTCGAGGAATCGGCGTCTTGCTTCTACCTCCAGAACATCCCCCACCAGGCTTGATTTGCCGGAACCTGATACCCCTGTGACAACCGTCAGAGCCCCTTTGGGGAAATCCACATCCACATCCTTTAGATTGTTGGCCCGGGCACCGCGCACTTTGATGAAGGGAGATGGTTGATAAGGCCTCAAAAGAGAGTCGGTGGAATCATTTGGTTTGATTGTTACCTCCTCCCGTAAGGCTCGGCCTGTAACCGATTCTTTCGATTTGAGGAGACCTGCTGGAGGTCCCATATAGATAACCTCTCCACCGCGAGGACCGGCTCCGGGCCCAAGGTCGATGATCCAATCGGCTGCCCTGATGATGTCGGTGTTATGCTCCACCACCACGATAGTGGCACCTGCTTTGACCAACCTGTCCAGTACACAAAGCAAGCCCGCCAGGTCCTGGGGATGAAGACCAGTGGAGGGTTCATCCAATACAAGAATTCTATCGGACAGTTTTTTTGTGCCCAGGTATTTGGCCAGTTTTATCCGTTGTGCTTCACCCCCGGATAGCGTTGGGCTGGGCTGCCAGAGAGGCAAATAGTCCAATCCAATATCCAGGAGAGCTCCCAGGATTCGTCGGGCATCCTCGTAGTCTTTCGGATTCAGAAGGGCATGTTCAAGAATATCGAAAGCTTCTCCTACGGAGAGTTCATAAAAGTCGGATATGGACAGCTTTTGGTCTCCGAATTTTACTTTTGCTTCAAGTACTTCATCTTTAAATCGTAATCCCCCACAGTCGGTGCATTGGATCCATGTGGAAGGTAGGTAGCTCATCCTTATCTCCACTGCACCCATTCCTTCGCAGGTGGGACAGGCACCCTCAGACCGGTTGAACGAAAAGTGGGAAGAGGATAGACCCGTAACTTTTGAGTATAGGTTCCTGATGATATCCGACAGTTTCGTATAAGTGGCAGGTGTCGATCTCGGATTCTTGCCTATCGGCCCCTGATCCACCATCATTGCTTTCATCCAGGCCCCGTGGGAGCATTCAATTGCCTCGCACCCAACAGGTGTTTCCTGGTTCAATGATGCCACCAGCACATCCTCCACCAGGGTGCTTTTCCCTGAGCCTGAGACCCCGGTCACTACAGTGAGGCGCCCATGGGGTATCTTTATGTCAATGCCTTGAAGGTTGTGCTCATGGGCACCCTTGATGGTAGAGAATCTTTTCATTAATCCCCTGGCCCCATGAACCTCGATACGTTCCCTGAGGCTAAAGTATTTTCCTGTAGGAGTCTCTGCTTTCCAGAGTTCAGCAGGGCTTCCTGAAAAAATGATTTTTCCACCCTGGGCGCCAGCTCCTGGGCCAATATCGGCAGCGTGGTCTGCGTATGCGGCGGCCACCCGGTCATGTTCCACAAAGACCACCGGACCGGCAAGGTTCTTGAAACACGGGATGAGACGAATGACGTCTGCCGGATGCTGTCCAATAGTGGGTTCATCAAGAATATGAAGGATATCCTCAAGCCTGCTGCTCAGGGCAACAGCCAATCGGACCCTCTGGGATTCTCCCCTGGATAGAGTGGGAAGCGGACGGTCCAACGACACATAGCCAAGCCCCACCCTGACCAATGCATCTATTCTTTTCGTTATCTCAGCCAGCAGACGATCAGCCGAAGACGGAAGTCCCGGATTCTTAAAGATAGTATGAACATCCTCGACGCTTTTACGCAAAAGGTCTGGGAACCTGAAACCCCTCCAGGTTACGGAAGCTGCCTCAGGATGAAGGCCGGTTTCCTTACATACAGGACATCCCCTTCCGCTGCAAAGGGGGCAAGTGTGGTGGAAGTGTTTCGGCTCCAGGTCCTCGAACCAGGTTCCACATTGAATACATACAGCGGCAGTGGAAAGGATCAGCTTCAATTCTTTCCCTCCTTTCCCACGTAGGGTCACTGCATTTGCACCGAGAGATCTAACAGATTGAACCGCCTCCCTGGTTTCGCTTAAAGAATAACCTTCCTCTATCCGGGCAGTATGAATTTCGATACTATATTGATTATCCGGGTCTAATTGGGTTTTTTCCCAGGGATTTCCGTTCACAAGGATTGCTTCGGGCCCGAACTCCTGGGAGAGCAGTTTAAGTAAGGTCGTATGGCTTCCCATTACCTGGTGAAGGACAGGCGCGTAAACGTCGACCGATTCCTTTTTAGAGAGGGCGGCAATCCGTTCGACAATTTCGTCTTCAGTGAATAAGCAAAGGGCAGTATTGCATTTCCTGCAGTAGCGTTTGCCGAACCTGGCGTATAGGAGTCGAATAAACGGATGAAGGCCCGAAGCTGATGCCAGGGTGGAATTGGGATTGCGGTTGAGAAGGTTTTGTCCCACTGCCACAGCAGGCCCCATCCCGGTAATCGATTCCACTTTTGCCGGAGTAAGTCTTGAACCTGGGGAACCAAAGGCAAAAACGTCCTGGAATCGTCTGCGTGCCTCGTGATAGAGGGTGTCAAAGACCAGTGAAGTCTTCCCAGAGCCGGAAACGCCTGTGACCACGGTTAATCCGTTATTGAAACATACGTCAACGTTCTTAAGGTTGTTTTCCTTGGCGCCTTTAACCCATATTTTCAATGGTTCCTCACCAGTTTGAATCAATCTTTTGTCATTTGTCGGATGACAAGAAAAATCGATTCAAACCATTAATATATTTTATATGAAATAGTGAACTATTTCAATAGGTCAACATTCACCTCCCAAGGGGCAAGAATGCGTCAAAGTCTTCAACTCAATAGTCAATAGTTGCTTCTAAGTAAAGTTCTGCCAGAAAAAGGCAGAAAACAAAGTTACAAACCACAAAATACAAGTTACAAACAAATCCCAAACCACAAATTACAAATAACAAACCTGAACTTAAAAGATCTCTTTGAAATTCAACTTAAATTTTAAAAGGTTCTTAAAAGTCCGTCAGGGTCGTTTGTAATTTTAAATATTGGAATTTGTAATTTGTCTCGTGCTACGTAGCGGAGCTACTTCGCAGAGTAGCATTGTAATTTGGGATTTGTAATTTGTCATTTCCAGACAAGCCCTTTTTGGTTCCGGTTGTCTGGTTTGAACAGTTGGCAGTAGGCAATTAAAAGCTTAAAAAGCATATAGATTGATACTATCCCTGGTTTTCCTGATCCTTTTTCATTGCTTGTTCTTTCCTGATCTTGCAAAATGAGTTGGATTATGATAAAAAAGTAGTATGAAAAATTTATTTCGGCATCTTCTACAAATAACTGGAAATATATTTTTTTGTCAGCCGGGAATAAAAAGAGAGGGAAAAAAATTGCAAGGATAAAAAATGTATACCCATTTTTTCGGATTCAAAGAAAGACCTTTCCAACTGGTACCTAACCCGGCATACCTTTTCCTGAGCAAGAGTCACGAAGAGGCCATCGCCCATCTCAATTATGCTATCTCTCACGGAGATGGTTTTGTGGAAATCACCGGGGAGGTGGGAACCGGTAAAACAACCCTTTGCAGAGTATTCCTGGAAGACCTGGATAAAAACACAGAAGTCGCCTATATTTTCAATCCCAGGCTCAATGCAATGGAGTTATTACGCGCCATAAACGATGAATTCGGTATCCCGTCGGATGCTGATAATGCCAAAGACCTTATGGATACGCTAAATGCGTTTCTAATGGAGAAAAAGGCCCTGAAGAAAAACGCCATCCTTCTTATTGATGAAGCCCAAAATCTGAGCAAAGAGGTCCTCGAACAATTAAGACTACTCTCCAACCTGGAAACCAACACAAGTAAATTGCTTCAAATTATCCTTGTGGGTCAGCCTGAATTGCGAAATATGCTTGATGCCCATGAACTCAGGCAGTTGAGGCAGCGAATAACATTACGCTGGTTTCTGACCCCTCTCAACCGTAAAGAGACCAGGGCGTACATTCGACACAGGGTGAATATCGCCTCTAAGAAAACCGAGGATAAGTTTACCCCATCGGCATACCACTTGATTTATAAATATTCCGGCGGTATCCCCCGGTTAATCAATATCGCTTGTGACCGGGCCTTTCTTACGGCATACGGCTTTAACCAGCGGAAGGTTACCGGGAGTATTGCCAGGAGTTCAATAAAGGAATTAAGAGCCAGGGGAGAAAATACACAACGCCTCTTTACGAAAAGTAGAGTGCTCACCGGGTTTACAGCCCTGTTGTGCCTCGTGCTTATTTGGATTTTTCGATTTAAATTGCCTTTCCTTTACAAGTCCGAAACCGTGGATACAAAAAATATGGCAGACACCGTTTCTAATCGAGAATCAGTCAAGAAACCGGGTTCTGTGACAAAAACGGCCAGGAAATTTGAAGATTTCCTCGGGAATTTAACGAACCGCTCATCCAGGTTTACTGCCGTAAAAACAGCCATTTCCCTGTGGGAAACAACGCCTGTGATAAATCCATACCTGACCAATATTGATAATGACAGTGTTTTTTTTCAGTTCGCCGCTACCCAGAATAACTTCCATATCCTATCAGTAGACAAAAATCTGGACCTCATAAAAAAATTAAACCTCCCTGCTATCCTGGAATTTTTGTCCCCGGGTGCGTTTTCTCCTCGGTATCTTACCCTTATTAAAATGACTGAAAAAGAAATTAATCTCAAAGGTGGTGAAAAGGATGAAATTGTAAGCGTGGAACCGGGAGAAATGAAATCTTATTGGACCGGGACTGCTTACATCCTATGGAAAAATTTTTTTAACTGCAGGGGAGACATTCCCATCAATGCCCCAGAAGAATCTGTTTTTACCCTTAAAATGCTTCTACGGGATATCGGGTTCAAGGAAATAAAATTGGATTATATATATGACGACTTTACAAGAGACGCTGTAAAAAAAATCCAGGAAAAGCACGGCATTGAGATTGACGGCATCGTAGGGGCAAAAACGAAAATTGTTATTTACAATGAAAAAAAAGAATTAAAAATTCCGCATATTCACTCATTAAACCATTCCTATATAGAAAAAAACCAGGGAATGAAGGAGTATTGAAAATTGAGTTCTATATTAAGGGCCTTAAAAAAACTTGAAGAAGACTCCATGCCCCAGGAAGGACAAACCCATGAACAAAAAATAAAGATGAGGCAGATGGTTATCCGGAGGGCCAAAGCACCCAGGGTCATTACCAGGTTTTTCTCCATATTATTGACTATTTTGTTGGTGGGTACGGCCTTGTTAATAATCATGAAATCAAATGGGAAACATTCTATAACGATAAAAAAAAAGCAGGATATATCCCCTAAAAATCGTCCTTTAAAACATTTATCTCAACAGCCCCTCACTTTAAAAAAGGAGTTAAAAAAGGAATCATCTAAGGGATCGATACCACCTGCACTTACCGTTAAGCAATCGAAGCCATCAACAATATCGGCACCTTCAGAAGGTGAACGGAGCCCCCAGCCTAAGCGGGTAGCAGAACGTATTCAAACCACCGTGGACAAATCGATTGCCCAACAAAAAAACCATCAAAAGGAATTAGTAAAAGAAGATAAACACCCCGAATTTATTCTTACTGGAATTCTCTGGTCTGATATACCCGGGAGGCGTGTTGCTTTAATAAACAACCGTTATCTCAGGGAAGGTGAAAAGATAAATGGCGTATCGGTTATCCAGATCAAGAGAAAGGAGGTAACCCTTCAGTCTGGTGAAGAGAAGTGGGTCATAAGGGTGAAGAAATAAACTGCTCTATCGATCTCTTCTTTTAAAGTGCAGGTCTCTTATTTTTTTCCGATGTGAATAAAATCATCCGTATCGCAGCCATCTTTCGTGATGCAAATTCCATCTATGCTTCTACAATTAAAATCATTCCAGTCACAGGGATTGCACACGTCTTGCGAATCGCAAATAATGCAGATGTCTTGCACGATTCCGACGCCGTCGCCGGAAACGACTCTACCTGCCTGGGTAATCTCCATAATTTTTTGAGAAAGATTGGCGCTTGCATGAGATGATTTGCCTTTCATCTTGCGATACTCCTCAAGTACAGCATCGGGAGTACTGTTGCAACCATTGTTTTTTTTAGCCTTACTCATGATTCATTCTCCTTTTTTTGTACTGGTATTTCTATTTTTTTTCTTATGACACGAATAATGAAGACATTGTTATTTTATCACAAAATCAAAGAAAATCAAGAAAAAAGTGCCAGGCAGAAAAATTATAAGGCGAAAAAATTATATTACTAGTATCGGGAGTTTGTCTACATATCCGGAGGAATTAGAGGAATCGAGAAGGAGGGAAAGGGGATAATATCGCAAGTGTGGGCAACTGATGTGAAGCGGTGTCATGGTAAGCTTGGGCTATGAGATGGTTTTCGTTACCGGGTACGAAATATTTCAGAGGGGATAGCGATCGGAAGCTTTCCTTTCATTTCAGCGATACAGAAGAAATATAAGCGCACGTTTGTACGCCCGCGGGCTTTTTTTGAATAAGAATCAGTTGTTTGCAACAAAAGTATTGCGTTTATGAAGTTTTGAAATCGTCAGAATTGTCCCTTATTTTATATTACTTGTTTGCCCCTTTTTTTCTACTTTTTTTATTCCGTGGCGCATAAACAGGTTTTACAGGTAGCACAGGCCTGGGTTTCGCAAGTAGCACATGTTTCGCAAGTAACACAGCTTTGGTCGGTGTTACAGGGATATTCGGTACATGCAGTATAGGTACCTAAACAACAAGGTATGGTTTGTGTGTTTTCGACTCCTCCATGTAATTTACCCATCATATTGCCATTCAAATTGGCAATGTTTTTTTTGTTTAACCATAGTTTTTTTTCAATTTTTTTTGGTTTCATAGTATTTCTCCTTTTTATTTTAAGTTAATTTTAAGTCAATCCAAACAGTATTGAAACAAATAGTGCTTTTATATGTCTGAATATTGACACATCTATAGTAATAGTAAAAATTAATTTTTACCATAATTGGATTTTATAATAAATACTTTAGTATTTCAATATACTATGTAATTTTTTAAAAAAAAGGGACAAGCCAGAAAAATCCTCTTGCTTCGGGGTCGTTCCTTTATTCCGTGGTCTCGTTGTTCCATCTCTCGTTTCTCCTTTCCTGGAGGTTTACCAGGAAAATACCAAGAGTGACCAAATCAAATATGGTTGGTGACAAATAAATTACCTAGCCCTATACTATTTTGACATCATTTTTTCATTACTATAACCGGAGCTGCCATATAAATTACCTGGCCCCATACTATTTTCGCAGCGTCGTCCTGACCGTAAGCCAGCGGATGAGCCGGATACACTGGCTGAGGAACGTGAGCGAGTGGCGGTTCTTGAAGAGGAGAATCGTCGTTTGGATGAGGAGCGTGAACGTTATTGGGTGAGGAACGAGTTTATGAAAGTCCGTTTGAAGTGGGCTGAACGTGAAGCGGCGGAACTTCGTGGTGAGGTAGACTCTCTGTCGGGTAATCAATCCTCACCTTCACCTGCCTCAAAAAACAGGAAAAAACACTTAAAAAAAACGAAGGAAGAAATTATGAATCTCTTCTAACCCGAGTTCAACTGGCTGTAAATGATACCATTCGAATAATGAATGAAGAATTACCGCGTCCAGTTCTTGGTGGTGTTACTCCCATGGATGTGTGGAAGAGTTCAGCTCACTATAGGATGAAAATCAACCGGCAGTATGTTGAGAAAGAACAAGGTAAAAAGGAGGTGATTAATCCATGGAATCCTGTCCCCTATTTTAATCCTATTTTATCCTTTGTTTTGAATTAATAAACATTTTTTCCCTTTAAAAGGATCCTTTTCTACTATTTTGAAAATATATTCTGACGAACTAAATTTCCATTCTTTTGGTTCTTGCCCTGTAGTCTGCTCTTCAAAACTTAATGATTTTAAATCTTTGGATATCCATTCTCCATTATTATCTACATAACAAAATTGGAATTCATCTAAATACATCTGACCTTTACCAAAAAATATAGCCCCAAATGATATTTTATCTGCATTTTTAGCAACTTCACCAATTATCTCATATTCTTTCCACTGATTATATCGGATAGGTCGATCATACATATTATTGAAAAATCCTATACCCTTATTTTTTAAATCCACCCTTACCCAAAGAACACCACGATTTTTTTCTCCTTTAACATTCATTTTTACAGCAGCTTTTATTTTAAATTTTTTCCCAATGAACTCTGCAGCATCAATTCTTTTTAATATGTATCCAGATTCTCTTTTCCAAAGCAAAAAATTGGGTATATTAACCTCACGGATAAAAAGAATGGCATCATATTGATCTCTGGGCACCAGCTTTACATTTTTCAAATCTATATCATCATAATCAATGGCTGGAATTTTTTGGAACATCCATGAATTCCCATTATTGGAGGTTTCATTTAACATATCAACAAAAAAATGTCTTAGCCTTACCTTACTAAAAATCGCTTCCAGACTGTTCTCTTCAGGTGTGGGTATAGTAAAAACTTTTCGAGTTGTCCATGTGGCATTTCCAGAATACATATACAAACCTATGGTATAAACTATAGGTTCATACTTCTTTTTAAGCCAAGTCCCCATCATATGTGGATTCCAACCATCAACTTCATCATTCTTATATCTAACATGACCGTTATGAGCCCAAACAATGATTTTTTTGCCGGGGTAGAGCTTTTTCAACAGGTAATCAACATTATTGGCCATGGCTCTGTCTCTTACATCATAATACTCATCTACGCCAACACCACGAGCTATAATTAATTTAATTTGTTCAATTATTGAGATAACCGTTTGTTTAGCTACTAAAACTTTTTTTAGATCCGGGTAAGTTTTTTTTAGTTTTTCCATGTTTGTATTAATAAATTCCAAAACCTCGTTGTACTTTTTAAATAATTGCTCTTTATTTTTTTTTAAATAAAGGTCAAATCCAGACCGAGATGATCTAACCTTGTTCATGTACTCACGATCAAGCTCCCAAACTTTTTGGGAATACTCCTTGTCAACGGCCGATATGATTTCTCTTAAAAAGGAAGGTCTATTATAAATACCCCTACCAGTTAATTGAACATCGAATCCCGCAAGAATAAGAGGATTTTCAGAATTATTCTTCTTATTTATATATTCAAATAAATCCCGGACTTCAGTAGTATGCCAAATAGGGAATATCGATTGTCTCATCATTTCATAAGCATTAAACTTATTAATTTTCTCATAGGTATCAAAACAACTAAAAAATGAACTTTCAAATGCGATGATGTCAAAATCCATCTCTTTATGAAGAAACTTTATCAAACGTACCTTAAGGAGATTGAATTCTTTTACACAATGCCCATTCTCTCCCAACTGTACAATTTCCTTATCTTTTAGTAATGGTTTTAAGAATTGAAGATCTGAATAATCATCACAAGTAAGGGACCGAACTGGATGATGATTTCGTGAAATCCATTCAGCCCATTCCGCTTTGACCTTTGGAGCATTTTTATCTATGGGAACCACTAGCTTTTTATCGGTTAGTAGACAACTATTTATTCTTTTATCATCTGGTTTCTTTTGATCTCTACCTTTTTCAAAACCTAACAAAACAAAATAAAATGTAATCACAAAGAGAAATAGTTTTAAGATTAAATTATCTTTAAAATCTGGTTTTTTCTGTTTTTTTATATCATTATGGATCATTCAGAACCTCCTTTTTCTTAAAAACATTAATAGGAAACTGATAGGAAAATCGTTTTTCCCTTCAACTATTTTTTTCGTCCAATCATTTAAATTTTTAAAAAAACCTCCTTATGCTAATATTTTTTTTATTTTCCAGGTAGCAAAAACTGGATTAAAAGTCTTTTTGTTTTTAGGCATCGGTTTCTCTTTTCGCTTTATCAATCCCATTATCCGCCAAAGCAATATTTATTAACTCATCAAGAGCATAATAAGTTCTTTGTAAATATTTCTTTTTTCATCAAGCTCTCCCCAGGGCATTTTCTGAAACAAAAATATTTCTCCGCCTGAAGGGAAGAGGTGATTCCACCAGGAGAAAAGCCTTCAAGGATTCCAATCCCCCTGCAAAAAAAGGCTCTTTAAGGAAGTATTTTTTGTTATGAACCCAGTCAGGTATAGGAATATGGCTCTCGAGACATAGATATTCTACGCTGGCTGCGAAATATGAGTTATGGATACGTTTCTTGAAATGTAATACCGGTTTTTCAACCATTTTTAATTTCTGATCAAGTGAAGCCATTCTGAACTCATCGACAAAATTAGCTATTTTAATGCCAAAAAGCTGTCTCATTGTGTTATCACCTGCTTTCCATGATAGGATATTTTTTTGTTTCTGTCAACTTCTTTTTTCACCCTGTCGGTTAAAATTCAAAAGTGCACACTTTTTAGCAGATTTAAGATTCAAAAGTGCACTCCTTTTTTTAATTTATATACATTATATTTATAAAATAAAAAATAGCCGGAGATTGTTGGAATGTGGGAAAACACAACCTGGATTACTAATCGGAATGTTATAGTAAGTTTTATGGGGAATAATATATTTTATTGATTAA
>Ga0180438_10006889_pt1 | contig 15149 bp, 13 predicted proteins | sample SS_ome_12_FD_132455 | JGI IMG/M metagenome (GOLD analysis project Ga0180438, IMG submission 132455) | Hypersaline lake sediment archaeal communities from the Salton Sea, California, USA - SS_3_D_2 metaG | ecosystem: Environmental > Aquatic > Non-marine Saline and Alkaline > Hypersaline >...
ACCCGCAGACCCCATAGCGCTGGATTCAACATCGCCGGTCGGCGACATGAGCATGCGAACCCCTGCCACGGCCAGCACGATCGCCATGAGGATCAAAAACAGCTTCAAATCCATGCGCACATTGAGATACGATCCGATCGGGGCGGCCAGGCTCGATGAAATGATCAGTGGGATGGACAGCGAAAAATCCACCATCTTTTTTCGCGAATAGGTATACGCGGCGGAAGCGGCAGCGATGAGGTTCAGAAACAAGGACGCCGATGCGGCCTCGGATTTTGCAAACCCGAGAATCACAAAGAGCGGCGAAAATATGAGCCCTCCTCCCAGGCCGACCATCGTCAGCACCAGGGATATGAAAAAAATAGCGCCAATTAGTACCACGGACATGCTTATGACCTCAAAGGACGCTCAATTTCCGATTACCGGTGTTTGGGATCGGGTTTTTGATTTGTACAAGGATGCTCTTCAGTGTCCCCGTGACACGCTTGGATCTGTTCCTCACTGCACTCCGATGTTTTTCCCTTCAATTTGTCGGGATGCTCACAGCAATCTTTGCACATATTCAGTTCCCTCCTTCCCATATCCTTTGTGTGGATGCCATCCGGGACCGACCGGTGACAGACGACCCTGAAATCAGGTGCCTGATCGGTTTTTTTTCTCAACGCTTCAGCGATTTGGAGGATCGCGCTCCTATCAACGCGGTAGTGGGTCCAGTATCCCCGTTTCTCTCCGCTCACCAATCCGGCCTTCCTCAATATTTGCAGGTGCTGGGAGACGGCCGCTTTAGAGATATTCAGATGGCCGGCAAGCGCACCCACGCAAAGGTCATGGGTCAGAAGCAGATTGATGATCCGAAAACGACTCTCATCCGCCAGGGCTTTTAAGGTTAAAACTAAATCACTCATGGTGAAATTCATTTAGCTGAAAGCTTAAATGGATCTTTCTATATTGAATTCGATCTGTCAAACAAAAATCTGTTTCGAAAAATCGGTCATTTGTATCTATTTAGATTTTTGAAAGACTCCGATAAGGGCCGTTGGGATCTCTTTTAGAAGACCTCGCCGCACCCTGTACCCTGCACGGGGAAAGCCTACATCGGAGGGATTTTTGATCCGGAATTCGCCAGCCACGGCAGAGCCGACAGCGCTTATTGCGGCAGCCAATCACAGACTTTGACAAACCGGATAGGTCTGGGGTAATGTAATATTTGGCACCCGGATGATCTTTGAAGCCCGGCGAGAAATTAACCCGAGAGGGATGCCTTTTTATAGAAATTCGGCAAAAAAGGAATAACTGAAATGTCAAAATGGTTCATGATTTTAGTCGCTTTCGTTTTTCTGATGGGTACGGATGTCCTTATCGTTTCTCAATCAAACACAAATGCCGCCAAAAGGATAGCGGTTGCGGCAGATGAAACCGGAGCCGTCGAGCGTCCGCAACAGATTGATCAAATCACCCTTCATTACCAAAGCTATGAAAAAGACAGGCAGGGACCGGTGGGGTTTTCTCATGGGAGGCACGCTCGTGAATATCAGATCAGTTGCTGGGAATGTCACCATGAATACAGTACTGATGGGAAAAACATTTGGGCACCGTGGGGAAAAACGGAGAAATGTATTGCGTGTCACGAACCCAATGAAAAAGAGGATGGAGTTCTCAGTTTGACGGCTGCATTTCACTCGAAATGTATGACGTGTCATGAGGAGCGGGATATCTACAAAGGGGAAATCAAACGATATAAGGATTGCGGCCAATGCCATCTCAGGGAGATACGCATCGAAAACCCGGGTTATGAACAGCCTAAAATGCGACCGGTCATATTCCATCATCGAAAACATGAAAACGAATACTTGAATCTCAATGGGGAACCGATTGCCTGCGAGGCGTGTCACCATGCGTATGTAAACAGCGAGAATACTTGGACGGAAGGGGATAATGTAAAGAGCTGTGGCACCAAAGGATGCCATGATCCGCTGATTGCGAAGGGAGACAGGCAACACAGGCTTCGGATCGCCTATCATCAGAACTGCAAGAACTGCCACAAAGCGCTAAGAACTGTCGATAAATCAAAAGACGCCCCCTACAAAGAATGTTCGGGCTGCCACCGGTAGTTACGATACAGCCAACCGGTGCCTGAACGAAAACCGGGAATTTTCTTTAGGACCGGGAAAGGCAAGAATTATAACCGGAGCAATACGATGGAAAACCGGATTTTTGAGGATGAACCCGCCTCAGGCGGGTTATAATATACCCTGCGCCATGCGCCACGGAAAGAAACCCCAGGGATATTTTTTGCAGTTTCATCCGCACTTAAACTTCCCATCCTCATAAATCAGAACTTTTTTCCCGCTCCTCAAATGGGCCGTGACGATCTTTTTCTCCGTGTTCACGAGGTCCCAGTGAAGGGCTGAGTCGTTGAATCCCAATTTACGTTTCATGACTTTTGAAAGGTCGGCCGGATCGCCGTCGTAAGTATCCCTGTAAGACGAACCCACCGCCAGATGGCAGTTTCCATATCGACCCCCATAGTTTTCATCATACAGCGTATTGGCCATGAACTTATTGATCCTGGAAAAGCGTTTATCGGTGAGAGAAAACTCCCCGACCCGGCTCGCGCCTTTGTCCATTTCAAGCTGGTTCGCAACAAACCCCTCTCCCTTCTCAGCCGCTATCTTCACGACAGAACCTTTTTCGAATGTCAGTCGCACGCCCTTTACGTAATTACCGCTTCGAAAGGATGGTTGATCGGCATAATAGAGCCCTTCCGTGCCTCGCCAGTCCGGAGAGGTAAAAATCTCAAAGCTGGGGATGTTGTGACCCGAAATGCCAATCCACTTGCGATGTCCCCCGGGTCGAATTCTCAGATCCACATTCTCGGATTCAATATGATAGTGCTTTACCTCCATGCTGTTCATCCACTGCTTTATGGCCGTCGCCTCTTTGAAGATACTTCTCCATGCCTGGACCGAATCCGCCCGGTCCAGGTAGCAGGCGCGGATGACTTGGTTGGTGTATTGCCTGAGAGACATCCCTGACTGCTTGGCGAGTTCCGCCGTTGGCAACGCGCATAAGGTCCATCCGTATGACCCCTTCGCTTCGCGCTTCTCAAGGATATCACGTAACGGTTTTCTCGCTACGAGTGCGGTGCCAATTTGCTTTGAATCAATATCTCTCAGATGGGTCAGTGAGTCGGGCGCGTAAAGGTAGATACTGCCGTTGACATACTCACAAAGTTGGTTTTCCCAGGGACCCAAAAAAACGAGCTGATTTTTTTCGGCTTTCTCATAGAAGTTGTGTTGCATCTCGGGCGTCATTTCCAGACGCATCACAGGATTCATTCCCAGATCCAGAAGCTTGGCCTGGATAATTTCGGCCATTTTGATTGCCGAGAGATCAAATCGGACCCGGACAATGTCTCCCTTTTTGAATTTTTCTTTTCGGGCGGTTTTCAGTGCCCACAAGAGCACATCCGCATATCTATCAACCTGTTGTTTATTCAGCATGCATCTCTCCCTGTTTTTGAGAATATGAAAATGGGCGATGAGAGTCGGGCGGGGCAAAAGCCTGTCGGCGAATTCAAGCGGCGAATTACTTGCCGAAGATGTGATTTGCAATCACTTTTCTTTGAATCTCCGAAGTCCCTTCATAAATGGTGAAGACCCTTACGTCCCTATAATATCTTTCGACAGGAAAGTCCTTGATGTATCCGTATCCCCCATGAATCTGAATGGCTTGATAGGCAATTTTGTTGGCCATTTCGGAGGCAAAAACCTTTGCCATCGAAGCCGCACCCGTAAAATTTTCCCCCCGGTCTTTCATGGCGGCGGCGTTGAAAGTCAAAAGCCTTGCCGCTTCGATCTGAGTCGCCATGTCCGCGATCATCCACCGGATCCCCTGAAATCTTGAAATGGATTGATTGAATTGAATACGCTCTTTCGCATAACTCACGGACGCGTCCAGGCAAGCTTGTGCCACGCCCACCGATTGCGAAGCGATCCCGATTCGCCCCCCATCCAGAGAGGCCATCGCAATCACAAAGCCGTCTCCTTCCCGACCCAGGAGATTTTCAGCAGGAACTCTGCAGTCCTCAAAGATCAGTTCCACGGTGTCGGAAGCCCGCAGGCCCATCTTATCCTCTTCTTTGCCCACACTGAATCCGGGAGTGCCTTTTTCAACGACGAAGGCACTGATGCCCCGATGTTTTTTCTCTTTGTCCGTATAGGCGGTGACAACCGTCAAGTCCGAGTTTTTACCGGTTGTAATGAACATCTTGCTCCCATTAATGACGTAGGCATCCCCTTTTTTCGTCGCTCTTGTTTTCTGGCTTGCCGGGTCGGAGCCCGCCCCCGCTTCCGTCAGAGCAAAGGAGCCGATTATTTTTCCGGCGGCAAGGGGTTTGAGGTAGGTTTCTTTCAAATAGTCGGATCCAAAAAGAAAGACCGGTCCGCAGGCCACCGAGTTGTGAACGGACATGACCACAGCCGTTGAGGCGCACGCGTAGGCAATCTCTTGCAGGGCCAGGGAATAGCTTACGCTGTCAACACCCGCCCCATTGTACTCCGGCGGTACATTCATCCCCATGAGGCCCAATTCACTCATTCGCCTCAGATTTTCGGCCGGGAATTCCTTGCTTCTGTCTCTCTCCGCTGCCGTGGGTAGAATGACCTCTCTCGCAAAATCCCGGACCATTGCTTGAATCATCTGCTGTTCTTCAGTGAGTTGATACGCCATTTCAAAACCTCATGTATTGAAGATTATGGCGTGTATAACACCACGATCAGTTCCGCCTTTTCGTGCCCGATATTCCTCAGTTTATGCACGATGGAGGAATTGAAATGTAAAGAATCCCCGGGACCGAGTATATTCTTGTTTTCTCCCACCATCACTTCGATTTTACCCCTGAGCACATGATGGAATTCTTCTCCGAGGTGCTGATAGCCGATCCCTTTGTGAGTGGACTTCGGATCGATAGAGATCTTGAAGGCCTTGAGATGTTTGTGTCTCGCCGCCGGTGTGAGGACCTCATACGTATAGTCTTCCGTTCGCTTTTGAAAGTCGTCGGCGGATTTTTTGGCGGCCTGTTTTTTTTCTTCTCTCAGGAGCAGGCTTGAATCAATTTCGAGCGCTCTGGACAGCTGAAGCAGCACCGAAACCGGTGGAATCACGTCTCCCTTTTCCACTTGAGAGATGTAACCGGTCGCCAGGCCTGTTTCATTCGCAATATGTTTCAGCGTCAACTTCTTCTCTCTTCTGAGCTTCAATAGCCGCTTGCCGATCGGTTGGGGTTTGCTTTCACGTGCCATGTATTCGCCCTCCTACAATTTGATTCAAGCGTGTCACCGATTCTGAAAAGACGCTACGCGTCGGGATCTCCCTGATTTCGTAAACGCTTCAGGACATTCACAATTCGCAAAATGAAACCAACCAGCAGGGCCGCGCTGATGAGGATGATAAGATTGGAAGCAAAAAACGTCATGATAAACCAGGCAGGATCATGGAGTCGGTAGGCTGAGATCAGAAGATGGATCCCGAAGAGAAGAAAAAAGGTCCCCGACACGATGAGAATGACCTGTCGTATCCACCAAAGCATGCCAGGCATGATCTATCCCTGTCAGTACCCGTTGCGTTCCCTGCATCTCCGCCATATGTGTGAGGAGACGGCAGATGGATAAGGATGCCGGCCTGTTTAAGAACCCAATCGGGGAAGCACCAGGTTGTCACAGGCTGTGTAAGGGTCTACTTTCCCCTCGACAATCGCTTCAACCGCTTTGTCAAATTCCCCCGTCTCAGTGAGCTGATGAACCACTTCCTCGATCAGTCGATTTTTTACCATTTCCGCCAATTCCTGACGCACCTTGTCCGTTTTTCTCCGCACTTGCAGGCCGCCGCCGGCATCCGCCAAGTAGTGGCGATGTTTCTCAATCTCCTCCAGAAGCGTTCCGACGCCCTTGTCGAACACGGCTTGCGCCTTCAGAATGGGAGGCTTCCACTTCCCCTCTGCATATTTCCGCTGATCCATGTCGATCATCAACCTCAGATCACTCAGCGTTTTGTCCGTACCTTCCCGATCCGCCTTGTTGATGACGAAGATGTCACCCACTTCCAGGATGCCGGCTTTGATCGCTTGAATATCGTCGCCCATTCCCGGAATGACCACAATGACGGTGGTGTGCGCGCTTCTGACGACATCCACTTCGTCCTGACCGACGCCTACGGTTTCCACAAGAATGTAGTCTTTTCCCATGGCATCCAGGACATCGATCGAACTTCGAGTGGACTGGGTTAACCCGCCAAAATGCCCTCGTGTCGCAAGGGAGCGAATAAAAACCCCCTCATCCATACTGTGCCGTTGCATGCGAACCCGATCACCCAGAATTGCCCCGCCACTGAAAGGGCTCGTGGGATCAACGGCAAGGACCCCGACGGTTTGGTCGTTTTTTCGAAGGTGACCCACCATCTGGTCGACCAACGTGCTTTTCCCCACGCCCGGAGCCCCGGTGATGCCGATAACATACGCTTTTCCCGTATGGGGATACAGTGCTTTCAAGATCTCTCGCACCTCAGGCATACCATCATCGATATCCCGAATGAGGCGTGCAACGGATCTGACATCGCCGGCGATCACCTTCTCCGCCATGCTGCCCGGACAATTCTCGTTCACCGAGGTTTTACGTTTTCTCGTACCCACTTTACAATTTCTTCCAATGAGGCCCCTGGAGTAAAAATCTCTTTGATGCCTGTTTTCTTAAGTGCCGGTATATCTTCTTCAGGAATAATACCGCCGCCGCAGACGGCGATATCGTCCGCACCCTTTTCCCGCAGCAGTTCCACGGTTCTCGGGAAAAGATAATTGTGCGCACCCGCAAGGCTTGACAGGCCGATCATGTCGACGTCTTCCTGAATGGCAGCCTCAACGATTTCTTCAGGGGTTTGATGAAGTCCCGTGTAAACCACCTCGAAACCGGCATCACGATAGGCTCGGGCAATGATTCTGGCTCCCCGGTCGTGACCATCCAACCCCGGTTTCGCCACCATGACTCTCAGTTTTCTCTCTCGTGCCATACGCCCTCAATTCCAATTCAAAATCCGTCTGTCAGTATATACCCGGATCTCGGTATTCGCCAAAAACCCTCCTGAACACATCACACACCTCCTGCAGGGTCGCATACGCCTTCACGGCGTCAACAAGCGGCTCCATCACGTTTTCATGGCTCACACAAGCCTCACCGACCCGTTCCAGGTGCTCCGCCACCGCTTTGCCGTCGCGCTCGCTCTTGAGGCGGTTGGTTTTTTCAATCTGGAGACGTTCGAGCTCCTCGTCTATTTCAAGGATCTCGACCGGAATGTGCTCATCCGTGACATATTTGTTCACGCCGACCACTGTCTTCTGATTTTCATCGATTTGTCTTTGATAGTGATAGGCCGCGTCCGCAATCTCCTGCTGCGGGTAGTTCTTTTCAATCGCACCGAGCATACCGCCCATATCATCAATTTTTTGAATGATCTCGAATGCCTCCGCTTCCAAATCATTGGTCAGCGCCTCAACAAAATAGGAGCCGCCCAAAGGATCAATGGTGTTGGCCACGCCGGATTCTTCCGCGATAATCTGTTGGGTCCGGAGGGCAATCGTCGCAGCCTCCTCGGTGGGTATGGCCAACACCTCATCGAGAGAATTGGTGTGCAGAGACTGTGTTCCGCCCAGCACTGCCGCCAGCGCCTCAAGTGCCGTTCGAACCACATTGTTGTAAGGCTGCTGCGCAGTGAGCGAACAGCCCGCGGTCTGCGTGTGAAACCGCAACCACCAGGACCGGGGATCTTTGGCCTTGAACCGCTCCTTCATGATTTTACCCCACATTCGTCTGGCCGCTCGAAACTTGGCGATTTCTTCAAAGAAATCCAGGTGCGAATTGAAGAAAAAGGAGAAGCGAGGGGCAAAATCATCCACATCCAAACCGCGATCGATGGCCGCTTGAGTGTAAGCTATCCCATCCGCCAGGGTAAAAGCCAGTTCCTGTACCGCGGTGGACCCGGCCTCTCGGATGTGGTACCCGCTGATGCTGATGGTATTCCACCGGGGCACCGCTTTCGTCCCAAATTCGACCGTATCGGTGATGAGGCGCACGGAAGGTTCGGGGGGGCACATAAACGTTTTCTGTGCAGTAAACTCTTTCAGCATGTCATTCTGGATGGTACCGCCGATGATGCGACGATCTATTCCCCTGTTTTCTGCCATGGCAATGTACATGGCCCAGATGACGGGAGCGGGGGGGTTGATGGTCATGGATGTGGTAATTTTTTCAATGGGAAGGCCCTCAAAAAGATCCTCCATGTCCACCAGCGTGTCAATGGCCACGCCGCATTTTCCACATTCACCTCTGGCTTTGGGACAGTCCGAATCATAACCCATCAATGTGGGCATATCAAAGGCGGTTGACAGACCTGTTTGGCCTTCTTTCACCAGATGGTGGAACCGTCGGTTCGTGTCGCGCGCGCTACCAAGTCCGGCGAACATCCGCATGGTCCATAGACGTCCTCGATACATGGAGGGCTGTACACCCCGTGTAAACGGATACTCGCCCGGAAAACCAAGGTCTCGCATGAAGTCCTGGCCTTCCAGATCCTCGGGTGTACAGATGCGTTTGATCTCCCGGTCCGAAACCGTTGAAAATCGCTCGATCCGTTCAGGCTTGGACGCGAACACCTCGTCCAATTTCGCCTTCCATCGTGCGTACCCTTTTTTGATGTCCTCAAAGATATCTTTGTTAAAGGTCAAGGGCATTCTACACCTCCCCAAAAGCTCGCGTCATTCCGAAATGCGACATGCGTTTGACACGTTGATCATACAAGAAGATTGCTCAGCCTCCCATGCGGTTCCGCCGACTTTAGATTTCAAGAAACCTATCGTCCTTTGATGAGATTATTTGCGATCACCAGACGCATGATTTCATTGGTCCCCTCATAGATCTGGCAAATCTTGGCGTCTCGCATATGGCGCTCCATTGGATAGTCCTTGCAATACCCGTATCCGCCCAGAATCTGAACGCCTTCGATGGCGGCCCGCATGGCCGCGTCCGAAGCATACAACTTCGCCATTGCGGCGGCCTTTTCATAGGGTTTTTTGTGATCCTCCAGCCAAGCGGCCCGGAGGGTCAGCAACTCGGCGGCATCCAGTTCGGTAGCCATGTCCGCCAACTTCCACTGAATGGCCTGAAAGCTCGTAATCAGTTTACCGAACTGTTCTCGTGTCTTGGCATACGCCAGCGCCTCCTCGAGCACGGCTCGACCAATGCCCAGAGCTTGGGATGCGATGCCGATGCGCCCCCCATCCAGGGTGGTCAGCATCTGTTTGAATCCCTCTCCTTCATTTCCCAGCAGACCGTCCGCCGGTACGCCGACATTATCAAAAATCATCTCAGCGGTTCCACTGGCCAGAATACCCATTTTGTCCTCGACACGTCCCACCTTGAACCCGTCGGTATTCTCCAGGTCGACCACAAAGGAGCTGATGCCCTTGTAGCCTTTCCCTTTCTCGGTTACCGCCGCAATCACGGCGTATGAGGCAATATTTCCATTGGTGATGAATTTTTTTTCCCCGTTGATCACCCACGCATCCCCATCCCGCACGGCGGTCGTTCGCAAGGCAGCGGGATCCGATCCCGCGCCCGCCTCCGTCAAACCGTAGCAACCAATCTTCCGCCCGGATGCGCAAGGGTAAAGGTATGTCTTTTTTTGTTCTTCCGTGCCGTATGCCATTGTGGGAAAACAGTACAAGGAATTGTTTACGGACATGATCGCACCGGTGGCCGCGCAGGCCTTGGAAATTTCAATCAGCGCGAGCGCGTAGCTCACATAATCCATGCCGCCGCCGCCGTATTCTTCCGGTACGGCAATGCCCATCATTTTCAGTTCACCCAACTGTTTGCAGATCTCTGCCGGATGTTCATGCTTTTCATCCAGTTCAGCAGCTCTGGGTTTGATCTCCGTCTCCGCGAACCTGCGGGCCATTTCACGCACCATCTGTTGTTCTTCTGTCAGTTCGAAATCCATGCTATTCCAGCTCCCCTTTGAATTCTGGTTTTCTCTTCTCCAAAAACGCGGTCATTCCTTCCTTACCATCCGGGCTTGCCATACACATGCCGAATGCATCCGATTCCATAAAGCACCCACTGTTCATATCCAGATCAAAGCCGCGGTCAATACATCGCTTCACGGCCCGCATCGAGACCTTTCCCTTGGAGGCCAGCAGCTTGGCCGTTTTCAGGGTTTCCTCCCACAACCTGTCGGGAGGGAACACCTTGTTCACGAGTCCGATTTTTTGTGCTTCCCGGGCATCGATCATAACGCCGCTCATGCAAAGCTCTTTTGCCATGGCCTTCCCTACCAACCGCGAGAGGCGCTGAGTGCCCCCGAAGCCGGGAATGATACCCAAATTGATTTCGGGCTGACCGAATTTTGCCGTCTCGGAGGCATAAACAAAATCGCAAGCCATCGCAAGCTCTGAACCGCCGCCGAGCGCAAATCCGTTCACGCATGCAATCACCGGCATGGAAAGCGCCTCCAACTGAAACATGAGCCGGTGGCCCTCCTGAGACCATTTTTGGGCTTGGAGCGGAGAAAGATCCTTCATATGGGCGATGTCCGCGCCCGCCACGAAGGCCTTCTCTCCCTCCCCGGTCAAAATGAGTGCTTTCACAGACGGGTCTGCTTCCAGTTGTTTCAACGCATCACTGACTTCTTCCAGAACTGCCGGGTTGATGGCGTTGAGTGCTTCGGGGCGGTTGAATTTTATAATTCCGACGTTTTCTTCTATTTCAAAGATAATGTTCCGGTATGCCATTACGGACTCCTGTCTTTTTGGTTTGGGTTTATAGGCATTCATTTTCTCGAATGTTCAATTTCAACACCGGCCGACCTACACCCGCTCGAGCACCGTGGCCATACCCTGACCACCACCGATACACAGTGAAGCAAGTCCGAGTTCATGGTCTTTTCGCAACATCTCTCCCATGAGCGTCACAAGGATGCGAGCCCCCGTGCAGCCGATGGGATGCCCGATGGAAATACCGCTCCCATGAACGTTTGTTTTTTCAATGTCGCACTTGAGTTCCCGCACACAGGCGAGCGCCTGAGAGGCAAAGGCCTCATTCAGCTCAATAACCCCAAAGTCATCGATCATCAGGTGTTTTCGATCCAGGAGTTTCCTCACTGCCGGAATCGGGCCGAGTCCCATGTAGGCCGGGTCGATTGCGCCGGAGGAAAAGGCTCTGATTTTTACAAGCGGCTTCACATGCAGCGCTTTGGCTTTGTCGGCGGACATAAGAAGCAGGGCCGCTGCCGCATCGTTGATACCGGAGGCATTGCCGGCCGTGACGGTCCCATCCTTCTTGAACGCCGGGCGGAGTTTTGCCATTTTTTCTACGCTGGTGTCCATGGGTCTTTCGTCGGTATCAAACACCACCGGTTCCCCCTTCCGCTGCGGAATGATTACGGGAACGATTTCATCCTTAAACGTCCCGTTCGCAATTGCCGCTCGGGCGCGCTGATGACTCAGAGCCCCCAGTTCATCTTGTTCCACTCTGGAGATCCCATATTTTTGGGCGATGTTTTCTGCCGTGATGCCCATGTGATACCCGTAGAAAATCTCAAACAAGCCGTCCATGATCATAAGGTCTACGAGATCACCATTGTTCATCCGAGCACCCCAGCGGGCGGCCGGCAGGGAATACGGTATCAGGCTCATGTTTTCCATACCTCCCGCCAGAACCACCGCTGCATCCCCGGACTGAATGGCCTGTGTGCCGAGTGCCACCGCCTTCATCCCGGAGGCGCAGACCTTGTTCACGGTAAACGCCGGGGTTTCCTTCGAGATGCCTGCTCGAATGGTTGCCTGCCTGGCGACATTCTGTCCCTGTCCCGCCCCGACGACATTTCCCATGATGACTTCGTCAATCTGCACGGGCTGAAAGGATTCATCGTAATCATACGCTTCTTTTTCAAGGTCCAACATACCCATGCCCTTCAGCGCATCGGGTTCAAGCTGCGTAAGCGCCTCCGTAGCCGCAGGTCTCAGATGCGCTTTTTTGAGCGTTTCCTTCAGCACCAAAGCCCCAAGTTGAACGACGGGCGTCGTCTTCAAACTCCCGCCAAAGCTGCCCACAGGCGTTCTTCCACCTGAAACAATCACCACATCTCTCATCGCTTTATCTCCTTAATATGTTACGCTTTTTTAACTTCCGACGCAAAAAACTTTCTGTTTCGATGGCGGCCTGGGCGCCCAGCGGGCTCAGGCTTCATTATACACCACCTGTGTCACAGCTTCGCCGCCGCCCAAACACAGCGATGCCTGCCCCACGGCGACACCGCGATCTTTCATCGCATAAATCAGGGTTGTCAGAACCCGAGCACCACTGGCACCGATGGGGTGTCCCAGTGCCACGGAACCTCCGTTTACATTTACCCTTTTCGGGTCAATCCCCAGTTCTCTGCCGACGGCCACCGAGGAGGTGCTGAACGCTTCATTGATCTCGTGCAGGTCGACATCCTCAATTTTAAGGCCGTCTTTCTCCAAAACCTTGGGGATGGATAGGATGGGGGCGACCAATACATATTTCATGTCGATTCCCGCCGCGCCTTGCGCTCCCAGACGCACCATGGGTCTACACCCCAGAGCGTCCGCCTTTTCCCTCGACATCACCACCAACGCCGCAGCGCCGTCACTGATTTTCGATGCATTGCCCGCGGTTACCAGGCCATCTTTCTTGAACGCCGGCCGAAGTCTCGCCAATCTCTCTCCGCTGGTCTTTGGGGCTCGCAATGGGATTTCGTCCGTATCGAAGAACTTCGGATTTCCTTTTCGGACGGGAACCTCCACAGGAACGATTTCATCCTTGAACTTGCCGTTCTCGATGGCCCTCCAAGCCTTTTCATAGGAATCAAGCGCGAAGGCGTCCGAGTCTTCCCGGTTCACGCCGTATTTTTCCGACACCAGTTCCGCACTGATCCCCATGTGGAAATCGTTTACATGATCCCACAATCCGTCGGCAACCATTCCGTCGATCAGCGTGCCATTGTTCATGCGATACCCTGTCCTTGCTTTTTCCAGCATATAGGGACAAAGGTTCATATTTTCCTGTCCACCCGCCACAATCACATCGGCATCCTCACACCGGATTGCCTGAGCGGCGAGCATGACGGCCTTCAGGCCCGATCCGCAGACTTTATTGACGGTGATCGCACCCACCTCCCAGGGCAATCCCGCTCGCACCATGGTCTGTCTCGCCGGGTTCTGCCCGAGGCCGTGGGGCAAGACGCTCCCCATGATCACTTCGTCAACGTCCTCATTCTTGATGCCCGCCCTTCGGACAGCCTCCTGAATCACAATCGCGCCGAGATCGGTCGCCGAAATGGAGCTCAGTGAACCGGCAAAATCCCCAATGGCGGTTCTGCAGGCACTGACAATCACGACATCCCTCATAAGTATCACCTCTGCTTAAAAAGTTTACGTCTATATAGCTGGAGACCCGTTTCCAAGTCAAGACAAATTGCCGTTGAACCGAGACATCGGTTTTGCTTGACACGGCTCCAAACTGACGGTAAATCAAAAAAACATGACCGACTGTTGAACTCGTAGCATTTATCGGCGTTTCTGCGTTGCTCACCAGGCCTCGAGGTACGCCCGCCGATCAGCGGTCGTTTCGACAGGCCCTCTCTTGGAAAAAAAGGACAGTGATGAACCCAATTGCAAGTGAACTGAACCAAACCATCATGGCGAGTAATCGACACGTCTATGAAATGCTGTCGAATATCGGAAAGGAACTCTTTTTTCCCAAGGGCATTCTTTCCCAGGGTGCTGAAGCCAAGGAAAAGGCCTATAAATTCAACGCCACCATCGGCATGGCCACGGAAAAAGGCAAAACGATGCACCTTCCATCGGTCATGAGCATGGTGAGTGGACTCGCCCCCAGAGAGGCGCTCACCTATGCGCCCTCCTTTGGAATCATGCCGCTTCGTCAGGCCTGGAAGGAGGCCATGTTTCAGAAAAACCCCTCCCTGGAAGGAAAAGAAATCAGCCTACCTGTGGTAACACATGCGATTACGCACGGTCTGAGCCTTGTGTCGGACATGTGGGTGGACCCGGATGACGTGATCATCCTCCCCGACAAGATGTGGGGCAATTACAACCTCATTTTCTCAGTTCGAAGAGGGGCCCGACTCGTGCATTTCCCCCTCTTCGACAGCCGGGGGATGTTCAATCTCAAGGAGTTTGAGCTCTGCGTCCGATCACAGGCGAAGGAGCGTCGGAAAATTCTTGTCATCCTGAACTTTCCCAATAATCCGACGGGTTACACCGTGAGCCCTTCGGAAGGCGACGGGATTGTCAACGTGCTGGCCGACCTGGCCCGAAAAGGAACCCATGTCCTCGCCATAACGGATGACGCGTATTTTGGTCTTTTCTATGAAGCGCACACCCTGAAGGAATCCATATTTGCCAGGCTGATTGGACAACATCCTCGACTGCTGGCCATCAAGCTGGACGGCGCCACCAAGGAAAACTTTGTCTGGGGATTACGCGTTGGGTTTATAACGTATGGGGCATCCCTCGGTGCCGACGAAAAACAAACCTATGCGGCTTTGGAAAATAAGACGGCGGGGGCGGTTCGGGGGTCCATATCCAGTGCCGCCCATTTGAGTCAAGCGCTCGTGCTGAAATCCATGGCGTCGGAAACGTACCCCCATGAAAAGCAAGCCAAGTTTGAAATTATGCAGGAGCGCGCACGGGAAGTCAGGCGGGTGCTTTCCGACGCAAAATACCGGCAGGCCTGGGATATGTATCCATTCAACTCCGGGTATTTCATGTGCTTGAATTTGAAGACCGTCGAAGCGGAACCGCTGCGGGTGCATCTTCTGGATGCCTATGGCGTGGGTCTCATCTCACTGGGGAAAGGCGATCTCAGAGTGGCATTTTCGTGCATCGACAAAGAAGATGTGCGGGAGCTTTTTGACACGATCTTACAGGGCGTGAAGGATTTGGAATCCTAGAAGGTTAAGCGCGATCTCACTATCCGTTTTTCAGTTGAACCATTTGAACGTCTAACTCGATTCGGTCGTAAACCGATCAAGGAGCACACCCCTATTCCGATCTTAACAAG
>Ga0180438_10006891_pt1 | contig 15148 bp, 14 predicted proteins | sample SS_ome_12_FD_132455 | JGI IMG/M metagenome (GOLD analysis project Ga0180438, IMG submission 132455) | Hypersaline lake sediment archaeal communities from the Salton Sea, California, USA - SS_3_D_2 metaG | ecosystem: Environmental > Aquatic > Non-marine Saline and Alkaline > Hypersaline >...
CGAAGACCAGCTCACCCCCGACGAAGGAGCGAGAGAGGAAGGCCCCGCGGGCTTCGGGCTCCACCTCGCCTCCGCTCTCAGAACCATCCTGCTGTGGCCCCTCGCCCGGCTCCGCGGTCAAACTCGCGTCTGGCGCCTCAAGGCCGAGGAAGCCTTCTCGGTCCGCGAGTGGGACAGGGCCATCGCCGCCCTCCAGGAGGTGGAGAGAGCCGGAGTCGATCCCGAGGACACGGCCGCCTCGCTCGGAATGGCCTACCTGGAGGCGCGCAAGCCCGAGGCCGCCGCCGAGCAGTTCATGCGCCTGCCGGAGAGTGTCCGCGAGGAGCCCGACGTCGCGCTCCTCGCCGGCGCCGCGCTCTTCGACGCCGGCCGACACGAGGAAGCGAGAGAGCCGCTCGCCATCGCCGCCGAGCGCTTCACCAAGGACTTTCTCCCCGCCTACTTCCACGGCCTCTGCGACATCGCCCTCGGGCAGCCCAGCGCCGCCACCCCGTGGTTCGCCAAAGCCGTCGAGAGACTCAACCCCAACCTCGCCCAGAAGCGGTTCGAGGAGATGATGCGGGTCCAGTCACGCGCGCGCACGGATCACGCCGGGTAGCGAAACACGTACACGAACTCCCGCTTCACCGCCTTTGCAAAGAACGCCTGATTCATCACCCGCCGCTCGTGCGTGGCCCTCAGCCGCATCCCGTGATCCAGGCACATGTCCCTCACCGCCTCGTGGATTCCGTCCTTCGGCTCCCCGATCACCAGCGCGAAGTGCCCCTCCAGCACCTCTGTAAGCTGCCGGATCACCGCCTCCATGTCGGGCAGGTAGTCCTGCGCCCGGCGCCCGATCTCGGCCCGCCCCGGCTCCTTCAGCCCCAGCACCTTGAACGACAGCAGGTGCATCTTCTGGTAGTTCTGCGCGCTCCAGTAAGGCGGCGACGTCACCGCGAGGTGCGCCCTCCGGCCGAGGGAGGCCAGATCTCGGGCGTCGTGCAGCCTCGGCTCCGCCCGTCCGGTCGCCTCATCGTGAAGCTCCTTCAACGCTCCCTGCATCCGCTGAAGCTGGGCGCGCACCCGCGCGAACGGATCGATCTTTCGGGTCTCGTTGTCCACCAGGCGCCAGTAGTGCTTCTTGTCCTTGTAGCGGGCGCTCTTCGGCAGCGACGGGATGGTCCGGTCCATGCGAGCATTGCTCATGCCCTTCAGCAGATCCGACAGCCCGATCAGCACGAAGCTGCTCGTCTCCTCGTCCAGACCGCGCGCTCTCGTGCGAATCGCCCGGATCGCCCGTGCGACATCTTCACGGAACCACTCCTCGCTGCCCTCGAAGAGCGCGGCGGAGCGGGCCCGGTGTCGCTCCGGGTTCCGCTCCGCTTCCCTCAGCCACTCGACGAACTCGGAGAGCGATGCGTGATCGACCGGCGCCGTCTTCGCCCTCGCGATCATCACCGCCAGCGGATTGATGTCAGTACCCCAGGCGTCGCGCCCCAGCCGCGCCGCCTCCACCAGCGTCGTCCCACTTCCCATGAACGGGTCGAGCACCACGTCCCCCGGCTTCGCATACGCTTTGATCAGCCGCCGCGGAATCTGCGGGATGAACTTCGCCGTCCAGTGGTGGAAGAAATGCGTCGAGTCCTGCGTCTCCTTCATCCCCAGGTCCGCGAAATCCCAATCGTCCTTGCTGTGACTCACGGTTTGCCTATCCACGTATGCCAGTCCTCTCCGATTCTGCCTGCCTCTCGGTATCGCTCCATGGCGCGGGAGCACAGGCACGTTCGGTCGTCCAGCACCCCGCGTGACAGCGAAGCGGCAATGGTCAGCAGCCCCGCTCGCGCCTGCGCCAGCGCCTCCTTCTCAGCCTCCTCCAGCACCCCACCGAACGGGTCCCCCGTCCTCACCTCCCGCTTCCTGATGCCTTCGGCGTAGTTCGTCACACAGCAGAGGGCGACATAGCACATCTCCAGCTCCCGCGCCAGAAACACCTCCGGCGCCATCGTCATCCCCACGAGATCGCCTCCCCACGACCGCAGACGCTTCACCTCCGCCGGCGTCTCCGTCCGCGGCCCCTGCGTGCAGACGTACGTGCCCTGTGCGTGATACGGGATTCCCTGCATCCGAAGCGTGCTCTCCGCCGCCGCCCTCAGCTCGTCGCAGAACACCGGATGGTGTCGCATGCATCCCAGGTCGGTCCCCTTGTAGAAGCTCGTCTCCCGGCCCCGCGTGTCATCCACGATATCGTGCGGAAGGATGTATTCCCCCACCGAAAGCGACAGGTTCACCGCGGCACACCCCGCCCACGCCAAGATCCTCCAGACGCCATGCTCCTTCAGCGCATACACGTTGGCCCGATAGTTCACCCAGGGCGCTCCCACCTCTTCGCCCACGTCGCCATGCCGAGGCAGCACGAGGAAGTGGGCATCCTGCATTCGCGCGCGATAGAGCGGCGCCGACAGCCCGAAGGGAGTCGGCACCGGACCCAATCGCTTCAGGTACTGTGCGTTCGCATGCAGCAGATCGGATGCTCCGCTGCCCACGATCAGCGCGAACGTATCCCGCGGCACCATCTCTTTCCTCCCGCTCCTCGACGTGTGACCCAGATCGGCTCGCGCCTACCCGCCCGACGGAGAAAACAACCCTCCTAGCGCGGCGGCATCCCCTTCAGATCCGCATCCTGCTCCCGAGCACGATGACATCGGCCGCGGCGAAGAGCAAGAGCACGACGCCGAGCACGTCGGCCGCGGAAAACCACGCGACCTTCCGTTGACCCGCACTCTCCGGTGCAGCCATTCGATGCATCACATACACCACCGGGACCAGAAGGATGACCCCGGACAAGTACAGCCAGCCGAGCCCCGCCACCTCCCCGAAGATCGCCAGCAGCCAGAACGCGACCACATGGCTTCCCGCGGCCATGACGCCAGCCTTTCGTGCGCCCCACCGGGCCGGCACCGTGAACACTCCCTGCTCCCGGTCGCCGACGATCTCCCCACATGCAGCGACGAGGTCGAAGCCCGCCACCCAGAACACGAGCGCTCCTCCCAGCAGCAGCGGCGCCATCCCCACGCCGCCCCGCGCGGCCGCCCACACCGCGACCGGGGCGACCCCGAGGCACAGCCCCACCACCCAATGGACCCAACCGTTCAGCCGTTTCCTCAATGAGTGAGAGGCCTCGGCGGCCGCTCCCGCTGCCGCGGCCGCCACCACAACCCAGAACAGGACCCAGCCGCGCGGCCACCCGGAAACCGCGACGAGGGCCGAGATGAGAGCAAACGGGAGCCCGATGGCGGCACGCTCAAGTCTGATGGTCTTCACGAACTCGGCAACTCCACCCCTCGTGCCGACGCTCACGCATAGCGGCCGGACTGCCAACCCTCGTCGAGCATCGCAAGGTAGTTCTCCAGCGGAATGTAATTGGCCACACTGTTGCCGGTCCCAAGCGCGTACCCGCCGCCCGGCATACATGCCGCCAACACCTCTCTCGTCCTCGCCCGCACCCCCGCCGGATCGGCCCGCGTCAGGAAATCCACGTCGATCCCCCCCAGCAGCGCGATCCTGTCTCCCCACCGCCGCTTCGCCTCCGCCACCGGCATGATCACGTCCTCGAAGCTGTGCTTCCCGTCTATCCCAACCGTGTCGATCAGATCCTCCATCACCGATTCCAGATTCCCGCAGGCATGGAGCAGGAACGGCTTGCCCTGGGCGTGGACGGCCTCCCCGATCCGCCGCTGCCACGGAAAGACGTACCTCCGCAAGTCCTCCGGCGAAGCCATGGTCTGGGTCTTAAACCCCATATCATCTCCGAGAAAGACCCCGCCCACGGCCTCGTGGCTTGCCATCGCCCCGAAGAGCTCCACCAGCGTCTCCCCCACCCGGTCGAACATCGCCTCCACCAGCTCCGGCTCGTCCGCCATCGCGTAGCCCATCGTCTGATACCCCATCAGCCACATCACGTTTTCCAGGACTCCCCCGGGCCCAAGTGGGATCAGCTTCATCCCCTCCGGCAGCGCCCGCGCCGCCTGCTCGATCGGCACGAAGGTCGTGTCATTCGGGCGCGGCCAGGCGTACCGTTCGAAGTCCTCCCACGTTCCGATCGTGCCGCAAACCTCGTCCACCCATTCCCTTTTTCCGCGCGAAAGCGCCGCCGTGTCCGTCGCCGCGACCCCCCTGTGTGGAAACGAGAAATCCGGCCCAGCGGGCATATAGTCGTATCCCAGGCGAAAATAGAGCTCCCCCATCTCGCCCGCCCGTTCGGCCGAATCCTCCGAAAACGGCGCCTCACGGATGGCCACCATAACCTCTTCATCCAAAAACAACTCGATGAACGGCACCCGGTCGGGGACTCGCCGCTCGAACACGGCCTCGAGCCGCCCAAAATCCGGCTCGGGCTTCACATTGGGATAGGGCATGTGTGCTCCTCAGGAGGTGTAACCTCTAGCTCCCGGAGTCATCCTCCCCCAGACCCAGGTGCTCGAGCACATCCTCCGCGAAATGGTCCGCCAGCTCCTCGATCGTCTCCCGCGGCGGGTAGAACGTCGGGGACGCGGGCATGATCGTCGCGCCCGCTTCCGCCAGCGCCGTGAGATTGCGCAGATCGATAAGGCTCAGCGGCGCATCTCGCACCACGAGCACCAGCGGCTTTCGGTTCTTCAGACAGACGGCCGCCCCCCGCGTCATCAACGTATCGCCGAGCCCGGCCGCAATCCGAGCAACTGCGCCCACCGTGCACGGAATCACGACCATCGCGTCAGGCGCCGGCGATCCCGTCGCGTAGAGCGGGGACAGGTCCTCGGGGTGGTAGAGCCGCGCCTGTTCGCTCACCTCGGCCGTTGGGCCGGTGAGCTCCAGCTTGTCGAAATCCATCGCCCAGCCAAGCTCGTGGGCCGCCATCTCCGCCCCCTGCGGCGTGAGCACCAATCCCACTCGCTCCACACGGGACATCACCTTCCGGAGCAGCCGGTCGGCGTATACCATCCCGCTCGCCCCGGTGAGACATACGAGAAGCTCCTTCACCTCACTCATTCTCTCACCCCCTTCTCGAAGGCGCTCTGCCGGCGCTCCTCCCCGCTCGCTTTCTCTCGCCTCCGGCCCGGCTTCCCGCGCCTCCATCTAGGCTGTTTCATAACCCACTCTCAGCCGTGTCGCTCCCCCGGGGCCGCCCACAATGCCTCAAGGGGCTGACAGAGACTTGACTCTGCGGTTATGAGACAGCTTCATCGCGTCTTTCAGCGGCTACACGCTTCTTGGCACATCTACATCCTCCCACCTTGTCTGCACCCGACCCGGCATCCCCCAGACCCCACATGATTGGCGGGCTATCGCCCGTCCAGAAGACGCAGGAGGTCCTCTCTCCGCTCCCCCAGCCACGACTCCTCCCGCGGGAACTCGGCATAGTCCTCAATGTCTGCGAGTATCGTATCGTCCGGGTCGACGCCGGCGCTCTGGAGCAGCGCATAGTCCTGGAGGCTTTCCGCGAACACCTCCCACCGCAAGGAGTCGACCGGTCCCTCTTGCCCCGGGTAGACCATGAAGGCGTCCCCGTGAGGCCAATCGGGCCACCTCAGCGCATCTGTGATCTGGTACGGGTCGATCAGCTCCCGCGTCTGGCTCTTGTACCAGTAGTTGTAGGCCCACTGCAGGAATCCTCGAGCCTTGTTCCGGTAACACAGCCACCCGAGCATCCTCGTCTTGATCAACGGCGTGTCCAGCAGACGCTGCGTGTACCGCCCGCGCGGCTCGCCCCAATGGTAGCACCAGGCCGGATACCCCTCGCGCACGAACTCCGGCGCCGCCGTGATCAAGGGGATGGGAATATCCGTCAGCCCCTCCCTCGCGAAGGTGATGTCCGACAGCGCATCCATCACCTTCATCCACGGCGCCAGTTCCCTCAGCATCTCCCGCGCCGCCCGGTAGTTCCGGAGAGCCTCCTCGCCAGACGGTTCGTCCGAGAGATGGAAGAAGCTCTTCTCCATCAGCCCTTCGGCATCGAGGAACCGCTTGAATTGAGGCAGGAACTGCCCCAGAAAACCGCGGTACGTCGGCGAAACGCCCGGCGTCTCCGGGTCCCACAGCAGCTTCTCGCTGCCGCCGTGGCCCTCGTAGATTCGAATGGCGTACTTCGCACCCCACTGAGTGAACACGTGCGGCCACTCGATATACGCCAGCCCTTGCGCCCGCGCGGTCTCCACCCACTTCCGCACGAGCGACCAGTCGAAGACATAGCGCTCGCCCTCGCGTCGCACATCCAGAAGCTGGTTCGGCCGCTTCACCCCATCCGTCGGCGGCGTGAAGAGGGGCGTGTGCGACACATCCAGATTGTGGGCCGCCACGTCGGCGAAATACCTCTCCGCGAGCGGCCAGAACTCCGCCTCGAACGGTTCCACCTTGTACCAGTCACAGAGCGCATCGGCGTAGAACCAATGCGTCACCGGGAAGTCCCGCCGCGGCTCGATCGCCCCCCGATGCACCCGCACCCGTGCCGTCAGCGTTTCCGGCTCTTCCCCCTCCGCCGTGAGGGTGATTCGCACTCGACGGCTGCCCGGGCGCGTCTCCCGCGGCACCCGCACCGTAATCCAAAAAGCGTTCGTCTCCCTGGGGCCGGCAACTGTCGTCGCCTCCGGAAAGAGCGGATCGGGCACATACCCCGGCACCCGTCCCGCGCCGTCACTTTCCTCCAGCGGCGTCTCGACGTTGAAGTGCGGCACGGGCACATATCCCACCCGCCGCACGTGGACCACGAGCCCGTCCGCCTCCGCCGCGGCCGTCACCTCCCGCACCTCGTCCTCGGTGCGAAAAGCGCACTGAAATGAAAGCTGCTCCCCCCGCGCCGCATCGAACCGCTGCGTCTTCCGCCTGCGCGGACGTGACGCAGGATAGTGCCTCACCAGCGAGCTCGCCAACCAGATATCCATCCAGATGCCTCCTCCGCCTGGCGGACGCACATCCCGCCGCCATTGGCATGGCGTTCCACAAGCACGCTGCGTTCCCTGCAGTCGCGGCGCTCGCCTCCCTCAGCGAGGGAAACCGTGCGCAAACGCAGAACTAGCAGAGGGAGGGTGCGGGTGCGGCTTTCGACCGGGCAGTGAATTCCGGTTGAGAACTCGCTTACAGCAGGAGACAGCCGTGCCAAAGAGACTGAGTGTCGTGCCTGAGCGCTGCTCGGGGTGTCGCCTCTGCGAGTCCGTCTGCGCGCTCCAACACTTTGGTGTCAGCAACCCCAAGAAGGCCGCGATCCGAGTCATCGCCCTCTACCCTCATCCCGTCATCCGCATGCCCATCGTCTGCCGCCAGTGCGCCCACCCCAAATGTCGGGAGAACTGCCCCACAGACGCCATCAGCGTCGACAATGGCGTCGTCCGGATCGACGCCGAGAAGTGTGTCTCCTGCCGCCAGTGTGTCGTCTCCTGTCCCTTCGGCGCCATTTTCGTCCACGACGACATTCCCATTCCCTTCAAGTGCGACCTGTGCGGAGGGCATCCCCAGTGCGTCGAGCAGTGCCCTAAGGGCGCCCTTCAATACGTCCCCGAGCACGAGCTCGGCGAGGCCAATCGCGTCGGCTCCGTTCTCCGCTATGCCCATATGAAAGAGGTCGAGTATGTCGAGAAAGGCGAGCGCAAGAAGCTCCGCTACGCGCAAATCGGCCGCGAGCAAAGCGAGTAAGCCCAAGCTCCAGGGCGGATATCACTTCAAGATCCTCTGGGTCGATCTCACCAGCGGCGAGAGCCGCGTCGTGCCGTTCGGCGAGAAATTCGCCCTGAAGTACGTCGGCGGCCGCGGCTTCGGCGCCAAGATCCTCTACGACAACCTGCCCCACATCAAAGACCCCCTCGGCCCCGAGAACATCCTCGTCATCGCCCCCGGCCCCCTCACCGGGCTCTACCTCCCCGGCGCGGCCAAGACCCATTTCATCTCGCTCGCCCCTCTCACCGGCATCTACGGCGACAGCAACATGGGCGGAAACTTCGGCCCCGAGCTCCGCCAGGCCGGCTACGACGCCCTCGTCCTCACCGGCCGCGCGGAGACGCTCAGCTACCTTTGCATCGACGACGGCGACATCCAAGTCGTCCCGGCCCCCGAGCTCGCAGGCAAGGGTGCGCTCGACACCGAGCGCATGGTCAAAGAAGCCCTCCGGAGCGAAGAGGTCCGCGTCGCCGCTATCGGTCCCGCCGGCGAGAAACTCGTCCGCTTCGCCACCATCAACTGCGACTGGAGCCGCAACTCCGGCCGCTGTGGAATGGGCGCCGTGATGGGGTCGAAGAACCTGAAGGCCATCGCCCTTCGCGGCGGCAGAGACCTGCCTGTCGCCGATCCCGCCGCGCTCAGACTGCTCACCGACAAGTCCCTCAAGGACCTCGCCAACCATCCCATGTTTAGCTTTTGGCAGCAGCAAGGGCTCATGTCCGTCGTGGACTATCTCAACACCGCCGGCGGGCTGCCCACGAGGAACTTCCAGCAGAATGTCTTCGAGCACGCCGATCAGATCGACGGCTTCAAAATGGAGAAGGAGTTCAAGATCGGCGACACCGCCTGCTTCGGGTGCCCCATGTCCTGCGGCAACATCTGCCTCGTCAAGAACGGCAAGTACAAGGGCACCATCACCGAAGGGCCGGAGTACGAGAGCGCCTGCACCCTTGGCTCCAACCTCGGCGTCTCTGACTTCGCCGCCATCCTCAAGGGCAACCAGCTCTGCGATGAGTTCGGCATCGACACCATCTCCGCCGGCGTGCTCATCGGCACCATGATCGAGGCCGTCGAAACCGGCCTGCTCAGCCCCAGCGACGTCGACGGTATGAAGCTCGAATGGGGCAACTCAGATCAGATCACCCAGCTCCTGGAGAAGATCGCCGCCCGCGACGGCGTGGGCGACATCCTCGCCGGCGGCGCCAAGGTCGTGCTCGAGAAGTGGCCTCAGCTCACGCCGATCCTCGTCCACACCAAGGGCATGGATCAGTCCGCCTACGACCCGCGCGCCACCATCTCGATGGCACTCGCCTATGGCACCTGCGACATCGGCGCCCACCACACCCGCGCCTGGACCGTCGGCAAGGAGCTGGAGGCGGGCGCCAAGTGGACCGACGAGGATCGCGTCGATATCGTCATCTACCACCAGACGATCCGGCCGCTCTTCGACATGCTCGGCGTCTGCCGCCTGCCGTGGATCGAGCTCGGGTTCGACGAGCGCCGTTATGCCGAGTACTACAGCGCCGTCACGGGCATTCCCCATACCCTCGACGAGCTTCTCGAGCGCTCTCGCGCCCTCTATGATCTCACTCGGCTCATCAGCACCTCCCGCGGCATCAGCCGCAAGGACGACTATCCCGCCCCGCGGATGTTCGACCTCCCCATCAAGGGCGGGCAGTACGAGGGGCGCGTCGTGGACCGCTCCCAGTACGAGGAGCTGTTGAGCCGCTACTACCAGAAGCGCAGTTGGACCGAAGACGGCATCCCGCCGGAGTCCACCGCAAACACGTTCCAGGACAGCCTGACGTAACGATCTTCTGGCCCACCCGCGCACGGCCCATGTCGGGGCCCCCGCCTGCCCGGCAGGTTGCGGCCCCAATCTCTCGCGAAGCGTAGTCCGGGGCCCTGAAGGCGTCTCTAGGATTCTCGATCGGAGGAGCGGAAGTGAGCGCTCTGGACGAGGGCAGAATACACGGCCGCCTCGGTTGGAAGGGGCTCGATAGCCCCTACGTGTTCCTGCTTCCGGCCGTACTGCTGTTCGGGATGTTCGCGGTCTATCCCATCGTGCGCTCGCTCTTTCTCAGCTTCTTCCACTACGAGTTCCTTCGCCCCGACGAAATGCACTGGATAGGGCTCGCCAACTACCGCGAGATCCTCGCCGACGAGCGCATCACGGGATGGCCCGGAATCGTACGCCCGCAGGGACAACTGTCGATTTGGCAGATCGCGCTCTACCCGTTGCTCGTGTTCTGGCTCACCATCAACTCCCCGGGCGGCGCCTTCTGGAATACCATCCGTTTCACGCTCATGTACGTGCCGCTGGCTGTTGTCCTGCCGCTCATCCTGGCCGTGCTTGTAGACCGTGCCGGAAGGCTGAGCACTCTCTTCCGCACGCTGAACTTCATCCCGATAGTCGTCTCCGTTGCCGTGATATCGATCATCTGGATGTGGGTCTATCACCCCGAGTACGGCATCGCAAACACGCTCCTGAGAAAGATCCTTGGCGCCGACGCGGGTCTCACGTGGCTGTCCGATCCGAAGCTCGCCATGCCCGCCATCGTCATCATGTGCCTCTGGCATGGACTCGGATTCAATATGCTGCTCTATCTCGTCGGCCTCCAGCGCATCCCCACAGAGGTGGTCGAGGCGGCCCGTGTGGACGGCGCAACCGGACTCAAAGCGTTTGCGTCCATTACGCTTCCGCTGCTGAAACCCACGGTCTTGCTCGTCGGTCTGCTCGCGGGCATCGGTGCCCTGAAGGTGTTCGGGCAGATGTTCATCATGACGCAGGGCGGCCCTGGGGACTCGACGCTATCGGTGGTGCTCTATCTCTATAACGTCGCCTTCTCCTACGGCAAGTTCCGCTTCGGCTACGCCTCCGCCATCGCCTGGGCACTCGCCGCTTTCATCTTCCTGGTCACGCTGGTCGCCTTCCGGTTGACCCGGGGGAGAGACCAGTGACCCGAGACAAGCTGAAGCGCTGGTCCGACCGCGGCCTGCTCTATGGGGCGCTGACGCTCGTGAGCCTCGCCAGCGTCCTGCCATTCGTGTGGATCATTCTCTCATCGGTCAAGCCGCACGCGGAGTTATACAGCAAGACGCTCACCTTCCTTCCCCAGCAGTACACACTCGAGAATTACACGAAGATGTTCGAGCGTATGGTCGGGTTCGGATACTACTACCGCAACAGCATCATCGTCTCGTTCGGAACCGTCATCCTGACGTTGTTCGCCGGCAGTCTGGCCGCCTACGCGCTCTCGCGCTTCCGCTTCAAGGGAGACAATGCCATCTTCCTGCTCTTCCTCGGAACCATCATGGTGCCCGGCGAGGTGGGCCTGATCGGACAATACGAGCTGCTCAGCGCGTACAAGCTCCTCAACACGCTCACCGGGCTCACGCTCAGCTATACGGCCTTCAACCTGGCGCTGACGATCTTCATCATGCGGGGCGTGTTCTCGTCGGTGCCACAAGAGATGCTCGACGCCGCGCGAGTTGACGGGTGCAGTTGGTGGGAGAGCTTCTGGCAGATCATGGTGCCGATGGGCGCGAGCGGCCTGGCGGCGGCAGGCACGCTCGTCTTCCTCAATGCCTGGAATGAGTTCATCTTCGCGCTGACAATGAACAACTGGACGGACGAGGCGCGCACGCTCACGGTCGGCATTCAGCTTCTCCAGGGACAGTGGCAGCACTGGGACTACGGCGTCCTTTTCTCCTCCGTAATGTTGTCCTTCTTGCCGGTGATCGTTCTGTTCCTGCTGCTCCAGAAGACCTTCATGCGCGGTCTCACGGCCGGTGCGGTGAAGGGTTAGGCAATGATGCAGAAGTGGATCGCGTTGGGGCTGGTAGCGCTGGCGGCCGTCGGCTTCCTCGCCGAACGGCGCCTGAACGCGTACAATCCCCGCCAGGGCGGCGTGACGAAGGTCCGGGTCCTCGTCTCTGCCTGGCAGCACTCCGAGTTCCAGGACCCGGACGGCGACCTGGAGCGATCGGTCCGCGCCTTCGAGGAACGCCATCCTGATATCGATATCGATCTGCGCATCATGCCCGAGGGCAACGAGATCACGCTCATGCTTCCCTGGCGCGCCGACACGACTCCTTTCGATCTGCTGCTGCTCGTCAACAACATGTCCATCGTCCGCAACATCGAGGGCGATTTCCTGGCGCCGCTGGAGGAGCACCTGGCCCTGGAGATGGAGGCGGGGCTGATGGAAGAGTTCCTGCCCGGGTACCTCGAGGGGTGCCGCGCGGCCGACCCGAGCACAGGGGAAGAGCACCTCTACGGACTGCCTTTCATGGGAGAAATCCATTGCCTGAACTACCGTAAGGACGTCCTAGCCGAACGAGGGCCGTCCGAGGAGAGCCTGCCGCGGACCTGGGCTGAGTTCGAAGACGTTTCCCGGCGCTTGAGGGACACGAAGGCAAAGCAGTACGGGATGACCTTCGACCTCTCCACGAACTTCTTCACGCAGAACGCGTACATCCCGATGCTGCGCGCGTTTCGGGGACAGATCGAGGACGAAAGCGGCCGCTTGGACGTATCCAGCCCCCAGGCAGTACGGACTTTCGAAACACTGAAGCGATGGTACGAGGAAGGGCTCATGCCGGCGGGCGCGCTGACGCCCTACCAAGCCGCAGATGATTTCCGGGCACAGATCGCTGTGTTGTTCCCGAACTGGCAGAGCCGCGGCTTCTGGGCCATCAAGGGGATGCAAGACGGGGAGAAGCACATCGGCATCGGTCCCTGCCCGGGCAGCGAAGAGGTCGGATCGCTGCTCGCCCACTACATCGGCGTTATCCCCAAGTCATCGCCTGTCCCGCGAGAGGCCGCCTTGGTGCTTCTAGAAGCGTTCTGCTTCGACCTTCAGCCGGGCATCACGAAGGCCGGGAAGATGTCGCCCATCAAACACATCTATGATCGCCAGGGGCGGGCGGTAAGCTCCCGGCCGGTGTCCCAACGGATTCAGGAACTGCGCGACCTGGTAGACCCGAGCTATCGCGTGCCTGAGTGGATGCTCTCGCTGCGGCCGACGGTTGAGAAAGGCTACTGCGTCCCCGACCCGCTGACCTGGAACCGGGTCCGCGATATCGTGGGAATCGAGTTCCAGAAATACCTCAGTGAAGACATCACGGCACAAGAGGCACTGAGCCGGGCCAAGCGGCAGATCGACAAGCTGTACGAGTAGGCCTCGCTGCAGCGCTATCTCGCCGTCCATCCCCCATCCACCATCAGCGCCGCGCCGGTCACATACGAGCTCGCCTCCGATGCCAGGAACACGGCCGCGCCCATGAGCTGCGCCGGATCGCCCATTGCCCCCAGCGGAATCTGCTTCAGGAATTCCCTGAGGTACTCCGGATCGTTCAGAATCGGGCGGTTGATCTCCGTCTTGAACACTCCCGGGCAGAGCGCGTTCACCGTCACCCCGTACGGCGCCAGGTCCAGCGCCATCGCCCGCGTCATCCCCAGCAGCCCCGCCTTCGAAGAGGCGTAGGCCGCCCGCTCCGCGATGCCGATGAAGCTCAGGATCGACCCGATGCTGATGATCCGCCCCCACCTATTCTCCTTCATGCGACCGGCAACCGCCCGACTGCACCGCATCGCACCCGCCAGGTTCGTCTCGATGATCTCGTGCCAGCTTTCATCCTTCAGGTCAGTGATGGACTCCCTGATATTGACCCCGGCGTTGTTCACCAGGATTTCGAGCCCGCCGAGTTCCGAGACCGTCCGCTCCATCGCCGCCGCGACGCTTCCGCCGTCGCGGACATCGAGCGCGAGCCCGATGCACTTCTGCCCGGTGCTCTCCGCGATCTGCCCCGCCGCCTCCTCGGCCCTGGCCGCCTCGCGGCTCGTCACCACCACCGACCCTCCCGCCTCCGCAAAGGCCTGCGCAATGGCGCGCCCTATCCCCCGATTGCCTCCGGTGACCAGCGCCGCGCGACCGTCGATTCGGAAAAGGTCCAGAACGGCCATAACACACTCTCTCCGGAATTCAGATGCGGGGCCGGTTCTTCCTGATGTGGTCGATGGTCGGCTGCCGGTAGGCCGAGCAGAACGCGCAGCTCTCATCATCACACAGCAGCAGGGCCGGCTCCTCGTAGATGCCCTTCACCACCACCTCCACCATCTCCTGCGACGGCATCCACAGTGTGTCGGCCGCCCCCACGTGTCCCCGCCTGATGATCCCGGCCGCCCTCAGCAGCCGCTCCACCTTCGAGTTCCGCCCGTAGAAGTCTCGGTGGCCGCTCGGCGACTTGGTCACCTCGATGACGCGGGGCCGCCCATCCGCCCGTTTCACCTTCGCCTGCTCGACCTGCATGTACGGCATGTTCAGCCAATCCTCGATGGCATGCAGTGTCGTGTTCCGCCGCAGCTCCACACCCAGGAAAAGTATCTTCGCCCCCCACTCCACGTATCGGCCGTACGGCCCCTCCTTGCCGAAGGTCGATGTCTTCTCGTGACCGCCCACCAGCTCCGCGGCCCGCCGCCCGATGGCCGCGATACCGTGGGTCGGATGGGCGCTTCGATGGGCGTTGGGGCGGCGCCACAGCGCATCGCTGATTGCCCCGACTCGCGACGGCGTCTCTCGTGGATCGAACGCCGCCCCCCACGCCTGCCCGGCGAAGCAGAAGGTCAGCGTGGGGACGATGACCAAGCCGTCGGGGCCGACGACGTCAAGAAACGCATCGACGACCGCCTCCGCGCCCCCCTCCACCCAGCCAAGGCTCTTGAGGGAGCTATGGAAGAAGACGGCGTCGCCCTCGGCGAGGCCGAGCCGCGAAAGGTCGTCTGCGATTCGCTTCCGCGTAACCGCAGGCCGATCTCCAATTTCACTCATGTGATCTATTCCCGACGTGACGGTTTCGGACGTTGCGGACGCCGACGTGGGAGTCGGTTGATGCTCGCCGAGCTCCGCGGAAGGCCCGCCCGTCCCGATTGGCACTTCGACCCACTCAGCGCTGGTCCCGGTGCCGCTCCGGCCCGCATTCGAGCCAGACCACCACACAGGGATCCTCGCGGTCCGATTCCAGATGGTGGTTCTCGTCCGGCTCGATGACGCCGACATCGCCGGCCGCCAGGGGCTGATCGCCGTCGTCGAGATGGACGACGGCTCGGCCCTGCACCAGTACGAATATCTCCCCGCCGGCGTGAACGTGGCGCGGCTCGTCCGCGTGCGGGTTGCACCCTGGCGGCTCGAAACCAACGCCGCCCTGTGACACGAACTCACCCGCTATGATACCCCCGAAGACGTGCGCTGCCTCTGACCTCGGCAAATCGCTCAGTCGGTATACCCTCATCTCTCTCCATTCACGCTTAGCTTACTTGGTTCGGGTGCCGCTCGGGACCGCAGTGCACGTACATCTGCACGCACGGCTCCTCTTCGTCGGACTCGAACTGATGCCGCTCCCCCGGCTCGATCAGCATCACGTCCCCCGCCGTCAGGTGCTCGACGCCGCCGTCGAGCCGCACCCGCGCCTTGCCCTGGAG
>Ga0180438_10006892_pt1 | contig 15147 bp, 10 predicted proteins | sample SS_ome_12_FD_132455 | JGI IMG/M metagenome (GOLD analysis project Ga0180438, IMG submission 132455) | Hypersaline lake sediment archaeal communities from the Salton Sea, California, USA - SS_3_D_2 metaG | ecosystem: Environmental > Aquatic > Non-marine Saline and Alkaline > Hypersaline >...
AGGCAGTTCTACTGCAAAACAGGCATACCAGTGGTCGACATCGCGTGTAATAGTACAGGTCTTGATAACTCCTTCTGCAGGTATCGGGCGGTGTAATTTGATGGTAATACTTCCAATTTTCGAGAGCCGGAGTTTCTTGTTGTTCTTTTCGAGGGAGAACCCACTTTGCGGGTAAGTGAATGAATCATACCGGTATGTTCCTTTAAATCGTGGGTAACCGGCTTTTTCCCCCTTCTTAAGACGCCTAAAAAAGTTGTTGAAGGTCTTATCCAGTCTTCTTAGCACGTCTTGAAGTACCTGAGAATGAACCCCCTTCAAACACGGGTTGGTCTGTTTTGCAGCGTTCAAGTGGGTGGCTTGCTCATAATAACTGACTGAGTGTTGATGAGTGTGCCAGGCGTCTTTTCGTTCTGCTAAAGATTTATTATACAACAGACGACAGGTAGTAAGCCATTGCGTTAACGTAGTCTGTTGGTGTGTGGTCGGATACAAGCGATATTTGTACGTCCGTGTCATCATACGTATCCCTGTGTTCCCCTGAGATTCATGTCACGAGAGTTACTATACGCAAAAACCTATTTAAAGCTGGGGGACACTACGGTGAAAGTGAAACACGTAACACACGCACTTCATCCCCCCCAACAAGTTGGGGGGTCTTCTTGCGGAGAGGATTATAAAACCGCGGGTGAAACGGTGAAATACGACGTCATAGTTGTAGGGGCAGGTCCTTCTGGTTCAACAACTGCAAAAGAAATGGCTAACAAAGGGCTTAAGGTGATTGCTGTTGAGAAACATCGCCTTGACAGGGAAAAACCGTGTGCAGGCGGTGTAACTGAGCGTGCAATACAACGATTTCAAATTCCTGAGCACATATTTGACCGATCTTGTTATAAACTATTCTTATGCTCCCCAAAATGTAAAACAGTTACACTTGAGTATCCTGAACGTATTGTCGCCACAACTATGCGAGCAAAGCTTGATAAAACGCTTGCCGAGTTAGCTATCGATCAAGGAGCTGAAATCAAGGAAAATACGCGTGCCATTGATGTAATTATCGAAAATGGATTTGTTAAAGGGGTAAAAGCGAAATCGCAGGGCGAATCACTCGATATTTATGGAGATATAATAATTATCGCAAGTGGAACACCAAGTATATTAACTAAAAAACTTGGCTTATTGACAAATGATGAACGCTCTCAAACAATTTGTTATCAATATCAGATGGCAATAGATGAAAAACTCATTGATGACCGAATTGGTGATCAACTGGAGATCTATTATGGATCAAATATAATACCTGGAGGCTATGCTTGGATTTTTCCTAAAAAAAATATAGTTTCAGTAGGTTTGGGCACTTGGCTGGAATGTTGCAAAGATAAGGATATACGATTAAGACAGCGATTGGATGGTTTCATAAAACGTCATCCAATAGCAAGTAAAAAACTTGTTCGTGCAAAAATACTTTATCCTCAAGCCGCTATGATCAGTTTCCCTGGTGTCATTAGCAAAATCTATGGAGACGGATTTATGGTTACTGGAGAAGCTGCTGGAAATGTCGACTTCGTAAATGGTGAGGGCCTTTATTACTCAATGATGTCGGGCGAAATAGCGGGGAAAACTGCTGTAGATGCCCTTGAGGTTAATGATTTTTCGGCAGGATTTCTAAAAAACTATAAAATTGCGATCGACAAAGAGATTGGAAAGGAACTTAAGGCTACCTTTAACATAAGAAGGAATATGGTAACAACTGATTATCAGCAGGAATTTACTGTCGACACAGCTCTTAAAAACCGGGATTTTGGTGATCACCTTTTAAAATATATGCGCGGCGAGGTTTCGCCGAGTGATTTTAAATGGTATGCATTGAAACACCCTTTGTTTCTTATGAAAATGATCTTTGCGCGCTTCAGATCATGATTTTGGTGCAGGGATAAGTTGTCTGTAGACATTATCCGCAAGTATTTTAGCTTTTTCTATTGTTATTTCTCTTTCTGTTCCAGTAATGAAAACTGTGCAAACCGGATTTGAAGGTTCAAGGATAATCCCTTCAACCGGCACATCCACAATATGAGGCAAATGTGACAGATTCGGAACAATTGTTCTGTATTTTGCGTATAGTATCATTTTTACGGCATAACCTTTTGATTCAAGAGACTTTTCAGGTAAATTGCCATTATACGCCTCAATGTGCAATTTTACTAGATTTGATGACGTAACTGCTTCTATACATTCGAGAGAGCCTTGAAATCGTGGATTAAGTTCGATTAAATACGGTTGATCACCTCTAATAACAAAATCGAATCCATTCGAACCTAAGAGTCCTAATTTTGAACCTAATTCTTCAGAAATGCTTTTTATATTCTCAATAACTGTTGCTGAATTTTTTAGTGGAACAATATTTCCGCAATAGCCAAAGGGCATGGAAACTCCTAGTTCTGATCTTCCAATTACTTGTTCTGTTACCGAAATAGCTTGACAATCCTTACCTGTTCCAAGCACTGAACAACTTGCATCAATGCCTTGAATAAATTCTTGAATAAGAATCTTTTTCCCCGAATTTCTTAACTCGTTATATGCCCTATGAAGCTCATCTAAATTTGTAATTAATTTAACAAAGAGTCCGCCTGCGCTTCTTGGCGTAGTGAGTACAATTGGATAACCAATATTTTTTGCAATTTCAAGTGCTTCCTCTTTTTCTTTTACTTCCATAGTACGTGGGCATTCGATTCCTAATTTCGAGGCTAATCTATAGATACTTAAGCGATCCGAATGACTTATTATCTCTTGAGTATTTCCAATAACAGGTGCAATTTTACCAAATCGTTGCCATATTTTAGGTTCATCATCAAAACCGCTGCCTATAAGCAAGAATTTTATCTTTCCATAATAATCATCAGCCATTGTTTCGGCTAGGAGGCACATGTATTCAGAAATTGGGCGGAGAAATTTTCTTCTTATTGGATGACGTTTTCTTTGCCATATAACTGAAAAAACATGTTCTGCAACAGATCTAAGATCTAAATCTCCAAAAAAGTCAATCGCAAGGACATCATAATTTGCTTTTTTAGCAGAAGTTGCAATGGGTCTTGCATTGAACGCAACAACTAAACAGAAGTTGCGATCGTTTTTAGAGTATGCGATATCTTCTTCCATTATCTTCCCACAGGAATAATAAATACACTAACGAAATCTTCATAATAAATTGAAATGATGTTCATAATGTTAGCATCTTTAGAGAATATTGTTAGGACCTATCTCAAAAAATTATCATATTAAATCTAAATCTAGGGGGATTAGTTGAGCTTATCTGATGAAGATTATTGGGCCAGGCTGGCTTATGAAGCAAAACATGTTAAAAGTGAAGAACCTGGGTTCAAACCTGAAAAAGGGGATATTCGCAAATGGCATGGTTTCATCCTTGGTACTGAATTGTACGAAGGTGGGGTTTTTCAGGTCGAAATTGAAATCCCTAGGCAATTTCCTTTTGCACCTCCACATGTAAGATGGCTCACAGAAATCTGGCATCCGAATATTTACAAAGAAAAAGTTTGTGTTGGAATATTAGGTAAGGATTGGTCCCCATCGAATAGCTTAGTTGATGTCATTGAGACTCTTAGAATATTATTGGCAGCACCAAACCCTGCAGATCCTCTAAACACTTCTGCTGCTAATCAGATGGAAAATGATCTAGAACGCTTCAAGAAAACTGTAAAAGATTTTAATGAGCAATATGCTACTTGGGAAAAATTACAAAGTTGATAAACTCTCTCAAAATAAATGCACACCCATTGCGCATCTTATTTTTAAGATTTAATAATCGCTAATCTGATAATTTAAAATTAAGAATCTCTCGGGATGACGGTGTCTTCCTTCGGTGATTAAAATGAGCAAAAATAGCGACAGATATCATAGGCAAACTATAATGCCGAACTGGGATCAAAGAAAGATTTCTAATGCTACAATTTTTCTAGCTGGAATCGGAGCACTTGGATGTGTTGTATCAGAGATATTGACTATGATGGGTATTGGTAAATTGGTAATTGTGGATTTCGATACTGTTGAACTTTCAAATTTGAATCGTCAATGGCTATTCCGTGACGAGGATATTGGAAAATCAAAAGCTTTGGTTGCAAAAGAACATCTTAAGGTACTAAATCCTTCTGTCGATGTTATTGCTTTTAATCAAAAGATAGAGGACATTCCAGAAAGCATTTATGCAACGTGCGATCTAATTGTTTCCTCTTTAGATACCTTTGAGGCACGCCGCTGGTTAAATTCAATGTGTGTTTCTGTGGGAAAACCACTGATTGATGCAGGTCTTTACGAATTCTTTGGTCATGTTCAGGTAATTATCCCTGGGTCAGATTCTGCATGTCTTGAATGTCAACCCCTAATCCCCGAAACTCGATTACAGCAAGTTTGTACACTCCCTGGTGAACCGAGGAAGAAGGAAAGGGATGAACCGAAGGAGGTATTTCCATCTGTTGGAACGATTTCTGCCGTAATTGGAGGGATTATGAGCCAAGAAATTGTGAAACTGCTATTAGGGCATGGTAATCCCATTGGATATCTCTTTTACGATGGTCTTTCTGAAGAATTCACAAAACTTGATCTTACTAGAAGATTAGATTGCTTTGTATGTGGTGAAAAGTGGAAACTTGATGAATTAAGATATTTCGCAGAAGGAGATGAAAAAATAGGCGAACTACGGAAAAGAATAGCATTGATCTACGGTCTCGCTGATCCTACAATGATAGTGGGAACAAAAATAGTTGATGACGAAATGAGCATTACTGAAGCGGAAATATCTGAGTATGCACCGATCTTCGTTATAGATGCAACTGTGGCTAAACCGATACGAATAAGAGTTGTCTTAACTCACAATTCTGTTTGATATTATAATTTTATTCTAGAATCAAGATTAATTGGAAGGAAATCTAATGTCTTTTAAACTAGCTATCGTTGGCAAAGGGGGTGTAGGAAAGACCTTTTTAGCGGGAACTTTAGCAAGATTATTTGCGAAAGATGGTAAAAATGTTCTTGCTGTTGATGCAGACCCAAATATGAATTTACATGCTACAATGGGAATTTCTAAAACTGAACTTCCTACCCCCATTGGTGAAATGAAAAAACTTGTTGAAGAAAGGACAGGAGTCCCTGCAGGAACATCAGGAATGTTTATTTTGAATCCGCGGGTTGATGATATACCTGATAAGTATCATGTTAGACATGATGGGGCAAAACTTATTGTACTTGGAACAATAGAGACTGCTGGAGGTGGCTGTATTTGTCCAGAAAGCACTCTTTTGCGCGCATTGCTAAGCCACATAATTCTAAAACGTGATGATATTGTCATAATAGATTTTTATGCAGGTCTTGAGCATTTAGGAAGAGGTACAAGCAAGGGTGTAGATGCAATGATAACCGTCGTTGAACCAGGAACTAGATCATTAGATCTGGCAAAAAGAATTAATTCTCTTGGAGCAAGCCTTGGAGTTCCCCGCCGTTATATTGTGGGGAATAGGATATCTAACGAGCAGGAAGAGAACTTCATAAAAAATGCAGCAATAGGATCTGATTTAGAATTACTTGGTATCATTCCCAGAGATCCTGCCATTATCCAATCTGATATCATAGGTATTGCACCTATTGACTTTGCACCAGAATGTCCAGCGCTCGTTGCGATTCAAAACATCAAAGAAATACTAGAAAAGAAACTCGCTCCTCAGTGAAATAAGAGTTATCGAGCAGAATTGATGTATTGAACATCTAGATTTTTACTAGGATTAATTCATTTCAGGTATATCTAACGTATTGCTAGAGATAATACGAATATTAAATACTTCAATCTTAGTTTGTAAATGTATAATCACTTTTTGATGGCGACAAAAATGACTCAATCTGAAATTGAAGTTGATGGAAACATCATTATCAATGGAAAGGCGTATCCTGCTATTGAACTTCTAAAAGCAATTAACAGGTCAGTCGCACTTTCTTTCGATAATGAAACTGCACAATTGATACTTAATGATATGCCTATTAAGCCGGTTTATAGTTCTACAAGAAAAAACGTGTTTTCTCTTTTATGTTATCACAGCTTAGCGTATTGTTGCCCTAGAACTCATAAATGTGATAAACGTGACGCTACATTAAAAATGCTTAATCTCTCGCTAGATGAGTATTCTCGTATTAAAGACGAGCATCATTCACTGTTTCTAGAGTTTGAACACACGCATTCACATACCACTTACAGTGAGAATTCACCGTCACGTGTTGATGATAATTTAGATCTTTCATCCTTTTTTGGTAATCCAAATGAAGATTCAAAGACAGAAAAAGAAAATACAGAGGATTTCCTTAAGGAATTTCTCTCAGGGAATGATTTCGACAGCAATAGTATGTGGGATAGTTCTTTGAACCAAAAAGAAGTCCGTTATGGAAGAAAAAATGTTCCTCCATCAACAGAAACAGGTTTACGTAACTTGAGTTATTCTGGCAAATGTCCACGTTGTAGAAAGCGAAACTCTCCTGATGATAAATTCTGTTCTCGTTGTGGAGCTGAACTTAGAGATTAATAAGTTCTTAAATACTCTAAATTGCTCCCTAATCAGCTGTTTTTCAAGAATCATCCAATTGGCGAGACTCTATCCAAGTCCAGTAGATAATCAACGAAGTGTGGTCTTATTCAATTAGCATACATTGAATCTTGTTAAGTTAATCCAAGATGGAGTTCTCGTCTCTCCTTGTAAGTCTGAGGGTAGCCCTCTAAAAGGAACAGATACGTAGCATTAATGTCTGCTTTCATTTTTTCTAAAGTCTTAATTTCTGGGTCCGTAACTCCCCAATTGAAAATACTATACTTTCTTCCAATTCGATTTAAATCGCGTGTGAAAGCTAATTCTGAAAGAACTCTTTCATAATCTGGGGTTTCAGGTTGTGGGAGTGTTGGTGTAAGTGGTAAAACATTGAATAATAATTGGTCTGCAATATCAGATAATTTCATCACGTCTTGTCCAAAATGTTTTTTGGCCCCTTCAATATAATCGGTTTCTGGATCTATATCGACGGTTAGTAGGACTTCAATATCTGGATTTAATTCCTTGATTGAACTTGTAGTGTTAGAAAGGAATGTAGTTATTTTATTGGCTCGCCATTCATACCATTGAGAAAGGATATCCGGATCATTGACCAATGTATCAAACACGAATTCTCTCTCTAAGTTCGTTAATTCTGAAAACTCTTTTCTACATGTTTCACAAAAACAAAACTCTTGTCTAGCAAATTGATTATCCATCAGTATTATACCACTTATTTGAAAATTGAGGATTTCCTTGATCACAGCCATAAGGTATTTCCAGTATGACTCTTGGACGGGGCATACGAAAGTGCCTACAGGAGCCCTGGTAATACCAGATCTATATGCACCATATTTTGGATCCTGAGCAAAATAATTGTCTACAAAGGTTGAAACTATTGCATAAGCCTCGACAGCGATGTCAGAGGCAATCTGGGTAAAGGAAGAGAAAAATTCGGAATAGCGATCATCCGATGGGGCGCTCATGCTTCTATAAAGTGTGTATCCTGTATCTCTCTTCGCCATTAACGCAATTTTCTCAAGAAATGAGCCGTACTTGGCGAAAAACTCATCCGATGTCTCATTTAACATGTAAGGATCAAGTACGGGGATATGTCCTCTTGTTAATATTTCACGGAGTTCCATATGATCACCACTAATTAAAAATAAACCATAAGAGAACTATGCAATTCTTAGATTTAACATTTTCCGTCTCTATTACATGAAAAGGTCAAGTCTTCTTATACCGATAATAGATCCAAAATCTACGTTTAATGCATCAAGAACCTGAGTGAAGATACTTTCAACATGTTTTTTGTATTTTTCTGTGTCTATTTCATCAATCGAAGCTATTTCAACAGGTTTTACACCAGGCTCATCCCTCACCTTCACAAATGAAATGATGCTACCAGGCTCGATGTCTTTGTTTAATAATCTTGCAGCCTTTACATGTTGAGGTGTCGTCTTTTGATAACTTTTCAAGTTTCTAGTCATTTGAACACGAAATGCGAGTTCCTCTAAAGAATATTCGAGATTTTTTAATTTATCTAGACATGTCTTTACTATCGTTCGTATTTTATTCCTAGCTATTTCGAAGTCATCTTGAACTTTAACTTCCGAAAGCACATTCATCATTTCGAAAAATGCGTCTTGAAGGAATAATGGAGTATGACGCTTTTTTCCTGTTAGACCTTTAATATCCACAGAGCCGCTTTCATATACACCTAAATAATTCTTTTTCCTCCCTGAAAGAGCAACATATCTATAGATCTTGTCAATATCTAAATCAATATCAAGTGTTTGTTTGCACCATTGCGTAAGATTTTCGATTTGGGACTCCGAAGGGTTTTCTAAGAAAACGCTGTCGGTATCTCCATATATTACAGAGATATCCATTTTCTGAGCCATTTCGATAGTTTGTGTAATGATATATCGCCCGAGAGCTGTTGTACTTTCAGCCACCGGCAGGCAATATAAGGGAAAGTGTTCTGCGCCAAAGACGCCATAGAACGCATTAATAATAAGCTTTAAGGCCTGTTGAATAACATAGTATAGTTCTTGTGTTTCCTTGCCTAACATTTTGTTTTTTGACTGTGGTTTAAACCATTTCAGTCTTATGTCTCTTAGAAATCCAATAATAAGACCTGCAAGGCCTCGTTGTTTTTTACAAACCCAATGGTCTGTATCTGGTATAAGGTTTTGTCTACATTCTGGATGTATACACCTTACAGTCTCATAACTAAGATTATGGACCTTTATAATGGAAGGGTACAAGCTATTACCCGTAACTGATGGTTTTCCGTTACGCCTGACAATAACCGTACCATTAGGGACTGCGACACACCATACTTTTCCTTTATAATTCTTTTTTTGTATTCGATCATGTTGGCCATTAAACACATTTTTTCTGGTGTAACTTAGAAAGCAGCGATAACTTATGTGATCTTTATATTGCATGTCTAGAAATGTGCAATCTCTTACTTCTTTTCTTATTCCACAACCATATCCAAGTCTAAGTGCTAGTTCTTGGAAATCATTTGCCAGTTCCTTAAATGTGGTACTAAATGAATAACACTTTCCATGAGTCCAACTTCCGTCTCCTAAAATCATCGATTCAAAAAGGAGTTGTAGATGCCTTTTTTCAAATCCAAGAATTTTTCTGGGAATTCTTTTCTTATAAGATCCATTAAATTCAATTAATCCACGTTCTTTGATCAACCATTTCTTTAGTTCAGTTTTAAATTCTTTATTATGTATTGCGAACATTTTGTGCCTTTTTTCGTTTCTCGTAAATTCATATTCTTTGAATGGAAAGCCAAGGAGAGCTAATGCTTCCTTTATATTCTGAAAGTTTTTTGTTTTTGATTGAGAAATTTGGATACTCCTTTTTCCAAATGAACCATCAGTTAAAAACCATCCTAGAAAAGGAAGAAATTTTTCTGGAGAAAATACATGATTACCTATCACAATTTTGTTCGATTTGCCTGTCCATTCCCCAAAATGCGGAATCCTGAACCAACTTCGTGTACTAAGTTCTTGTGCATCAATTATTTCAATCTCATTTTTCCATACCGTCCTTTTTCTTTCATTGGTTCTTCTATTATACACCATTCTATGGTTAGGTGTAACTAGAAGATCCATTCCACCTTTAATTACAAAATTATACATTTCTCCCTCAAATTCGTATTCGAATACTTTCTGATACGCTTGAAACTCTAAATCATTTGAAGAAATATTTACCGTAGCAATTTTGGGGGATCTGTCTGTTTCTTTTAGTTCAGCAAGTGTATACCATCCATCGTCAGTAAGAATTTCAGTATCTTCCGAAAAACATGCAAAATCAAGGACTACAACGTCAAAATGGACGCCTGGCAAAGGGTCAATAACAATAGCACCTTTGTATTTCTTCCCTTTGATAATTGCCTGCGTTGAGGCCTCTCCTCCTTTTGCCTCCTTGATGTCGTTTGGTAACGGGATCAGATAATCATTCTTTCTATGTTCATAATAAAACAGATTTTGAATCCAAGAAGATACACTTTGACGTGTAACATCTTCAAGAGACAAATGGGAAATTCTCATCAGTAGCATTATCAATTTCCAAACAAGGTTTTCACTATAGCGAGTAAGGTCTAAGGTAATCCTTCCATCTCTAAAGCAATAACTGGCTAAATCTAATAGAGGCAACTTCGAAAGGGGGTGCTTTACATTTATTTTTTCGATGTCTAATAACGCTTTGGCTACGGTATTGAGGTCAGTAGTTTTATATTTTGCAGAGAATGCATATATCTGAACAGCTCGGTTGTTAAAGAATCTGTAAAGATCTACATGGATATTTCTCGACAGAGCAACAAAATCTTTTCTAATGATCAATGGGATGTCATCTCTTCGAAATCCAAGGTGGTTAAGAGCCCGATAATACAAATAAGGCATATCGAATTTGTCACCATTGTACGTTAAAATAACTGGATATTCGTTGAAGATCTGAAATATTTCTCGAAGGAGTTCTTTTTCCTTTGAAAAATACTCGATCCTTACATCTTCAAGGTTGTCTTTGGCGTCTCCAATTTCCACATCTTTTCTTTCAAGGATTAGTATTCGCTTTTGCCCATCCGATGCTACAACAGAGACACATCCAACAGGGAAATTTGCTTGTTCAGGTCTTGGAATTGCGTCTGCAAAAGGTGAGATAACTTCAATATCAATAGCCACACGTTTTATATCAGGTATGGGTGATAAAAAGAGAGAGACATTCTCTTCCAGCAGTTCTTTCACTTCTTTTGGTTCATCTTCAAATAGTCGACTAATTTCTTCTTTAATCTCTGCCGGTACGATTGCTGCGATATTAAGCTGTTTATCAAAGACTTCATAAGGCAAACCGGGTGTTAACTCTAAATCCGCTATGTAACATTTGTGATATGGAATATTTGCTTCCCACGCCGTTGGTAGTAACTCTCGAATAGCCCCTGTTCTCCCACCGATTGCAAGTGGATCTTTAGCAATTATTTTTGTCATTTTTATAGACCTATCTTGCAAAAGATCCTTTTTTTCAACCGTTTCCATATCCAAAAATCCTGTATGGTTCGTTATCTTAGAGTTGTTTCTCAGATCTTCAATGGAAATATTTGAAAAGCAATAAGGATGATGTTCTGAGTAGTCATGCCAGAAATAAATTGAATGATTCCTTGGATCATAAAATCGTGCCGCCGCACAACTAGTCTTTCCATCATATTCAACTGAAAGCAAAAAATCTGTCTTTTTAGTTGTTAGTTCTTTAGCCTCTAACTCAGTTATTTTCTCTTCTTTTAAGGATTTTTCTTTCTTTTTAAGTAGTTCATGGGATTCAAAAAACTGATCAAGTGTCGTTTCTGAAGAATCCATATATTTCTCCTCAAAGCTACTTCTAATTTTGAAATCATCTATCTTTACTTGAAGCATCCCTTAATATCCTTTCAATTCTATCAATAACGTGTTGCCACCTATATTTCTCTACGTTTGCTAAACTTTTTTCCACTAGTTTATTATAGGTTTGTTTATCGTCAACAAGTCGCAAGATTTCATTCTTTAGCGAAACTTCATTATTTGGTTCAAATACAACTCCTCCCAGACCAATCGTTTCAGCAATTGCAGTACAATCTGAGCCAATAACTGGCGAACCACAAGCTTGAGCCTCTAAAATCGGTAACCCAAATCCTTCGTAGAGGCTTGGTATGACAAAAATGTCACTTGCAGCATAATAACTTGGCAATTCCTCCTCTGAAACGCGTCCTGCAAATATTACGATATCAGATACATTCAATCGTTTTGCAAATGTCTCAAGGTTTTTTCGTTCCCTTCCACTCCCTACAATCATGGCTTTAATCTTTATATCTTTTCGTTCGTTTCTTATTAGGCTTAATGCCTTTAAAAACCATTGCAATCCTTTATGTGCTTCTAAACGACCAACATACAGAATTACCGTAGTATCTCTTATGTTTAAGCGATTTCTAACGGCATCACCAGAAATAGAAGGATTAAATCGAGTTAAATCGACACCATGAGGTATGATCTCACTGTTTATACCGTATCGTTGTCTTATTTCTTCTCTAATATACTTGCTATGCACAATAATATGATCAAATTGTATAAATGAAAGCCAAAATCGAAACATCGCATCATATTTTAAAAGCGATAGTTTATCTACGCCTCTCTTATGGGCAGAAAATGTAAGACCATGATGGTCAAATACACAGGGTTTATTATACAACTGTTTAATAAGAAAAATCAAGAAGAAGTCCATAAATGAATGTGTTTCTACACAGAACACGTCGTATTGACTTAAGAAACTCAAAACTTCTTTAAGATAAGGAATCAAAGAAATTTCATGGATAAGAGGCGTTCTTGAGACTATTTTTGGAAAAGGAAATACTTTATAATTAGCAAGACTCCTAACTGCCTGAGAATCGAACCAAGGACCTGTAACGAGCACAGTAACTTTATGGCCTTTTTTTTCCAAACCCCACGCAATTCTCTTGATGTAGTCACCTCGGCTGTCAGGTGACTTAAAATAATGTGTTAAGAAAGCTATTTTCATCTTAAACCACCGAAGAAGACTCTCGGAGAAGAACGGGGTAATTGAATTAATATTTTTTGATGAGATTATAAATAAGAATGTCAGGTCCATTTCTTGTTAGGTCATTTATTTTTCCTGGAAGAATATATTCATGAGTACCCACTAATGGTGAAGTGAGTACCCCAATAACTTGTGTAAATATACTAAATCCAAGTAATATGCAGAAGAGTATCCAGAAATACTTATTGGATGAAAATTTTTCTAGAGTTTTTCCCAAAGGTAAAACAATCACTGGAAGAATATCTGTTAAATATCGTGGACCAAACGCATTACCAGGCCACCATGTGTATGCTGAATAGAACGACAGAGTTGCAAGAGAAATAAGAGCAAATAATATTGCTTCTTCTTTATTTGATTTAAAGAAATAATAAAACCCTGGAATTGACAAGATTAAAATTGGTGAGTATACAAATAAGCCACTCCCCGTACTAAACAGAAGACCATAAGCGCCGACTAATGGGTTTGTTGAAAATGTAGAAGATATTGATGAATAGTCGTACAAAGGATCATACTGATATCCCATTACTAATGGATCGTCAAAGCATAGAAAGTTGTAAAAAAGCAGCAAAGAGAGTGCTGGTATTGTGCCGATAATTAAGTATATCAAAGTTTGAGGCTTTTGGGCTTTTATTATTAGATAGACTAAAATGGGTATACCTAACAAAATATTTGCCGTTCTTACTGTAATAGCTATACCTATCACAATGCCTGCAAGAAAATATCTATTTATTTTTCTATACCTTGTAGCTGAAATAACTAGATATAAGCCCAAAAAATTCAAGAACATTGACAATGAATGGGAATAAAAAGTTTTTCCATATACCCATGAGGTTGTGCCAAAAGCAAGCGTTATTGATGTTAAGAGGGAAGAGATGGCATCAACTTCTAGCTCAATTAAAAGTTTATAAAAAAGATTGACCGCTAAAGCAGCAGAAATTGAACTGAGCATTGCCATTGTGATATAGGTAACTGAAAGATATGAGAAGGTCATTCCGAAAGAAAGTAACACTATGAATATACCTTTCCCAATCAAAAAGAAGGGTATAGCTATAAAAGATTGACCGGGTGGTGTTTTGGCGTAATAATGTCCATCATAAGAAGCAATACCCATTTTTAAATCTAATTTCCAAGGTGTGTACATTTCCATAGCCTGATCTATGTATAGTGTGTTAAAATCAGTGACTGATACAGTTAAAAGCCAGTAACTAGATTCATCAGGGGCATAGTAATGTGAAATTGAAAACGAATAAATTAAGAGCGTTAGAAGAAATAATTTAAATCCAGTCTTGTCATACCAAATTAAACTTAGATTAGTGTAAATGAAATCTTTAAACTTATAGCGGATTGAGGAAATATTCACTCTGGTTAACACCATAATTTTCTTATAACGTTGTTTTTTCCATCTTGAGCAACGAGGTTGAGTAATGTCTAAAATCTGGCGGTCTAACCCCTTTTATTTATTAACACTTTTTTGCGTTTCTGTTCTTATTAGGGTTATTCCCATGCAAAAATGGGTTTATGGATTAGACGAGGCTATGCATCTAATTGCACCCTCTTTTCTTGCAGATCTAAAGACCCAGGTACAAAGCCAGGCTACGCTTTTATATTGAGCATTATTTTTATAATTCTCAATAGTCAGCACCCATTTTTTGCGCGGTTATTGACAGTTTTCTGTACAAGTTTAATACCTTTTGTTGGTTTTTCTTTCGGTAAAAAACTGGGAGGAGAAAAAATTGGTTGGATCACTGCAATTTTCTTAACATTTCATCATAGGCTTTTTGACTTTTCCTACTGGATTATGACAGATGTCCCATTCACATTTCTCTCATTTCTTAGTACTTATTTCGTCGTCTGTAATTTTCAAAATTCTGAGAAATCTGAAACAAATATGCATCTCACATTAATTACAGGCGTACTTTGTGGGCTCTCATATTTATTTCGACAAACAGGGGTTTATCTTATCCTCATGGTTATTCTATCGTATTTTATAACAAAAGGAAACTTCGCAGTCAAATTTCAGAGTTTAATTAGATTTTTTATGGGGATAGCAATCATACTATTTCCATGGTTTCTCTGGAGTTATATTCAATTTGGTGTTTTAGACCCTGCTGCTTCTGTTATTAATATTTCTTCTTTCTCAGTTTTCTATGTCAATTTATTGACTTATAATTGGTTTTTCCTTGTCCTATTTGCCTCTAGTGTACTATTCTTGATAATTTACTATAAAAAGAAATATAATGAAATAAAAAAACTGCTTTGGATTTTAGTTATTTGCAGCATCTCCACCTTCTATGTTTTTGCATTAATTCATTTTGTATATTTTAAAACAAAAGGTGTCTTTCAACTTCTACTTTATTATTTCGTACAAATACCTGGGTTGGTATTAGGAATCGATCTTATTAATCAATATCAGGTAACTCTTTATGAAATCGTGATTTCAATCATTATTTTCCAAATTTTGTTA
>Ga0180438_10006894_pt1 | contig 15145 bp, 14 predicted proteins | sample SS_ome_12_FD_132455 | JGI IMG/M metagenome (GOLD analysis project Ga0180438, IMG submission 132455) | Hypersaline lake sediment archaeal communities from the Salton Sea, California, USA - SS_3_D_2 metaG | ecosystem: Environmental > Aquatic > Non-marine Saline and Alkaline > Hypersaline >...
AAAAGCGCACTTTGGCCGCCTTTCTTCGGCGCACGGCGTCGAACTCATTCGTCGCGCGAAAGACCGCGGCATGGGGATCACGGCTGACGTCAGTGCGCACCAGCTGTTCCTGAACGAAATGGACATCAACAGCTTCAACAGCATGTGCCATGTATTGCCGCCGCTGCGCAGCCGACGCGATATGGAGGCGCTGCGCCAGGGCGTCAGGGACGGCACCATCGACGCAATCTGCTCCGATCACCAGCCCCACGAACCCGACGCCAAGCAGGCGCCGTTCGCGAGTACCCAACCCGGAATCTCCGCCCTGGAAACCCTGCTGCCGCTGACGCTGAGGCTGGTCCAAGAGCAGTTGATACCGACCTATACAGCCCAGAGCCTGCTGTCAACGCAGCCGGCAGTCATCCTCGGCATTGATGCCGGCGTAATTGCGCCTGAAAGGCCTGCCGACCTCTGTCTCTACGATCCCGAACTGGAGTGGCAGCTCGACAGCTCTGCAATGCTCAGCCGCGGACGAAACACGCCGTTTGAAGGCTGGAGCTTCCAGGGCAAAGTCCGCCACACGATCATAGGCGGCGAGCTGATCTACACCACCTGATCATGAGCGAACTTTCGCAACCGCTGTTTTTCATCGGACAATGCGTTCATCATAAAAAATTCGATTACCGCGGCGTGATCGTCGATGTCGACGCCGGGTTCTCGGGGACCGAGGACTGGTACCAGCAGGTTGCACTGAGCAGGCCGCCGAAAAACAAACCCTGGTATCACGTGCTGGTTCACAACAGCAACCGCATGACCTATGTCGCCGAGCGCCACCTGGAGCAGGACAGCAGCGGTGAGCCGGTTGACCACCCGGCCGTGGACGTGTATTTCGAGCAATTTGAGAACGGGGTGTATCGCGCTATTGCCAGGCGGCAGTGATTGAACGCGAAGGCCGCGAACAACGCAAAAAACGCGAAGACTTTCTTTTCTGTGTGCTGTTGTAGGAGCGGCTTCAGCCGCGAATGACGCGTGCCAAACGACAGGCGTTTGCAATCATTTTTTTAGTCCACAGATGAACGCAGATTAACACGGATATAGAAACCTTCTGTCGTGGCTCGTGGACCGATACCATGCATGAAAGATCAAACCAGTTTAAAAACATCTGTGTGTATCTGCGTTCATCTGCGGACTTAATAGCAGTCGTTAACGCCACCCATTCGGAAACCACTATTCGCGGCTGAAGCCGCTCCTACTAGAAACTAAACAACAAAAACCCTTTGCGTTTTTTGCGTTATTCGCGGCCTTCGCGTTTATAAAAAATGCTTCGGGACCGGCTACTCCGACGAAGTCGCAGGAAACTGCAGCGTATCCGGGTTCTCGCTTTCCTTGCTGATATGCTTGACGCCACCGCCGAAGTTGATGCGCCACTCGAGGTCGCTGCTGGAGTCCGCGTTTGCGAGCGCGGCTTTCAGGTCGATCTTGCCGTCCTTGAACAGCAGGTACAGCGACTGGTCGAAGGTCTGCATGCCGACATCAGAGCCTTTTTCCATGATTTCCTTGATGCCGTTGAAATTGCCGTCGCGGATCAGCTGGCTGATGTACGGGGTGTTGATCAACACCTCGGTTGCCACCACGCGGTTGCCGTCCGCCGACGACACCAGGCGCTGCGCCAGGATGGCGTTCAGGTTCAGCGACAGATCCATCAGAATCTGGTTGTGCGCATCGCTAGCAAAGAAGTTCAGGATACGGTCAAGCGTCTGGTTCGAGTTCGTGGCGTGCAGCGTCGTCAGGCAGAGATGACCGGTATCGGCATAGCGCAGCGCCGATTCAATGGTGTTACGATCGCGCGCCTCGCCGATCATGATCACGTCCGGCGCTTCCCGCATTGCCTCGCAGAGCGCGTTCTCGAAGGACAGGGTATCGAGGCCGACTTCACGCTGCCCGATGATGCACTTCTTGTGGTGAAACATGAACTCGATCGGGTCCTCGATGGTCAGGATATGACCGGTATCGATCGAGTTGCGGTAATCCAGCATGGACGCAAGTGATGTCGATTTACCCGAGCCGGTAGAGCCGACAATGATGACCAGCCCTTTCTTTTTCGTCATGATGCTCTTGTAAACCGGAGGCAGCCCCAGGCTGTCGATCGAGGGGATGTCGGCCTTGATGTAACGAATCACCATCGATACCTCGCCGCGCTGCATGTACATATTGATCCGGAAGCGGCCAAGGTCGGTATAGGATATGCCCATGTTGAATTCGAGATTGTTCTCGAAATCCTTGATCTGCGCCGGCGACAGCAGGTCGTAGGCGAGCTTGCGGGTCATGCCGGGGGACAGCATGCTCTTGCCCACCGGCCGCATCTTGCCCTCGATGCGGACGCTCACGGGCGCACCGGTGGTGAAATACATATCGGATGCGTGTTGCTCCGACATCAGCTTGAGATAAGGCTGCAGGTTCATGACGGATGGCCTGGTTGTGAACTAGCGCATGACGCGGGCAGTGGTGCTGTCCGAGGACTCCTCCACCGACAGCTTGTCGAGGCCTGACATGAGGTCCTCTTTCTTCGATCCCTTGCTTTCGAGCTTGATGCGCAGGCGCAGGTCATTGAGCGAGTCCGCGTTGCGCAGCGCGTCCTCGTAGGTGATCATTCCCGCCTCGTACAGGTCGAACAGGGCCTGGTCGAAGGTGTTCATACCCAGTTCATTCGATTTGGCCATCAGCTCCTTGATTTCATGCACCTGACCCTTGAAGATCAGATCGGACATCAAGGGCGTATTCAGCATCACCTCGACGGCCGGTACGCGGCCTTCGCCGTCGGCGTGGGGGATCAGTCGCTGCGAAACGATGCCCTTCAGATTCAGCGACAGGTCCATCAGCAGCTGTGCGCGCCGCTCTTCCGGGAAGAAGTTGATAACCCGGTCCAGCGCCTGGTTGGTGCTGTTAGCGTGCAGGGTTGACAGGCACAGGTGGCCGGTTTCGGCAAATGCGATCGCATAATCCATGGTCTCGCGGTCGCGGATCTCGCCGATCAGTATCACGTCGGGCGCCTGGCGCAGGGTATTCTTCAGCGCCACTTCGTAGGATTCGGTATCCACGCCGATTTCACGCTGGGTGACGATGCAGTTCCTGTGATTGTGGATGAACTCGATCGGGTCCTCGATGGTAATAATGTGTCCACGGCTGTTTTCATTGCGATAGCCGACCATCGCAGCCAGCGAGGTTGATTTACCGGATCCGGTGGCGCCAACGAAGATGACCAGGCCGCGCGTGGTCATGGCAATGTCCTTCAACACCGGCGGCAGGCTGAGATCTTCGAATTCGGGTATATCGGAGCGGATGACACGCAGCACGACGCCGACCGAACCGCGCTGGGTGAAGGCGTTGACACGAAAACGGCACACGCCCGGCAGGCTGATCGCGAAGTTGCACTCCTGGGTGGCGTCGAATTCTGCCATCTGGCGGTCATTCATGATGGAACGCACCAGGACCTGGGTATGCTGCGGACTCAGCGACTGGTTGGACAACGGCGTCATCTTGCCGTCGACTTTCATCGAAGGCACGGCGCCAGCGGTAATGAACAGGTCGGATCCATCCTTCTGTATCATCATGCGCAGGAGATCGTGCATGTAGCGTATGGCCTTATCGCGATCCATCTCGCGTCACCTCTTTAAATATTCGAGCGTCGTCTCAAAAGTATAGCCACTCAGGCCGCAATTTCACTTGAAATTACCGGGTCATCGCTCAAAAAGCGTCCTTGTTGGCGGCCTTCTTGCTGGCTTCGTCCTTGCTGATCAGTCCCCTGGTCAGCATTTCCTGCAAATTCTGGTCCAGCGTCTGCATGCCGATCGACTGGCCCGTCTGGATCGCGGAGTACATCTGTGCGATCTTGTTCTCACGAATCAGGTTGCGGATCGCCGGAGTACCCAGCATGATTTCGTGCGCGGCGACGCGGCCGCCGCCAATTTTCTTCAGCAATGTCTGTGAAATAACCGCACGCAGCGACTCCGACAGCATCGAACGCACCATTTCCTTTTCCGCAGCCGGGAAAACGTCCACGATACGGTCAATGGTCTTGGCGGCCGAACTGGTATGCAGGGTGCCGAAAACCAGGTGCCCGGTTTCGGCCGCGGACAGTGCAAGTCGAATGGTTTCCAGGTCGCGCATCTCACCCACCAGAATCACGTCCGGGTCTTCACGCAGTGCCGAGCGCAGCGCCTCGCTGAATCCCAGGGTATCGCGATGTACCTCGCGCTGGTTGATCAGACATTTCTTGCTCTCGTGAACGAATTCGATCGGATCCTCAATGGTCAGCACGTGGCCATAGTGGTTTTCGTTTATGTAGTTGATCATGCCGGCCAGCGTGGTCGACTTGCCCGAACCGGTGGGGCCGGTAACCAGAACGATACCGCGCGGCGTGTTCGAGATATCCTCGAAAATCTTCGGTGCCTTGAGTTCTTCCAGTGTAAGAATCTTGGACGGGATGGTTCGGAACACCGCGCCTGCGCCCCGGTTGTGATTGAACGCGTTGACACGGAAACGCGCCAGGCCGGGGATTTCGAAAGAAAAGTCCGTTTCCAGGTATTCTTCATACGCCTTGCGCTGTTTATCGTTCATGATGTCGTAGACCATGCCGTGCACAAGCTCATGGTCCATCGGGTCGACATTGATTCGGCGCACATCGCCGTCGACGCGGATCATAGGCGGCAAACCGGCTGACATATGCAGGTCGGACGCTCCATTCTTGACGCTGAAAGCCAGCAGCTGCGCGATATCCATTTTCCCCCCTGAAGATCGAAATACCTGGATGATTATTTAAGTTATAGCCCATGTTATAGACCATGCCAGAACAGACGTCATAAGCGCTGATGAAACTTGGCCTCGTGCTGCAGGCGAACGGCGGGGCAAATACGAGCTATGCTAGACTGCGGCATTCCTGTTACCGCAACGTACAACAAAATAATGACGACTCGCATAGCATTTATCGGCGGTGGAAACATGGCGACCAGCCTGGTCGGCGGCCTGATCGCTGCGGGCGCCGACCCCGCTTCGATCCTTGTGGCTGAACCGGATGAAGACAGGCGGTCGATACTGTCGCAGCAGTTCGGCGTGGCGACCACGGGCGACAATCTCGAAGCACTGCAGCAGGATGTCGTGGTTCTGGCGGTCAAGCCCCAGATGATGCAAACCGTCTGCAGACAGCTGTCGGGTTCGGACCGGGCCGGGCATCCGCTCTACGTCTCGATTGCAGCCGGCCTGCGCACTGATGCGATCACCCGCTGGCTTGGTCAGGAAGCGGCGCTGGTGCGCTGCATGCCGAACACACCGGCCCTGATCGGTTGCGGCGCCACGGCCCTGTATGCGAACGACGCGGTCAGCGAGGCGCAGAAGCAGCTCGCTGATGAAATACTGCGCGCAGCCGGCATCACCACCTGGGTCCAGCAGGAAGGCTTACTGGACGTTGTAACCGCGCTGTCCGGCAGCGGCCCGGCCTATTTTTTCCTGCTGATGGAAGCAATGCAGAACAGCGCGGTGGAACTCGGGCTGGATCAGGAAACCGCAAACCGGCTGACACTGCAGACCGCGCTGGGCGCAGCCCGGATGGCAAGTGAAAGCGGCGTTGCAGCCGAAGAGCTGCGCGCACGCGTTACCTCCAGGGGCGGCACCACTGCTGCCGCTGTTGCCAGCTTCGAGCAGAACGGTTTCCACTATAATGTCAGCAAGGCGCTGCGCTCGGCCTACGAGCGCTCGCGCGAACTCGCAGACGAACTGGGCAGGATCACCTGAAGATGAGATCAGACAATCCACTACTTTTCCTTATCGAAACACTGTTCGATCTCTACATCATCGTTCTGATGCTGCGCTTCATCCTGCAGCAGGTGCGGGCGGATTTCTACAATCCGATTTCCCAGTTCATCGTCAAGGCGACAGCGCCGGTGCTGAACCCGGCGAGAAAGATCATTCCGGGAATCGGCGGCATCGACCTGGCAACGATCATCGTGGTCATTCTTTTTATAGCGGTCAAGATCTTCATCATCGCGCTGCTGGCCGGCTACTCACCCACGCTGCCGGCACTGATTCTGACCGGAATCCGCGACTTTATCTCGCTGGCGCTGAACATCTTCATATTCGCGATCGTCATTCAGGCGATTCTGAGCTGGATCAACCCGGATCCGTACAATCCTGTATCCGGCTTGCTGTTCAGCATCACACGCCCGGTACTGGAACCGTTCCGCCGAATCATCAAACCCGTCGGCGGCCTGGACCTGTCACCGCTGTTTGCACTGATCGCGCTGATGTTTGTCCAGCGTTTGGTGGTCTATCTGTTCAATATGCTTTAACAGCCAAGCTGGAGAGTCGGGTTTTTAACGCAAAGGCGCAGAGACGCAGAGAACGCAAAGATATCTGAATGTAGGAGCGGCTTTAGCCGCGAATAACGTTTCCAACGGGATTGCTTACCCGTTTGCGAAGTGCTTGCAGATTCGAAAACTGAAAGATTGATAGTCTGACAAGTGTCATTCGCGGCTAAAGCCGCTCCTACAAAACACCACAGATTACTTTGCGTTCTCTGCGTCTCTGCGCCTTTGCGTTAAATACAGAAATCATCCCTCCCGGGGAACGAACCACGGTCAATCGCACTCGAACCAGGTACACACGTTTGATATCCTCGCGGGCGGTTTTGTTCGAACTAACCGCAAGTCGCCGAAATGGCTTTGGATTCTGCGCCTAAGCACCCGAAATTATTAATGATTTTTTAATGTATTCATGCCTTGGGGCTGTTATCATCCCTTTGTCATGAGTTGAAAAAACCCCGGAATGACGAACCAGTTCACAGCACTTTTTGCCAATACGGCTTTCCTGCAACAGATCAACCAGCGCCTGCCGGCTGTCATCAGCCTGCTGCTTGTCATTGCCTGCGCCCACGCCATGGCCAGAATGACCTGGATGTTCTTCCCGCAGGATGAGGTTTTCGTACAGCGACAGCCTGCCGGCCGCGCGCCCGTGGTCGACCGCGGCGACCAGGGCCAGTCCATCAGGCAGGTCGCGAGCGTACACCTGTTCGGCCAGATGCAAAGCGCCGCCGCGCCGCGGCAGACCGTCGCCCCGAAGACCCGGCTGAACCTGGTATTGCGCGGCGTAATCGCGGCGGAGCCGATGTCGCTGTCACATGCGATCATCGCGCAGGGTCGAAACGGCAAGGAAGAAGTCTACGCGGTCGGCGATAAAATGCCCGGCGGCGTAATCATCGAGGAAGTGCACGCCGACCACGTGGTGCTGAATCGCGGCGGCCGCCTGGAGAGCCTGGAACTGGTAAAAGACGAAGAGGTGGGCACGGTCTCCGCACCGAGAACCTCGCGCTCGCCCCAGCTCTCAGGATCCCCCGGTCAGAAGCTCGCCAGCATTCGCCAGGAGATCATGAGCAATCCGACATCGTTCGGCAATTATGCGGTGCCGGTTGTCGTGAAAAAGAACGGCAGGCAGGTCGGTTACCGCCTGCAGCCGCAGCGAGACGGCAACGCCCTGATGCAGGAAGTCGGCCTGCAGGCCAACGACGTCATAACCGAAGTCAACGGCATCAGGCTGGACAACCCTCAAAACGGTATCGGCGCGCTGCGCAAGCTCAGCACCGCGAACAGCGTATCCATTACGGTAATGCGAAATGGCACTGAAGTACCGCTGAACATTCAGCTAAAATAGGAACCTGGACACTCAACCGGAAGCGAAAGTGATTAATCATTACCTCAGTCACGTATTCAGACAGGTCATCATAGGCGGACTGCTGGCCCTGTCAGTGTGCGTCCAGGTGGGCGCGGATGAAATCACGCTGAATCTCAAGGATGCCGACATTCGCGCACTGATCAGCACGGTGTCGAAGTTCACCGGCAAGAATTTCATTATCGACCCCCGCGTCAAGGCCAAGATCACCGTGGTGTCTTCCGAAACGCTGACACCGGAAGAGGTCTACGAGGTGTTTCTCTCGATCCTGCAGGTCCACGGCTATGCCGCGGTACCCACCGGCAGCGTGATCAAGATCGTGCCCGAGGTCAATGCCAAGCAGGGGCCTTTGCCGATGAGCGCGACAATGCCCGGAGCGGGCGACGAGCTGATCACCAAGGTCATCAGCCTCGACCATGTGCCCGCCGCCCAGCTGGTACCGATCCTGCGCCCGCTGGTGCCGCAGCAGGGGCACCTGGCCGCCTACAACCCGACCAACACCCTGATAATCACCGACCATGCCGGCAACATCCAGCGCCTGATGCGCATCATCGCCGGCGTCGACAAGGCCGAAAGTGATGAACTCGAGGTCATCCCCCTGAAACACGCCTCCGCGCCCGAGCTGGTGCGCATCGTGAATTCACTGTACCCGCAGGCCGCAAAGGATCAGGCCAACAAGATCAACCTTGCCGCAGACGAGCGCACCAACAGCATCCTGATGAGCGGCGAACGTGCAATCAGGCTCAAGATCCGCACCACGATCATGCAGCTGGATACGCCGCTGGATGACGGCGGCGGCAACACCCACGTGATCTACCTGCGCTACGCCAAGGCTGAAAACCTGGTGACGATCCTGACCGGTCTTCAGGAACAGCAGGCAAAGAAAACCACGACCACCGCGCGCGGAAAAACCGCGACCACGACAGCCACGCGGCAAGTCGCCGGCGCCAGTTTCATCAGCGACACCGCCATCATCCAGGCCGACGAAGAAACCAATGCGCTGATCATTACGGCCGATCCCAACACCCTGCTTACGCTGAAGTCCGTAATCCGTCAGCTCGATATTCGCCGCGCCCAGGTCCATATCGAAGCCATCATCGCGGAAATTTCCACCAACCGGGACAAGGAAATCGGCGTCGGTACCGTGGTCGACGGCACCGAGAGCAGCGAGAGCACGTTCCCGGTCGGCATCAGCAACCTGGTCGGCCTGGGTGAACTGATCGCTGCCGCAGCCGGCAGCGAGGAAGCCGCGGTCGGGGTGCTGCAGAATCTCGGGTCCGGCCTGACCCTGGGCGTCGGCGGCGAAACCAGCGCGGGCGTGCGCTACGGCCTGATCCTGCGCGCCCTGCAGACCGATTCGGCCGCGAACATCCTGTCGACACCGAGCATCGTGACCCTGGACAACGAAGAGGCCGAGATTGTCGTGGCTCAGAACCTGCCGTTCATTACCGGCCAGTTCACCGGCACCGGCAGCCTGGATCCGTCCAACCCGTTCCAGACCATCGAGCGCCAGGACGTCGGCCTGACGCTGAAGGTCACGCCGCAGATCAACGAGGGCGATACCATCAAGCTCGACCTCGAACAGGAAGTATCGGACGTCCTCACCATCACCGAGAACAGCGGCCCGGTCACGCGCAAGCGCTCGATCAAGACCAGCGTCCTGGTCGACGACGGCGGCATCCTGGTGCTGGGCGGCCTGATAGAGGAAGTCATCGACGACACCAAGAGCAAGGTGCCCCTGCTCGGCGATATTCCGATCATCAAACACCTGTTCACCTCCCGCGCCAGCACCAAGCGCAAGCAGAACCTGATGGTGTTCCTGAAGCCAAGCATTCTGCGTGATTTCAACGACGCGGCCTACGTCACCAACGAAAAATACAATTACCTGCGGGCCGAGCAGATCCGGGACGAAGAGGAAGACTTCGGCCTGATCAAGGGCGACCCCGTGGTACTGCCGCCGCTGGAACAGGGCAACCCGGGCCAGCCGCAGGCCAACATCGACGCCGACGGCGACCCGGCGGAAACCGAACCGGCCATGCCCGTAACCCAACCGGCTGAAGACGACTGGGATGACGAAGACTTCATCTGAGGCGGTGGAAGCCCAGGCAGAAGAGATCCAGCCGCAGGAACTGACGCCGCAAGTCCTGCCCTACGCCTTCGCCAAGCGCCACGGCGTCCTGATCGGCCAGATCGACGACGACCAGGTCCAGCTGCTGCACCGTTCGGACTTCAGCCCCGGCATCCTGCCTGAAATCTCCCGTGTGACCGGGCGCAGGCTGACGCTGAGCCCGGCTTCGGACGAACAGTTCGACGCGCTGCTGGCTCAGACCTACGAGCGCGGCAGCGACCAGGCCATCGCGATGATGGAAGGCGTCGGTGAAGAGCTCGACCTCGACCAGCTGGCGGAAACACTGGAGCCCGAGGACCTGCTCGAAGCCGAGGACGACGCCCCGATCATCCGCCTGATCAACGCGATGCTGACCGAGGCGATCAAGATCAATGCGTCGGATATTCATATCGAACCGTTCGAGAGCCGCATGCGTGTGCGCTTCCGCGTCGACGGCATGCTGCGTGAAATCCTGCAGCCGCCCGGAAACATAGCGCCGCTGGTGATTTCGCGCATCAAGGTGATGGCCAAGCTCGATATCGCGGAAAAGCGCCTGCCACAGGACGGGCGCATCTCGCTGCGCGTCGCGGGCCGGGCCGTCGACGTGCGCGTCTCGACCCTGCCCTCTGGCTACGGGGAGCGCGTGGTAATGCGACTGCTGGACAAGCAGGCAGGCCGGCTGACGCTGGATAAACTCGGCATGGCCTCCGATGTCCAGGTGCAGTTCAATACCCTGCTGCACAAGCCGGACGGCATCATCCTGGTCACGGGCCCGACAGGCTCCGGAAAAACCACCACGCTGTACGCCGGCCTGGCCCGGCTCAACGTGAAATCGCGCAACATTCTGACGGTCGAGGACCCGATCGAGTACTACATCGACGGCATCGGCCAGACCCAGGTCAACGCCAAAGTGGGGATGAGTTTCGCGCGGGGTCTGCGCTCGATCCTGCGCCAGGACCCCGACGTGGTCATGATCGGCGAGATCCGCGACCTGGAAACCGCCACGATCGCGGTTCAGGCCAGCCTGACCGGTCACCTGGTGCTGTCCACCCTGCACACCAACAGCGCCATCGGCGCGATCACGCGCCTGCGCGACATGGGCGTCGAGCCGTTCCTGCTGGCATCAAGCCTGATCGGCGTGATGGCGCAGCGGCTGGTCCGCAAGCTCTGCCCCGCCTGCAAAAAACCGCACACGGCCACCCAGAGCGAGTGCGAGTGGCTCAACCTGACCGGCGGCGAGCCGCCGACGATCTATTCCGCATCCAACTGCGGCCAGTGCAACCACCTGGGTTACGTCGGGCGCACCGGCGTGTACGAATTCGTCCCCGTGGACGACAGGCTGCAGGACATGATCCACGACGGTGAAGGTGAGCACGCAATGGAGCAGTATGCGCGCACACTGTCGCACTCGCTGCGCCAGGACGGCCGCCGCCTGATCCTCGAAGGCGTAACCTCGCTGGAAGAAGTGCTGCGTGTCAGCCGCGAAGACTGAATTGCGGTGAACAACAAACAGTGAATAGTGAACAGTGATTAGATCGCAACAACATCAGCGCATCCCCGGAATCCGGCGATACAGGCTGCGAATAGCCAGCTGTGGCTTTTTCTCGGCCCTGGCACCTAGTACCTAGTTCCTGGATTATGGGCGCCTTCGAATACGTCGTTCTGGATCAAAAGGGCCGCGAGCGCAAGGGTGTCGCGGAAGGCGATACCGCGCGCCAGGTGCGCCAGAGCCTGCGGGAAAAAGGCCTGATACCGCTGCAAATCTCCGCAACCAGCCAGAAGGCCCGTGCGGAGCCCGGCAAGAGCCCGCTCGCGTCGCGCGTGTTTCAGCGCGGCATCAGCACCACGGAACTCGCCTTGATCACGCGCCAGATGGCCACCCTGGTGCAGGCCGCGCTGCCGCTGGACGAGGTTCTGACCGCGGTCGCAAACCAGGCCGAAAAACAGCGCATTCGCAGCATGATGTTCGCGGTTCGTTCCAAGGTCATGGAGGGCCACAGCCTGGCGTCGGGCCTCCGCGAGTACCCGAAAGTTTTCTCCGACCTGTACCGGGCCACGGTCGACGCCGGCGAAAAATCCGGGCACCTCGACACCGTCCTCGAAAGACTGGCCGATTACACCGAGAACCAGCAGGAACTCCAGGGCAAGGTCAGGCAGGCGTTGATCTACCCCGGATTCCTCAGCGTGTTTGCGATCGCCATCGTGGTCTTCCTGATGACCAATATCGTGCCGCAGGTCGTTTCCGTGTTCGAAGACATTGGCCAGGAGCTGCCGGGGCTTACCCGCACACTGATCGCGATCAGCGATTTCGTGATCGCCTACGGCCTCTACATGCTGATCGCCGTGGTCGCCATGATAATCGGCATCCGTGCGTTGCTGAAACAACCGCGTTTCCTCGAACGCTATCACCGCTGGCTGCTCAGGGTGCCCCTTATCCAGAAACTGGTCAGGGGCCTGAATACCGCTCTGTTCACGCGCACCTTCAGCATCCTGACCGGCCGCGGCGTCACGGTGCTCGAATCGATGCGGATCTCTGCACAGGTCGTGGTCAACCTCCCGATGCGCCGCGCCATACTCGAGGCCACGGAGCGCGTGCGCGAGGGTTCCGGCATAAAGAAATCGCTGGACAAGAGCAAGCTGTTTCCGCCGATGACCCTGCAGCTGATCGCAAGCGGTGAAAACAGCGGCAACCTGGAGGAAATGCTCGACCGCGCCGCAACACAGCAGGAGCGGGAGCAGGTCACGCTGATAGCCTATATCGTCGGTATCTTCGAACCCGCGATCATTCTGACCATGGGCGTGCTGGTGCTGCTGATCGTGCTAGGCATTCTGCTGCCGATTTTTGACCTGAACCAGCTTGTAAAATAGGTGCAGCGGATAGGTCAGGAAGATCGCAACAAGGCCTGCCAGCGCGCCGTACAGATGCGCCTCCACCACGACCCGGCCACCGGTCATCGACTCGGAGCCCGGCAGCGGGCCGTTCATGTACTCCCAGAACAGCTTGCCCGACAGCAGCAGAACCAGCACATAGCCACTGAAAGGGTAGAAGCGCACCTCGCGAATTGCGCCGTAGACGAACAGGCCGTGCAGCACACCGGACAGACCGACGTACCAGACCAACTCGGGATGGAACCAGTATAAACCCAGCCCGACGACGACAGCGCTGAACAAAAGCACGAACAACCAGTCAAATATATTGCCGTAAAGGCTGAAAAAAACCGCGATTACTATCAGGCCGCCCATGTTCAGCGCCCAGTGTGTCCAGTTCAGGTGAACCAGGTGTCCGCTTAACAAAAGCCAGTAGTGCCCCTGGTCGATCAGGCCGCGATCGAACTGGAACGTACTCGCCATCTGCGCGGATTGAAGACTGAAACAGATGACGAAGAGAAACAGCCACAGCACGTGGTTCCACTGTGCTGATATCCGGTTTTTGATAGGCACCTTTATGCGCATTTGCTATTATTTCGCACAATATTCATTTTTACCCGCGATACTGCCACTCTACCCCAACTGCAAGCGGTTTCGCAAAACACTGGAGCTGTATAGGTGAAACATTCAAATCTGACTCAAAGGGGATTTACGCTGATCGAGATCATGGTGGTCGTTGTGATCCTGGGCATTCTTGCCAGCGTGATCGCGCCCCGCATCATGGATAACCCTGACAAGGCACGCGTTTCCAAGGCCAAGCACGACATCAACGCCCTCGAAAGCGCGCTCGATGTGTACCGGCTGGACAATTTTGTCTATCCCTCAACCGATCAGGGCCTGGAAGCCCTGGTCGAACAGCCGACGATCCCCCCGGAACCGCCAAACTGGAAGCAGGGCGGCTATATCAAACGCCTGAAGAAAGACCCCTGGGGCAATGACTACCTGTACCTGAATCCCGGCCAGTACGGCGAAATTGACATCTACTCTCTAGGCGCGGACGGCGCCCCGGGCGGCGATGGCATCAATGCTGATATCGGATCCTGGGATAGCGAATAAACCCGCCCCGGCCCGGGCCAGCGGTCAAACAACGATGTGCAAACCTGACAACCGGGGCTTCACCCTGCTGGAGCTGCTGGTCGTTATTGTCATCATCTCCATTCTGTTTACACTCTCCACGCTGGCCATCCGCGGCACCTCGCCCGAAGAGCTCATCCAGACTGAAGCGATGAGGCTCGACCGGCTGCTCCAGCTCGCGCTCGAGGAAGCCATGCTGAAGGGCCAGGAATACGGGCTGGAGTTCTCGCCCGACAGCTACCGCTTCCTGCTCTATGTTGAAGAAAGCTGGCTGCCGCTGGAGCAGGACAAGCTGCTGCGACAGCGCGAGCTGCCCGAGGGCATGGAATTCGAACTCGAAATTGAACAGATCGATGTGCTGATCGAAGGCGATTCCGGCGATCGCGGCAGCCTGGAAGACCAAGACCAGCCACGACCGCAGGTGTTCCTGCTTTCCAGCGGCGAAATTACGCCCGAATTCAGCGTGCGACTGGTGATGCCCGGCGTCGAAACCAGTTATGTCGTCTCGGGCACGGTCAATGGCGAACACAAGGCAGAGCTCAGTGAACTGTAATCCCCTTCCCACGCAAAAAGGCTTTACGCTATTGGAAGTACTGATCGCGTTGACTATTATTTCCCTGGCGCTGGGGGCGCTGATCAGCACGTCCGGCAGCCAGGCCGGCAGCGCAGGCTACCTGAAGCAGAAGACCGTCGCGCACTGGGTCGCAATGAACGAAATCACCCAGCTGCAGATCGAGCAGGCGTTTCCGGGCAAAGGCGATACAAAGGGATCCACCGAGATGGCCGGTACGGAGTGGTACTGGACGCGCACCATCAAGGAAACCGAGGACGAAGATTCCCGCCAGGTCGAACTCAAAATCTACCTGGACGAAGACCGGGAGTCGAGCCTGACCCGCCTGATCGGCTATTTGTCCAGGCCGCCGCAAACGGGGGTTCCGCAGCCATGATGGTCCGGTCAGGAACCCGCATCGATGGCTTTACCCTGCTCGAACTGCTGGTCGCGGTTGCGGTATTCGCGATCCTTTCGGCCATGGCCTATGGCGGCCTGCGGAACGTCATCGACAACAGCCGGCAGACCGAAAGCGCGATGCAGCGCCTGCAGCAGGTGCAGCTCGCGATGCTGAACCTGTCCCGTGATTTCACCCAGCTTTCCCTGCGCAGTATCCGCGACGAATACGGCAACAGCACGAACTACCTGCTGAGCGGCCAGGGCGGCGATATTATTATCGAGTTCACCCGCGGCGGCCGGCGCAACCCGGCGGAACTGCTTCGCAGCCACCTGCAGCGCGTTGCCTACAAGCTGGAAGAAAACACGCTGTCACGTCTGCACTGGCCGCACCT
>Ga0180438_10006895_pt1 | contig 15140 bp, 19 predicted proteins | sample SS_ome_12_FD_132455 | JGI IMG/M metagenome (GOLD analysis project Ga0180438, IMG submission 132455) | Hypersaline lake sediment archaeal communities from the Salton Sea, California, USA - SS_3_D_2 metaG | ecosystem: Environmental > Aquatic > Non-marine Saline and Alkaline > Hypersaline >...
GAATTAAGAGCCATTTGTATCCCTTTCCTTTTTACCCCGACCTGCAGCAGTTAAGCGCTCCGCAAGTGCACTGTTATATCTAAGGTTATAGATCTTATCCTTATGCGCTGCTGTCTTCCTCTTAAATTCTCTTGTTTGCTCATTATCTATCATTATGCGAGCTAAGAATTTCTCATATTCAACGTGCGCTCTAAGCTTTCTCGTAAAGGGTAGAAGCAGGACTGCTCCCCCCACATATCCATTCTTACTTATATGCATTATGCTCCTCCAATATTATCTATTTGTTCTTGTAGGATAGAACTTATTGATTGTGTTCCACCAATTCCTGCATCATCAGGATTCTTAGGTGACATTGCATCTGCCACCACAGCATCCAATACTAACTTAGCAGAAGATAAACACTGAGGAGGCGCGCCAAATTTATCAGCATTAGTTCTATCTGCATTTTCTAGAAATTCTGATGTAGATATACAATCATCGTTCTCATCTATGATTTGATCCATGGCCGCGCCCATTTCTGAGATATCTCCATCTTTATCAATATCTTTATCAGATGATGATTTAGGAGGACATTCTTCTCCCATTCCTTCACACTTACAATTAAAGTCTTGTACCATTGGCTTATATCTCTTAATATCCCATAATTTCTTAGGAGGGACGCACAGGAGAAAACAACGAAATTTATTTAGTTTCTTATTGATTGGTCCAGATTTTTTTAAGCAATCTTTACTCTTAGCCTTAAAACGTCTCTTACCGCATGCTTTCTTAAAGAACATAATTATACCGTCTAAAGGATATGCAATCATCATCCTTAAAGGATTAATAATGCCAAGATCTACAAGATATTTAGCCCAGAGAATATTCCAGAAGAGCATCTGGATCATCTCTATAATCATGTTAGATTTGCTCTCTTCAAAATCTTCTGCAAGCTTTGTACTAGCATCAACAACGGGAGCATTTGGATTGGAAAGATCTGGATTTGCTGAGTTCCATGCATCTGCTGCGGCCCTAGTAATATCACTACAATTCATAAATGGGCCATCAAGCTTACCATTTCCTAATCCAGCTAGAAAAGGATCAGATCCTGTATATAGAGTAGGAGCATTATCTACAATAGCGAGCGCCGTATCAAATACATCTCTATTAATATTATCTGTACCACCAAGATTCTGAACAGCATCAGCTAAGGCAGATCCTGGAGTAACAGGGATATTCATATCCTTTGTTAGATCATCTATCATATCTTCCATCTGTTCTACGAGATCTTCCATTTCTCCTACGTGCGCTAAGATATTCTCTTGCTCATTACGAGCTTGCTTCTCATCAGGATGTACATAGTCTTCTCCTGACGTAGAGACTGCTGAAAGTGTTGTATCTTTTAGGGAAAATTTAACCCTTCCTAATACTTTCAACTGATCTGCTATCTCTTGCGGTATTTCTCCCCCAACAAGATTATTAATATCAAAGTGCTTCTTATTACTATCAGCCATTAGAAGTTACTCCTTCCATCAAACAAATGTCCGATACTTCCTCGTGATCCAACTCTAGGCATTGTTATTCTTTTTGGCATAGATACTCTTTGAATAGGCTTTTCTGGATCTCTGATTGCAGAATATGTATTATATACCTGCTTCTTTGTCTGAATAGTTCCTTCAACTTCTTGCTCCCTTCTAGGATAATCTCTTAACCTAGGATCATTCATAAAGACAATAGGAAAAGTTGCAATGTTTCTAATTAAATCACCATATTCTTTCTGGAAGCCATAGACTGCTAAGTTAAATGCATCGAGGATATGATCTTCTCCCTCATAACTGAAGTCTCCTCTAGAAGTAACATTCTTAACCTGATATCCTCTCATTTGGCCAACTAAGCGAAGTTGCTCGTCTTCCTCTTTAGGAAGAACAAACATTCCTTCTTCTAGATTAAGTACAGAGAAGTTAATCATCATAGACTTATTACGCTTCTTAACAGTTGAGCCAAGTATAGGGTCATAGTGCTCCACAGATGCTCCAGAATCTATTACCTTAAGCTTCCTATTCATTTGTAGTTCAGGATGCTTGTTTCCATAATATGTTAGTTCTTCTATATTGGTGTCACCTGCACCATAATCTACATAGACATAATCTACTTTAAACATCTTCATTAGGCGAATAATTTCTTCCCTAGTCTTTCTCTGAGTGGCTTCTTTAGCTCTAACTCCTCTTCTATAGAAGAGACGATATTTTCCTGTGAAGTCTATAGAGACATCTTGTCCCTGATCATCATCATAGAAGTCAATAATAGTTTGCTCTTTGCAGAACTCTAACATAACTATTTGACCCCCATTAACATAGCTATTCCAGTCTACACCAATAATGTAGATATTACCTGGATTCTGCTCAAACCCTGGATCAAAGATATCTGGATTTGACATATCAACATTTCTAGCATATTTCTTAAGAGACTTAGCTATTAAGTGATTCTTATATACTCCACCAAATTCTTCGCCAAATTCTGCACCATATTCTCTCTCAAAGTTAGCTGCAGAGGTAATAGCTCTAACCTGATATTCTGTGGACTCCGTGATAGGCTTACCAAGTTCTTTAGCTTGCTCAATTGACATCCAGTTTGTATTAGCAGGATGCCAGGATGGAGCATGTAGAGATAACCACCCAAGTTCGTCTCCCCTAGTTGACCATTCATAGAACAATTCTCTTTTACCTGACGGAGTAGAACATATTCTTAATCGACACTCGGTATGAGTAGTCCAAATAGGCATAATGACCTGCTCTATGATTTCTCTAGGAATAAAGTCCATCTCATCTAGAAAGACCATATCTGCAGATAGTCCACGAAGTGAAGTACCACGGTTACTTGAGGAAATACCAATTGTGTATCCCTTAATAATAGATCCATTGTCGAATTCTATAGTATGAATATCTGAGGTACGTATCTTAGCTATCTGTTCTCGTAGTAAAGGAGAGTCTGCTATTAGTGATGTATAAGTATTCCAAAGCTCTTTAATCTGAGTCTCATATGGAGTAGCAATAATTACAGTAAATGGCTGCTGTTTAGCTCTTCCTTCTTCAATCATACGCACAATTGGATAAGCGCTACACCACCATAAGGTATCTGCACACATTGTTACTGAATTGTGTACTATTATGTCATTTACTATAAAGTTATGATACGGCCATACTTCTAGATCAAAAGTTTCTTCATCACATATATAGTCGACAGAAATAATTTCATCAAAGAAAATATCAGAATTACAAAGATCAAGTAAACCTTCATCTTCAACGGATTTAGCATAATTAATAAACTTAGACTTAGATGTTCTTTTATATTGCTTTCTAATATCATATTTTCTAGGACACTTAATATTGAACATATCTATTATATCTTCAGTAGGTAAACTATCAAAATAAGAATCTTTATCATCTCGAGTGGATATACTATCTTTAACTTTTTGACACGCGTCTTCCTTTCCAAAAATACCTATTTCATGTATAAATTTAAGAATATCAGACTTAGTCCTAATGCATATTTGGAATGCTTTCTTTAATGTACCGTTATATTTTATATTTCTTTCAGTTATAAAATATCGTATGCCAAAGCGTGTAAGTAAATGACCTACACCATATGCTAAATCTTCACTTACAGAACAATAACCTATTTCACAGTTACCAGATTTACTATTAGAGTTACTAACAGATGCCCATCCATCACATGCAAATAAACGAGAAAGAAATAAAGCTTGTTGTCTCTTAGATACTCGCATAATTTCATTTGGAATGAATTTTGTATGAGAGGTTTTACCAAATAATCCAAGATTTTTAAGATAGGTTAAAAGAGAATTCTTTCCTCTTGTTCCATTCTTATTTTTAATTCCATGAACATAATATTCCTCATATCCATTTTTTTTCTTGATAATTCTATAGGTACATCCATTAAAAAAAGGAATAATATCCTTAAATTCATCTTGGACACATTTAATATTATTTCCAAAAGTAATATATGATGTAATACAGCCGTCACTTAAAAGATATGCTAAGGTTTTAGCCTGAAAATCAAATATATCGCATGATATAGGTATACCTAGATCTATTTTAGATGGAACAGCAATATTATCTCCAGATTTTATTTCACCCAAATGTCGCCACCCAGTTGGTGTTAGAAATGGATGATTTTCTGTCGCGTCAATCCTTCTACCAGATTTAGTTACTAATCTATAAATTGGTTTAATCCCATTAGATACGCATTTAGTCCGATATGTGGGATCAAATCTATATTTATCATCTAAGGAAACAACACTAAAGCGCTCTTTATTTACAAGCGAATTTACTTTAACTAATTCACCTAAGCTATTGACAATTAAAGAATTACCCCGAAGACACTTACCCATACGACGACCATAACGTAAGATTATTCGTCTATATTTTCTAGTTTGAGCTATTACGTCTCTTTGATATTTCCTGAGCTTTAATGGTTCTTCTTTATCATTAGGATCTCGTAGGAAGGCCTCACACCACTTAGCAGCGTCTGTGAATAGTTCTAGAATTTCTGTGCTATCTATATTCATTAATGGCCTCCCTCAAAGATAGAGCCCTGAATTATTTTATTTTCTTTTTCTTTTCCAATCCAATCTGATCTCATATTTTTCCTTAGGAATGAGAATAAGCTGCCTCTTGGCCAAATGCACTTCTTCCATTGATATACGCCTTAGATATAGCAGACACTGCTCTCTGCCTTTCTGTTGCAGCTCCAGTTGTCATATAGCTCATCGCCAGCCTTCCTCCAAGTTCTGGCATAAAGCGCGCATGGAAATTATCCATTATTCTATTACCTTCATGAACTAATAGATTTCCGATAGGTTGTGCAACAGCTTGGGTAACGTCCCACAATAAAGAGGCTGCACCAATAAAGGCAAATCCTTTAGCTGCAAACAATCCTAAACGAGCCGCCCCCCCTAATGCTGCAGTGCCACTTCCTATACCAATAGATTTAATTGCTGCTCTCTTTCCTGCTGCTCCACCAACAGTCTTGGTTAATCCTGCTGCCTTTGCCCGAGCAGCGATTGCCTCTGTTCCTATAGTAGACATAGAAAATCCTTTACCTGCAGTAGTCTTAACTGCTGATCCTCCTGCAACTCTTATAATATCATCAACTTTGCCAGTTAGATCGCCATATGTACCAATAAATTCTCTAGTACTGACCCTTCCCATAATTTTCTCTCTAAGAGCGGCAGAACTTACCTGCGCTAAATCTTGAGCTTCATCAAGCCAGTCTACTATATCTTGTCTAAACATTTTAGATAGTTGATTAGCCTTACCTGCATGGTATCTAGATTTCATAGCAGCAGTAGTCATATAGTTTTGACCAGCACCTCTTCTAATATAATTCATGAACCCTGCTGGCCTTGTGCCGCCTATAGATCTCTTCATACTATCGAAATAACTAAAAAGGGTATTATCTAATTCACTAGTAAATCTTCTAACTTGTTGTGATCTTCTAAGGTATCCTCCACCAATGTAATTATTCGCATCCCATGCCTTTGAAAGAGGAGAAACAGATGCGCCTATTCCTTTCATTACTCCGCCGTGTTTGAATGCCTTCTTAACGTTCCTTGTGTACTTACTAAGATTCATATCTTGGAATTTAATTGGCATCCATACTCCCTTGGATACTCCAAAGAAGGAGCCTCCGTAAATACTTGGCGAAGTTGTATATTTAAACTTAGCTATCTCAATAGGATTAAGATAACCTAAGAGTTCTTGAGTCATTGTAGGATTCTGTGAATCTGCTGCATAAGGATCATATGGCATTTTTAATATCTCCCGTGTCTACCTTGGTGTAATGCTTGTGCAAGGCCATTGGTCTGGCCATATTTATCCATTCTAGCGGAACCATGAGAGTAGCCAACTCTAGTTTGCATTAGGATATTTCTTGATTTTCTTTGATCTTGTAGATATCGTTCAGACATAATATCTTGAGCGGCATTCATAGCTCCCCTCATCATACCTACTCCAATCATTGCAGCACCTGCTGCTACAACCATTCCACTCACACCAAGTTTTCTAACTGGACCAGGAATCGCTCTTCTAGCTACATTTAAGCCATATCCCAACTTCTTAAAGGGAACGCTAGCTTTACCAATAAGCTTCTTAGTCCTTACTGCAGTATTATATACCTTATCTCCAGTAAATCGAGCTGTCTTCATAGTAACAGTCTTATTAACATTGTTCATCATTCTATGAACTGTTCTAGCGGTACCTTTCCTTGCTTTATTGAAAGGGCTATTAACATTTGTAACTTGCTCTGGTGCTGGTAAAGCGAGTCGTTGCTTAAAGAACATATTCTGATAGAATGTCTTTTGTTCTTGGCTTTGAAACAATGGCATTAGTACCTCCTATGGCCAATAGCATGACGATATTGATTAAGGGAGATATTCTTTCTTGTCATACTTTCTACAGTAGTAAGTGTACCTGCTCTAATAGAAGAGTGATACTGCCTTAGTGACTTTCCAGCAGCTTTACTCAATTTAACAGGAGAGCCAAAGTCTGTTAATCTTTCCTGTATCATATCGTATCCTCTATCATACTCCCTAGGAATAACTGGACCATTAAAGGATCCAGCTATCCTGGATACTCCTGCTGAAGCAAAGTTCCAAGCTATTACACTTAGACCTATTTGAACACCACGAGACATCCAACTTTTATTTTTCCAACCAATTTTACCTTTAAGAAAATCCTTAAATTTCTTTGGCTGAATCCTTTTATTTACACTAGGTCCAACAGTAGAGACATTTTTACCTTTGACTGTATGTCTATTTCCTTTGGTATTTCTATTTTTAGCTACAGAATCTCTAACTCTATTAGCTTGCTCGCGCTTAGATACCATTTGAGAAGTAGATACCTCTTGATCAAATACATTGATTCTTTCTTTATCTTTCCAGAATTTAACTATCTTCCTCCCCATTGTTGTCTGAGAGAACCAACTAGCTAAATTCCTACCTTCTGTCATTATGGTATGTACATCGCGAGATTCAATCAGTGCCATCGTCAGATTTATCCTCTATTTTATTCTGCTTTGATCTAGCATTAGCTAGGGCTGCCTGCATAACTAATGTCTCAATAGTTCCAACATCGTTCTGCATTCCATACTTCTTCTTAGCTCTACGTGTAGCTACGAAGCTATCAATAATCTGATGCTTTAATCTCTTAAGATCAAGCTTAATCTCAAGCGTTGGAGAAATTTCTTCCTTAACCTGAGTAACCTTGGCGACCTGTTGCTCAACCTTCTGAGTAACTAGGCCATCCTTTAGTGCACCAGATGATCTCATATCTAAAAGCTTGGTATCAATAAGGTCCCATAGCATTTCCATCTCTATCGGATCATCTCTATCTATTCCCAAGCTTTGCACTACATCTGACTCAAGCTCAAGGACTATCTTCTTCTCCACTGGACAAGGATAGCCTTGAGGAGCCATATCATTATTTGCAAGTATACATACATTTCTATACGGACATGTATATAAATTACAAGTCATAATTAAGGTATTAGTACTTGTATATTGCCTCATACCCTTAAAGGCTTCTATTACTTTCTTGAGCTTCTTCTTATTAGTTAGAATTTTCTCCGCAGCTTCATCTGGATAGACAGCTAAGAGAGCCTTAACATCTGGATCATCCTGCTTTAGGATATCAAGATGTGTCTCAGCTGAGTTATCCCTTAAATTTAAAGACATTGTCTCCTCCTTATTTATTCCAAGGCCATTTGAATACTTTACCACACACTGCCACGGGCCTCCTAGGATAAGGATTAAAGTTTCCATCCTGATAGACCATTACTCTTCTACTGTCTTCTCTCCCATCTGGCATAGCGAATATCTTATTGAATCTATTAGATACATGAATTATATTCTTACCAGGATAGTAGATTACTTGTCCAATTTCATAGTACAGATATTCTTGAACAAAGTTAAATACATCCATAATATCTGCACTAGGACAATGTAGATCAGCTGCACCTGTTCCTCTAGGATTAGCATCGCTCCAAGCAAAGTGATCTGATGTTAATGATGCAGGGTATCCTTGCTGCTTCAATTTCCTATAACTCTCCATATTTCTCAGTCCAGAAGTCACTATTACTGGCCCAAATTTATTCCGTATAGGTTGAAGAACATCTCGACAAAGTACCTTAAGGCAGAAGATTTGCTCTTTAGTAGCTATAATATTCATACCTGCAGAGACTGTAAATTCATTTAAATAGAAGTTCTTTGATAGTTTCATCGTCTGTCCTCCACAAAGTCATTTAGTTCATCTTTAAACTCATCATTTAGCTTATTCAATTGACGAAGTGCATCTTTCTCAATGTCTTTGGCCTTTTGAAACATTTCAAAACATATATCTTCAAGTGTTGGAGCAATCGTCTCCAAGTTCTTTATTCTATCTTCAACTGTAACTGTCATGCCACTATAAGGATATAGATCTGTTACATGATCTCTACCAATAGCGGTCAATGTTGCTACCTTATCCTTAACATATAGTGAGTACTCTGTGCCGCTGAGATCAACAAAGCCATTCTCTTTAAATGATCTCCTAACCTCATCTTTAACAGATATTAAAGCATTACCAAGGACTCCTTGATATAGCCTATACTGTTTATTTTCCTCATCAATGTCAGGATCTCCCTCCCTACGCTCTTTTAAGGTATCTCTATATGATGATAATATCAAACTCTTAACAGCTAAAAGCTTCTGCTCTGCTACATTCATTTGATCTTTTAAGATATTATTCATTATTCTAGCTCGGCTAACTTCATAGCGTTCTCTCTTACTCATCATGAGTAATATGCAATCGCCACAGTTACGCTTTCGAGATCGACCAAATGAAATCTTGGGACCACCCATTTGTATGCTAAACTTCCCAAGAAAAGCTAGAGCAACCACTGCTATTACAGCAAGGACACTTAGCGATATCTGTGCCACTAAGGGCAATCCAATGAACCATACCAACATAACTTAACACCCTCCTTAACTAGATCGCGGTGTCCGTCTAGTCCAAGAAGGAACCATAGCAGTATGTCGTTGAACCATAAAGCTTTTCTGATCGCCGAAATATACATAGCGAACAATTGCTGAATAACCAGCTGCAAAGTTATCTGTAGTTAAATTTACATCATATTGATATGGAAACCTAAGATTAAGAGTAGTATCACTATGTACAGTCTGCACTACTCCATTACCACTCATGGTCACCTGTGGATCAGTTGTACCAACTTCATCAAGAGGAAGGTCAATCTCCACTGATCTAATCTCGATTCCACAACCATGACGCCAAGGTATTGTTCCTGATGCACTTGCACCTTCTAATACTATTTGTTCCATGTCGAGTTAATCTCCTGTTTTTTATTAAAATCATTGAGCCAAATTTGGCGCATTAATGGCGTATCTAATACACCTGAAGGTAATTCGTGTTCCCAGCCGCCGTCAAATCCTGGACCAAAGGCCATATCAAAGCTTCCACTTGCTGCCATGAATTACCTCCTTATTTTATATATTCTTGTCTACTACCTCTATCGTCTCTGATGTAGTGTAGATCAAATTCTTTAGCTGAGGCATCTCCAGAATAGCTATCAGATGCACCAACTCTATATATTTTTACATCCATGAACCACGACACACCAAAGCCAGATAACTCAGTAGCTCCACTAATAACTGGGAATTCTGTTAATTGTAAGATAGAGCCAGACGTATAGGTAAACTGTCTAGCTTCAGATGGGGTAACTCCTGTAGTCCATGAAGGAACTTGACCTCCATTATTGTATACTCTATAATCCATTCTCCAAGCTGGATCTGCATCTTGATTCTGTATCCAGTGTAAGTGTGGATGAACATCTGTTCCTTGTGCCCAATCATGCTGCATCTGAACTATGATGTTAACAACATCACCAGATGTAGCATTACTTTCAAAGTCTACTGTGTTTTCAGAAAAGTTGTAATCGACTCTGCCGCCATCAACGTCAATTCGAGAACCAGTAAATGGAAATCTAAGGTCATCCCATGCTCTACCGCTCCCGTGTCCACGTAAAAATCCAGTATCTTCCTGAAACTCAGTATAGTTACCGTTATCAACATCGCCAAACTTAAAGCCGCCAGATGTATTTAGTCTATCTGTCTTATTCCAATATCCTGATGCGTAGTTAAAAGCTAAGATATAATCATTATAAGAAATCCCACCATCAACATCAGAGAGTTCTTCTATTGTACAATTTGATTGAGGATCAACTAGAACTTTACCAGCTACAGTGGAATTTAGAGACCATCCTAGTTTTATTGAATGGTTAGGCGCATTAGGCTCTATCATAGTTAATGCACCAGAAGTAGTAGGAGAAAGCCATAGACCAGAACCATCACCGAGTGTTGAGGTATTCATTCCAACAGTACCTCTAACAGTCACTAATCCTTCTTGGTTAATATCTATATCATGAGTAGCTATACCAATTATATTGTGGATATTTTGATAATCTACACTAGCTATAGCTGGTTCAACCGTAGGCCTATTACCATGAGCTCCCGTTATTGCTACAACGGTACCGTTATCTATTTGTGCATTTGTTTTATTAACTACTCTAATATAAGTCTCCTGACCTAATTGTAATGTTACATCAGGCATATCTACATACAAACCAAATGTATGGTTATCACTATCATAGAAGACTCTACCTTCTCTCCAAGCTGGAGCAGATAGACCACTTGCAAAGTCTACACCAACAAGACCACTTACACTATCACTAGCTACAATACCATTTGTATCTTGAGGCCAAAAATTAGTTTCACTATCAAAGAAATCTTTAAAGCCAGCCCTAAGATCAGCTGCTGTAATATCTCCAGTAACGTTATTAGCATAGGTACCTGATGGATCTATATATAGACCACTAAAATTAGCTTTACTTAGAATTGCCATTTGTTATACACCTCTCAATTTTATTTACTACATAATCTTCAAAAAGGGGTTCATTATACTTAAATACAATTAGTTGGTAGCCATTCTTTTTAGCTAATCTATGCTTCCTCTTATCTCGTCGCTTCTGATCTTCAAACTTAGTCTTAGTTCTATGGAAGTATGGAGTAAACTGATAATGCTGGATACCGTTATATTCAATAAGGACATCCTTAGATCTAATGTACATATCGAACTCTAATAGGACCCCTTTTTTCGATACAGCCCATATAGGATGATAACCAGTGTATACATTCTTAGGACCATAGAATTTCTCAAGCACTTTAGCGAGTTCTATCTCGTGCTTATGAAATTTCTTCCTTATATATCGTGTAGAGCTTCCGTTCTCTCTCTTCTTTAGGCGATAACCATTAATTGAAGAATCCCACATGAATGTCTTCTTATGTCGTTTACAGAGAGCGTCACCCTTGGTACAGAATCTTCTACATATAACACATCTACTTTGATCCATATGGAATTTTTTCCTTACAAATCCTGCTCAATAGGTAGTATAGTCATATCTAACTGGGGTATATAAAAAATGGGTGCGCCCAGGTGAGTTTAGACTATGATACGTATAGGAGAAAGGAGACAGTATGAAAAAATGTTGCAAGTGTAGAAAAGAAAAAGATATTTCTGAAGAATTATGGACGCGCTAAAAGGACGGTCAAAATCCAAGAAAACACTAGAATTAATTGGATGTAGTCTATCTGAATTAAAGAAGCATCTACAAGAAACAGCTATTAAGAATGGATATCTTGATTTCGATATTGAGTCCTACTCTGGTCACGAATACCACATTGATCATATAGTTCCGTGCTCTAAATTCAATCTGAGTTGTTCTTACCATCAACGTATATGCTTTAATTTTAAGAACTTACAAATATCATCAGCTAGAGAGAATCTAAGAAAGAAGGATAAATAAAAGTCAAGCGGCCAGAATAGCCGCTTGACAGGAGGAGAAAGGAGGTGCGGAAGGGGGCCATTTCTGACCCTCCTTCTATAGTATAGTTGGATTTAGCAACCTCGTGATCCCTTCTTCTTTTTCTTCTTCTTCATTTTTTTATAAGCCATATTACTTGCCTTTCTTCTTAGGCATCTTAGCTGGCTTAGTCTTTCCACCATGCTGTCTCTTAAGCTTCTCAATAGCTTGGTTAATCTTCTTTGCTGGATCATGTGTTCCTGCCATAGTAATCCCCTTTAGGTTATGTTATTTTTCAGAATCTCCTGGTACAGGACATCCTAATGCCTTAGCTCTACGCTTGATTCGGCTTTCTAATTGCTCTACTGAAATTGTAAGTCCTTTTCCATGCGACCTTAATTTCCAAGCATCTTTTACATCTTTACAATTATTGATAGGATACTTAGGCTGATCTCCAGATGTCTCACTAGCCTTAACTGCGTAATATTCCTTCTTAGCATCATCAATCGCTAGGTCATCCTCCAAATCGTCTTCAGAGCTATCTTCTAGATCAATGCCTAGATCTTCGGCCTTATCCTTAAGAGAGTCAAAAGATCTCGAAAGAAGGGTTTCCCTATCTGGACACTTAGCTTTGGTTTCTTCGCAATGACCGACGATCTTATCGACGAGGTCGCTAACTTCCCTATCAACCTCAGCACCAACGAACCTAATGACACTGTCTTCGCTCTTGATCTTTTGGCCAATACCACTGCCAAATGCTGTTTCTGTAGTCCCATAGGTCTTTCTCTCTACTTTTCCATCATCTGTTACTGTCTCATAACTTACAGCAGCCATACCCTTGATTGTCTCTCCGCTATAACTGCTCTTATAAGGTGCTCTAGCATATACATCAATGGATATAACTCTTTCCTTCTTAGTTATATCCTTGCCATCAACGCTTAACTTTGTACCTGTAATTGTTCCATCGGTACTTATCATTATATCTGCCATAATTTCTTCCTTTATTTAATCCTGAATTAAATAATTCCCTTACGAGAATAACTGCCACTTCTCTTGTAGCTGATCTTAATATATATCTCCACATGGAGTTCCTCTCCTAGTATAGGGTATTAAACATACTTCTCATAAAGATCAATAGAATGATTAGTAATATCATCCATTCCAAATTTGCCAGTCTTAGCCTTTAACCATACCAATAGGCCAATAAATGGATTCCTTGGTCCAATTCCATTCGCCTTAGCAGTATGAGCATATCCACCTTTAGATTTCCTAAAGAACCACTTTGGTGGAAGGAACGGAACTATATCCGTCTTCATATAAGTCCTAATAGTATTAGGTACCCTCTTATTATAGCTCTTAACGAAAGCCTTATTCCCTACTGCAGGATTACCACTGGGGAAGCACTCTACTTTATTAGTAACGTTATATTGTATATCTACTGCACATAGAGTTGCTAACGCGCCACCCAAGCTATGTCCACATACTAATATACTATCCCAATTATTTCTATTTCTAGATAACTCCGCATGAATCTCACCACGGACACTTTTATATGCCGAAATGAAGCCCTTATGTACCTGAATAGTGCTATCTCTATTCCCATATGGATAGTCTGTATGCCAAGCATTAAAATCTGTTAGCCAATCTTTTGCCTGTTGACTACCTCTAAATGAAATAACCATTAGTCTTCCAGTAAGGAACATAAAGCCCTGTGTATCAGTATTGCTATTTTCTATAAACTTAGCTGGAGGAAGAGTCTTATGGAGCTCCTCCTCATTTAGCCTAGCCATCTTTGAGAAGTATAGCGATAGTAATACCTTCTTCTTATCTACCTTCATAATATTACCCGTCCAATATGCTTCGGCCTTTAGGGAATGGACGACCAGCATGATCTACACGCTCGCCTGTACTTCCAAAGCCACCTTGATCCCTATCACTCTCTGGATCAGGTAACACATCGACAATCTTAATTTCATCAATGCATACAGGACATGCAACTAACTGTGCAATCTTATCACCCAGCTTAATAGTCTTAGACTCTCTAGATAAATTAACTAAGATTACGCCAATCTCATTCCTGTAGCCTTCATCGATTGTTCCTGGTGTGTTTAGTACTGTTAGTCCTTTCTTAAGGGCATTTCCTGATCTTGGTCTCACCTGTAGCTCATACCCAGCCCCAACAGTAGCACGGACACCTGTCCCTATAAGGACTCTCTCAAGGTAGCTAAGCTTTAAGCTTCCTTCCCAATCCAGGTGCTTAGCGATTGCTTCATCACCTTCTATTAACTTCTCTCTGTCTCCACCTGTATGGGTATAGATCTGCTTAAAGCTATGTGCCACCAGATCTAGCCCACTATCTGTAGAGTGTTCCCTCTTTGGAACCTCTACTCCCTTATCTAACTGTACCTTTATTCCTTCCATCTCTCTTCTCCTTATAATATTTTGTCACATATTCTGAGGTATGAGGGACTATACATTTACTACAGTCCTTCCTTCTTCCTCTTGCTAATTTTATCCACGTTGGCTTACCACTACACTTTGGATCGTCATACTCAGGACAATAGCAGAATTCACAACTAAAGCCCTGAGGCAGACCCGTATGACAAGGATAAGCTTCACATACATTTGCCATTATGCACCCACTGTAGTTAATTCACACGCTATCTAATTTTTTATTATTAGTTAGAATATTTTCTGTAATTAGTTTACATATCGCGTTTAATCTCTTCAAATTGCGATAGAATTAGTATACTCCTACATTTGATAGTTTATATTCTTTCTGAAATATATGTCTTATTTTTGGAAAGTTTAACTTAACGTAGGTATATATAGCGTCTTTGTCTGATATATCAAAGATGGTTGTTCTAAGTTCTATATCTATATTAGATGCTGCCTCTACTATTTTTTTAATAGAAGTTAAATATTTTTTATTACTTATATATATTCCTGTTAGTTCTGAAACATTAGTGACGCTCTTAATATCTACACTGATTGAATCTAAGAGATTTTTTTGTATAAGATTATTGACTATGTCAGGTAACATACCATTTGTGTAAAGTTTAACTTTAAGATGTAACGACTTAATATGTTTACATACTTGATCTATATCTTTATGAATAGTCGGTTCTCCCCCTAACAGTACCACTGCACTATGAAGAGGAGTTATATTTGTGTCTATTTTAGAGATTGCGTCTCCAATTATATCAGAAGTAATTCGATTATAATTATAGCAATGA
>Ga0180438_10006897_pt1 | contig 15136 bp, 8 predicted proteins | sample SS_ome_12_FD_132455 | JGI IMG/M metagenome (GOLD analysis project Ga0180438, IMG submission 132455) | Hypersaline lake sediment archaeal communities from the Salton Sea, California, USA - SS_3_D_2 metaG | ecosystem: Environmental > Aquatic > Non-marine Saline and Alkaline > Hypersaline >...
ACGCGAACCGCGGGATGTTCGTCGAGTGAATTGTCCACAGGTATCAACGTGCCTTTTTTGTCCATCGTCGTGTTCAGGATGGGCACATCTGCTGATGCATGGTGGGTCTTCTCCCGTTTCCCCTGGATTGTATTTACGGCATGATCTTCCGCCATCCGCCATTCCACGATGAATCGATCCGTACCGATACCCTTGCTCAATATATCACCGGTGGTTTCACCATATATGTTGATTACGTACTCGTTGATGCGGGCGCCCAGCCGGTTCAGGTTAAAATGAGCATTACGAGCCACCAGGGGATCGTACGTCCACTGCATGATCTCGATCCCCCTATCCAAGAGCCATTCCCGCTGGTAAAGCTTTAACCGGCGTCCGATACCCTGTCCCCGGCAATCATTGTGCACGGCCAGTTGATGCGACCAGTGCACCGGGCGTCCATGCTGTATGCCGGTCAATCCAAACACGAAGCCCAGCAAACGGTTGTCCTCATCGAAGGCACCCGCCGTGATTCCCCCGATCTTCCGGCTGATGATAAAGGTCGTCCGGTATATGATCTCTCCCGGGCAATCACCCCATGTCGCCTTCTGGAGGTCTACGCATGCTTGGTATTCCCAGTCTTCCCGAACTTCCCGAAGCGTGATGTCCAACCCCTGATCCGTGGTTTGTCTCTCTTGGGATGCTATGCCTTCACTGCCCGATGGTATACCTGCAAAACAGCGGGCCCGATACTGTTTGAGATGGTTGACTATTTCGTGTCATAGTATAACGATATTTTGAACGTTTGTCAATTCCCTTTTCCTGCGGTGCTGGGTGCGATACAAAATCGCCTTGACATTACATGCAGACTTATGTATATTTTTTCCAATAATATAATGAAATTTTACAGGAGGATTGATTGCGAACTATTCATAAAATGCTTCTGAAGGGTGTTCCGGTTGCGATCCTCTGTTTGGCGGGATTGCTGATGAACATCCCGCCTCTCACGGCCCAGGATCGTCTAATGGACATCCTACAGGACGAGCTGGAACGAGAGATGATCGCCCTCCAATCTCAGGAGACACCGCCCTACTTCATCAGTTATGCCGTCAGCGATGTCCATCAGACCTCGGTGAGTGCGTCTTTTGGAGCGTTGACGGAATCCGAGAGTTCCGACCATCGGCTGCTGTCTGTCATCGTACGCGTGGGGAACTACCAGATGGACAACTTCCACGAACTGCGGGACGATCCCTTTGACCAGTTCATGGTGCGATACGGTGGATTCCTTCGCATTCCCATTCAGAACGATCCCGAAGCGATCCGCGCCATTCTGTGGCAGGAGACCAACAGGGAATACCGCCAGGCCGTGGAGCGGTTTACCAAAGTCAAGGCCAACGTCGCCGTCAAAGTAGCGGAAGAGGATACGTCGGCCGATTTCTCACGGTTATCCGAACCGACTGTCTATTACGAACAGCCCGTGAACATCGAAACACTCCTGTCCGACCGTTCGCTCTGGGAGACGAAAATCAAGACCTATACACGCCCTTTCTTGGATAACGCCGATATCTACGATGCCCAGGCCACCTTCAGCTTCACCGTGGAGCGGAAGTATCTGGTGACCACCGAGGGAACCCGGCTGGCCCAGAACCTCAGCTATTCCAGGCTCATCATCAATGCTTTCATCAAGTCTGACGACGGCATGGAACTACCGCTCTACAGGAGCTACTTCGCTTTTAAACCCGACGGATTGCCCGACGACCAGACCATCCTGGATGATGTGGGCACGATGATGGCCAAACTCGATGCTTTGCAGGACGCGCCCATCGTCGATCCATACACGGGGCCGGCGATCCTCTCGGGCCGTGCGGCAGGTGTGTTCTTCCACGAAGTCTTCGGCCACCGGGTCGAAGGCCATCGCCAGAAAAGCGAAGAAGAAGGCCAGACGTTCAAGAATAAAGTGGGAGAACGAATCCTTCCCCAGGACTTCCGGGTGACGTTCGACCCCGCGAATCGTCGTTTCGACGGACAGGACCTGGTGGGCTATTACCTGTACGACGACGAGGGTGTTCGGGCTCGAAGCGTCACTGTGGTCGATTCGGGCGTGTTCAAGGCTTTTCTGATGTCGCGTTCTCCCATCGAAAACTTTCCCCGTTCCAACGGCCACGGCCGTGCCCAAGCCGGGTATCGACCCGTGTCCAGGCAGTCTAATATGATTATCACGGCGTCTCAGACCGTTCCAGAAGACCGGCTGCGGCAAAAACTCATCGCCGAATGTAAAAAACAGGGCAAGCCATTCGGCCTTCTGTTCCAGGATATTCAAGGAGGTTTCACGTATACGGGAAGATCCCTGCCCAACATGTTCAACGTCCTGCCCATCGAGGTGTACCGCGTCTACACCGACGGCAGGCCCGACGAGATCGTACGCGGCGTGGACCTCGTCGGAACGCCCCTGGTCATGTTCTCGATGATATCCGACGCCGGGGATCGGTTCGACATCTTCACGGGTCTGTGTGGAGCAGAGTCCGGCCAAGTGCCCGTGTCTGCCGTGGCTCCGGCCATGCTCGTGTCCCAGATCGAAGTGCAGAAAAAGACAAAGTCCCAGGAACGCCCGCCCATCCTGCCCCGACCGGACACCGAAACTGGAAAATGAATCCCGGATCGCTGTCGAATAAAAAAGACGAGGAAACATCAATGATATTTAATAATAAACGATATATCTCACGACTCGGATATGCGGTCGCGCTCTGTATGAGTCTGTCGCTCTCTGCAGGAGAGAAATCGACGCGTGACATCATCCAACGGGCCATGCGGGATGAATTAACCCGCAACGTGGAACGCCTTACACTGGAAAACCTGGAATCCCCCTTCTACATCAGTTATACGATCCGGGACGTCAAGACGATGACAGTAACGGCCACGCTGGGTGCTGTCGTCCGGTCCGAGGAGAACCGCTATCGAAATCACAGTGTGCGCGTGATGGTGGGCAGTTACAGCCGAACGGACGAAAATTTCCTGGATTTCGGAGGGGGCTCTTACCGGCGGACAAGGCTGCAAAACGCCGATGCCCTGCCGCTGGAGGACGATTACCAGGGCATCCGTCGCGCCCTGTGGATCGCCACGGATAATGTGTATAAGATTGCGTCTGAAAACTACGAACGGAAGAAGGCCGCTCTCCAGCAACAGAATCTCACCCAAGAAGCGGAAGCCTTGGATGATTTCTCCAAAGTTCCCACCATCCAGATGACTCAGCCACCCCGAGTGCTGGAGATGGATCGACTGGGATGGGAAAAATATGCCATCGCGCTCTCCCGTATCTTCCGGGATTATCCCGATCTGTATTCCTCCCAGGTTCGTGTATTTATTTACCAGGCCGACGTGTACTTCATCAATAATGAGGACACCGAGACGCTGCAGCCCCTAACCCTGGCCAGCGTGTCCGTCAACGCCTCGACCCAGGCTGTGGACGGGGAACCCCTGAACGATCATGTGCTCTACTACGGGCTGACCCCCGCCGACCTGCCCTCACTCTCGGCGATGGAGGACGGCATTAAAGCATTGGCAGAGGAACTGGTCATCCTGCGCACGGCTCCGACGTTCGACGACTCCTACATGGGCCCCATCCTGCTGGAAGGACAGGCCGTGGCCGAATTTTTCGCACAAAGACTTTTCACGGGCGTCAACGGACTGCTGTCCCACCGTAAACCTGCGGTCAGCGATGCCCGAAGCGCCCGGTACCTCAGCGAAACATCGGGAAGGCTTTTGGAAGAAAACATCGACCGGCGCATCCTATCCCGCGATCTTTCCGTTAAAGCACTGCCCGGCAAACAAACCCATCGAGGTAAAAACCTCATCGGAACCACAGTCGTGGACGGCGAGGGCGTCAGGGCACCGGAAGAAATTCTCCTGGTGGAAAACGGTATGCTGAAAACCCTCCTGCACGACCGAATGCCCACACCGAAAATAAAAACATCCAACGGCCATCGGCGGCCCATCATCGCCACGGGTCTGTTGGCGTCCAGCGCTCTGGGACCCAGTGTGATTTCGGTATCGACATCCCAGGGCAAACCGGTCAAAGAGATGAAAAAAAAGCTCTTGGAACTGGCCCGTGAGGAAGGGCTGGACTACGCCATCATCGTGCGCAAGCTCGCATGCCCCATAAGCGGGATCGATCTCCGAATGGATCCCATGGCATGGCTGACCGCAGGAGGCGGTTCTTCACGACCGACAGCCTTGACAGAACCGATCCTCGTCTACCGTGTATCCGTGGAGGATGGACGGGAAGAGCCCGTACGGTCCGTCAAGCTGGGCGATGTGTCTCTCAGCACGCTACGTCACCTCCTGGGAACTTCAAAAGAACACTTCGTATACAACACGCTGGTACCGGCTGTGGGAGGTCTCGATGTTTGGTACTCCTATGCCAGACGCGTATCCACCCAGGGCGTACCGGCTTCCTTCATCGTCCCTGAATCGCTGCTCCTGGAGGAACTCGAAGTCGAGAATGCGAAGCACGATTTTACACCCAAGATGCCCGTTGTATCAAGTCCGCTGGCGGAAACAAATTAGAAATTTTCGTCAGATTGTTCTTTCATGTCTTCCGGTGGACGCAAGAAATCCGAAAAGTCGCTATGAATGACGTCAACCCTAAAAACCATTACCACGGCCTCGTCGCCCGCTGGTACGATAAACTCCTGGAGAACGAGCACCAGGATATCGCCTTCTATACACCCATCGTCGAAGAAGCCAACGGCGCTGTCCTGGAGTTGGCCTGCGGTACGGGCCGCTTGCTCGTTCCCTTCCTGAAGGCAGGTGCGGCCATCGACGGATTGGACATCTCCCAGGATATGCTGGATATCTGCCAGGAAAAGCTGAATACTATGGACCTGTCAGCCACTCTGTATCAGCAGGATTTGGTCGATTTTAAAACGGACAAGCAGTATGCGTTGATTTTCATCTCCGGAGGCTCGTTTCAACTCGTGGACGACTTCGACCTGGCCATGACCAGCCTGCATACCGTGTATAATCATCTGGCGCCCGGCGGTTGCTTTGTCCTCGATATGTTCCCTCTATGGTCGGAGATTCCCGACGGAAAGTGCGGCGTGTGGACGCTGGGACGGACGGCCCGCAACGGTGACGAAACTTTCCTGTGCCACGCATGCACCGACATGGATTATGAAAATCAAATCCAGAGAGGCTGGTATAAATACGAGCTGTACCGCCAGGGCCGACTGACGGAAACCTATCTGGACGAACTGAACCTGCGCTGGTACGGACGAGAAGAATTCCGACTCATGCTGGGGAATGTGGGATTTACACGTATTACTATAGAGAAAGAATCCATCATGTCTACCCATGACACCTCGCTCGTATACTATGCGTATAAAGAACAAAACCGATACGCCCCATAAGAACCAAATGCTGAAGTGTATACGAACGTTTGGATTCCAGTGGCACGTGGTTTTTATCCTGATGGTGATGATAAAAATGGCCGCAGCTTCATCCCGTTTCGGAAAAATCGAGGGCACGGTTGTCGACTCCCAGGGCAAGCCCATCGCTAACTTACAGGCCATCCTGGAGAACACCGTCATGGGCGACGTGAGCGACAAAAACGGGCATTTTTCCATCGAACACATCAAACCCGGCTCGTATACGTTGAAACTGGATCACATCGGTTTCAAGACAAAAATCATCAGCGATCTTGAGATACAGGATGACCAAGTTCTGAATTTGTCTACCATCGTGCTGGAATACGATATCGTCAAACTGGACGGCATCGTGGTCACGGCTACTCGGACCGACCGGAGCCTCATGGAAGTGTCCAAGCCCGTCAATCTCGTACCCCAGGCCAGAATTCAAGAACGGAATGCCAAAACCACGGCCGAAGCTCTGCGTGAGGAAACAGGCATTTTTGTACAGAAAACCAACCATGGCGGCGGATCGGCCATCATTCGTGGGCTCAGCTCCAACCAAATCCTGATTCTGGTGGACGGCATCCGCCTCAACAATGCCACGTACAGGCTGGGTAACCATCAGTACTTAACAACCCTGAATGAGCATATCATCAGTCAGGTCGAGGTGGTTCGCGGGCCCACATCCGTCCAGTACGGCAGCGATGCCATGGGAGGTACCATCCATGCCATCACCCGACTACCCAATCTCCAGGGCTCCGGCCTGTCGGTGGATTACAGGCTCCTCAGCCGTTACGCCTCGGCTGACGAGGAAAAGTCAGCCCGGGCTGAACTATCCATCCGGAATAAGAAAGTCGCGTTGTTGACCGGCTTCAGCTACAAGGATTTCGGCGATCTCCGGCGCGGGGGAAATAGCCAATACCCCCAGTTGGAGAAATCCACCAACGGCCTGAAACAGAGTCCCAGCGGATTCACGACCCACGATTTCGACTCCAAGCTGGTCGTCAGTCTGTCCCCTTCTCAAACCATCATCCTGGCCTATCAACAGTCCCGGCAGAACGAAGTGCCGCGCTACGACCAGTACGAAAACAGCGGATACGAACGCTGGCTCTACCATCCTCAAATCCGAAACCTCGCCTACCTGACGTACGAGAACAGACTGCAAACTACGTGGATGACCTCTTTTCGTGCTTCCCTATCGTACCACAGACAAAAAGAAGGACGGGAAATCCAGAAAGATGCCACAACTCCCCTCACCAAAGAATGGGTGGATGTCCGAACCCTGGGGCTTCTCCTCCAATTCAACACATTATTCCGGAGTCACTTCCTGACCTACGGCACGGATATGTACCTGGATAACGTCGGGAGCCGGAGAAGCTACGTAGACTTAAACACGGGCGCCGTGGACATCGATCACCAGGCAAGGTATCCCGACGGTGCCACGTACAACAGTTTTGGGTTTTTCCTGCAGGATGAAATACGCATCTCGCCCCGGTGGACCGTCACTCCAGGAATACGGTACAGCACGTTTACGACGCATTTTACCATTCCCGGGGACGATGCAGTGCTTTCACCGGGGGATATACGACAGACGTTCCGGTCGTTTACAGGAAATCTCGGTACAACGGCGCAACTGGTGGATCATGTCTATCTCAACGTCAACATCGGTCAAGCCTTCCGCGCCCCAAACCTGAGCGATATTTCCAAGCTGGGAGAGTCCAAGGGCAACATCTACGAAGTACCCAACTCCCAGCTGGAACCGGAGAAAATGCTGAGCTTCGACGGGGGCTTCAAGGTAGATATCGACCGCTTCAAGGCCGATGTTTCCGTGTATTATGCACGTATCACGGACCTGATTGCCAGCGCCGAAACCACATATCACGGCTCATCAACGATTGAAATAAACGATGCGGTCTACAAGGTGAAGTCCAAGCAGAACATAGGCAATGCCTTCATCCGGGGCATCGAGGCCACGGTGAACCTTCGATTCCTGGAATCGCTCATGTTTCACGGAAATGCGACCTATACGTACGGGCACAATACGACAGAGGACGAGCCGATTGGAGGCATTCCTCCCCTGTTCAGCCTGATGGGTTTTCGTTGGAAAAAGCCGTTGTATGATGTTGACGTGTATATCCGTTTCGCTCAAAAACAAGACCGTCTTTCAGCCGACGATCTGGACGACCCACGCATTCCCCAGGGCGGCACACCCGGATGGCAGACCGTGAATATCCGCATGGGGTACCATCTCGGAAACATCGGTAAATGTCAGTTTGCCGTCGAAAATATCGCCGATGTGAACTATCGAGAACACGGCTCCGGCATGAACGGCCCCGGCCGGAATTTTATTCTCAGCCTGGAGCTGAAAAAATAAGGATACCCATCGACAGGTTTTGATAATGTCGCAGCAGTATGAATCATTGTCCGACGAGAATCTGACACGCCTGACCCAAGAATCGGACCTGGCTGCCTTCAAGGTGGTGTACTACCGTTACTACCACCGTCTGTGCAATTTCGTGTGGACACGTACCAGCTCAGTCGATCTCGCCGAAGACTTGGTTCAAGAAATCTTTACACGACTGTGGGTGAACCGGCACAGACTCACGATCCGAAAATCCCTGAAGGCATACCTGTACCGGATGGCCAACAATCTCATCATCGACCGGTACCGAAAAAAGTCACATCAAACCGAGTATATCGTCCAACAAATCGCGAGACAATCCCCCGCATACACCCGTGACAACGACTTGAGGATCGATATCGAATCGGCCATAGACGGTTTGCCCGAAAAACTCCGGACGGTCTTCATCCTCAGCCGGTTCGAAGGCTTGAAGTACAACGAAATTGCCAGCGTCTGCCATATTTCCATCAAAGCCGTAGAGAGCCGCATCGGAAGAGCGCTACGGATTCTGAGGACGCGTTTATCATGCTGAAATACTCGTATATCTTTCATACATTATTTAGGGTTATCCATGGAGGTTTTTCCGATCCTGAGACGTCATACATATAGAGAGCGTGAAAGAGACAGGATATAAAAATGAATCCATCCAAGTACTTCAAATTCAGCGTCAGGGCCATAACGGGAAATATTACCCTCAAACAAAAGAGGGCCCTGGACAGGTGGCTCCAGCAGTCCCCAGAGCGTCAAAAGGAATATGACCGTTGGGTGAAAACCTGGGAGCGACAAAAGCACACCCCCATGCCATTCGAACCGAACGTGGATGCCGCCTGGCAGAGATTCGAAGCATCCCTGCCGAAGGACGAAAAGAAGCGTTCCTTCTCTAAAATGTTCATGAACATCGACCGGCAACTGGCCAACTTGTTCGAATTAAAATACCGTCCTGCCCTTGCCTCGGCGGCAGCCATACTGATAGTGTCCATGGGTCTCTTTCTATGGAAAAGCTCTCTGTTGAGATCCTCGTATTATACTGTGATGACGCGGAATACACAAACGCAAGAAGTCATGTTAACAGATGGAACCCGCGTCGTATTGAACAGCGGAAGTCGAATTCAGTATCCAAAGACAGTCTCGGAGACCGAGAGAGAGGTCAGGCTGGAAGGGGAAGCTTACTTTTCTGTAACTCCCAACGAAAAACCGTTCTACGTCATCACGCAACACGCCAAGACTACGGTTCTTGGCACCCAATTCAATGTCTGGGCCAGAGGGGAGGAAACCCGCGTCATCGTGGAGGAGGGACTCGTCCGTTTGAGCTCTCTTATTTCAAAGAGCGTCGAGGTTGAGATCACAAGGGGTCAGATGAGCAAAGTCATCGGACGAAGTCTACCCCAACCTCCCACAAACGTCGACACACATTATTCTCTGGGTTGGCTGAGGGGTCAACTGGTGTTCGAAAAAACACCGCTCAGCGAGATCGTGGAAGAATTGCAACGGAAGTTCGATGTAACCATCGAGTTTGCCGATCCGTCTCTGACCCATCGAACAATGACGGCCGATTTTGAAGATGCCACGATTGATGAAATCCTGTCGAGCATTTGTTTGACGTTGAACATACGGTATCTGGTAGATAAGGGCGATTACATTTTGGCAAGATAGATGATATCGCGCAGCATGAAAAAACTTATCTGGAAAATCATCATACTCGTAATCAACGCGTGCGTGAGCTGCACCCTTTTGTGGGCCAGCCCGTCTACACAGAACAAGCGGGTGACGCTGAACTGTAGAAATCATCCTCTGCGACTGGTGCTGGAAGACATCAGCAAACAGACAGATGCCAAATTCGTGTATGAAGATAAACTGGTCGACGGAAAAACGGTTTCCTGTCGATTCGAAAACATGCCTTTCGATGACGCCCTGAAATACATCACCGAACAATCCGATATCTCTTTTCGATTTCAATCCGACAAACGCGTCGTGCTCTATAAAAAGAATTCCAATTTCATGGGAAAGGGCATCATTGAAGGCCGCGTTATCGACGCGGCATCCAGAGCGTACCTGAGGGGCGCTAACGTCTTCCTGGCCGGCACCACCTTGGGATCATCGACGAACGAGAACGGGGAATTCATCATTTACGGCATTCCCGACGGATCTTATGATTTGAACTGTATGTTCATCGGGTACGCTCGAGAAGCCATACCCAACATTCAAGTCTCGAACAGCACCCGGTCTCACTTCGATATCGAAATGAACATGCAGCCGCTCCGACTCAGAGAACTGGTCGTGATGCCCAGCCGTTTTGCCATCATGGGATCCACACCCACCATCAGCCAAACACTGACACGCCGAGACATCGAGACCCTGCCACAGCTCGGGGATGACATATACCGGGCCGTTAAACGGCTGCCCGGACTCACGTCCAACGAATTCTCTTCCCGATTCACGGTTCGCGGCGGCGAGCACGATCAAATTCTAACCCTCATCGATGGACTCCAGGTGTACGAGCCGTTCCATCTGAAGGATATCTTCGGTGGCGCTTTGAGTATCATCGACGCCGCCGCCATCGAAAGCATTGATCTGATGACGGGAGCCTTTTCGGCCGCTTATGGTGACCGCATGAGCGGTGTTTTCAAGATTACTTCAAAATCGCCCGAACGGGACGAACAGCGATACTCTATAGGCTTTAGTCTGATGAACGCACGGGTGTTTTCTGAAGGCTCATTCAACAACAATAAGGGATCATGGCTGTTCTCGGGACGCAGAGGATATCTCAACAATTTGTTAAAGATAACCGGACCCAGCGAATACCAACCCGGTAATGTGTATTACGACTTTCTCGGGAAATTCGAGAATCAACTTAACGAGAAAAACAGACTGGCTTTTCACATCCTGCACGCTGACGACCGGATCGATTTCTACAAAGAGGGTGTGAACACCCGATACGGCAGCACATACGGTTGGTTGACACTGAATTCCATCCTGAATCCAAAGATGTTCGTTCGCACTATCATTTCTACGGGCCGCATCGGCCATAATCGGGAAGCCATGCAAGCTCAGACCGTGGATGATTATGACGATTTTATGGTCACGGACAAACGAGAATTCAGCTTCTACGGCTTTAAACAAGACTGGAATCTAGAGGTCGATCCATCCACATATATCACGTGGGGTATGGATGTTCAAATGCTCTCTGCAGAATACGAATACAACAGTATCATACAGGACGGTCAAAATTATTCCTCCGACGATCCATCGAACAAGACAAAGATTTCGTTGCGGCCCTCGGGACACAAACTCGGTATATACCTGTCGAATCGTTATCGGATCGTGTCACCCTTGACCGCAGAGGTGGGGCTCCGTTATGATTATACGTCTTACACCAACGACAGACTGCTAAATCCACGTATAAACCTGGTGTATGCATTGGGACCTAAAACGTGCATCCGCGGCGGATGGGGCCATTTCCATCAGACCCAAGGTATACACGAACTGCATGTACAGGACGACGAAACACGCTTCGTTCCGGCGGCGGCCCGTGCCGAACACGCCATCATCGGTCTGGAGCATGAATTCATGCCGGGAATTCGTTTGAGGATAGAGGGTTATTACAAACAACTATCCCACCTGCGACCCATCTACCAGAACTGGCAGCGTTATAATGAAATTTTCCCCGAAATGTCCTCCGATCGTCTCAAGATTTTCATGAACGGCTCAACGGCACGAGGCATCGAAATTTATATTAAAAAAGTGTCGAGTGGAAAATTTAGCTGGTGGGCCAGCTATGCCCTTTCCGAAGTATCGGATCATGTGACGGATATCATAAACCATACCTGGATACGGCATTACGACCGCGTTTTCCCCGGTGCATACGATCAACGTCACACCGTCTACTTCGATTTTAATTACCGACCCACCCACAACTGGCAATTTAATATTGCCTGGGAATACCATACGGGTTGTCCTTATACAGAGTTGGTCTTGGTCGGAAACGAATACAAGCGTGCGAGCATGGGAGAATATCACGGATCTCGTTATCCGGCTTATCATCGCATGGATGTACGTATCAATCGGCATTTCAACACACCCCGGGGACGCGTTACGGCGTTTCTTGAGATTATGAATCTCTACAACCGCAAGAACGTGGCCTACTACGATTATCTGATACACACACCCTCGGATGACCGGCCCCCAAACATGATAAGCAAGCTTCCCGTACATTGGTTTCCCCTCCTGCCCTCCATCGGTGTGAGCTGGAGCTGGAATAATTAAAAAGAGGCTCACTCAAAAACCGACCAACAGGAACAACGATCCTTCTTAAGAATCAAGATCCACGCCTGCCGATATATGCCATAATCTGATTCAGGATACAAACAACCGATATTTTTATGATGGTTCAATAAAAAATTGGACGATCCGTTTCAAAAGGCATCTTTTGGTTGTCTTTCCTGCTATTTTTCTTGCATTATGCAGACGAAAGTATTATTTTAACCCAATTAGTTTTCCGTATCTCCCTGAGTGACTGCTTTTATCCTCAAAGCATTTCGATCCCAGGAAGATCGAGTCGTCTTAAGGCATACTGTAATGAACATCATCTGTTTCGGGGATTCGATAACCCACGCCTCCGAATTCGCCATTACCAATCAGTGGCCTGCTTTGCTGCAAAACAAATTGGATGACTGGCGTCCCCACACCTATAACGTATACAACAAAGGTATCGGGGGAGATACCACGGCATTGGCTTTGGACAGATTCTTGGAAGATGTGATCCCGCTTCTTCCGGGTGTGCTCCTCGTTCAATTTGGTATCAACGACAGTGACCATAGAGAATGGACGCACATACCACGCGTAGGTATCGAAGAATTCAAGAAAAACCTGACTGAATTCCATCGATTATGCACAAAACGAAACGGACGTTGTGTTTTCATCGTAAACCATCCCCTGGGAATCGGATCGGTACGACAGGGGAACAGACGGTCTCTTCGGACGAACTATGCTCCGTATAATGATGCCATAAGAGAAACGGCCTCCGAACTTGGGGCTCCCATCATCGACTTGCCTCTTCTCATCACGCGAAGAAGAATCCGCCTCAAGGATTTCCTGCAAGAGGACGGCATTCATCTCATGCCCCATGGCAATCATCTTTACGCGGACATGGTTTTTAAGCAATTAAAAGAATCTATACTTTCATCAGTTCAGGAGGATATCCGCCATGAACCACACACAAAATAACCATCCGTTATCAGTCCTTATCGGGTTGTTGGCGTTTGTATTCGTCTGGAATACCTGCGCCGTGTTCGCACAAGCCGAAGAACAACCTTTCTATCCCCAAGGAACGTACAAGCAGGATGTGCCTTCTCCAGAGGACGTCCTGGGATTTCCGTTGGGTAAACAGCCGGCCCATTATGATGAAATCGTGAAATACCTGACGACACTATCTGAAAAATCTCCCCGCGTTCACCTTCTGGAGACGGGGCAGACTCATGAAGGAAGACGACTCTACGTTGCCCTCATCAGCTCGGAAGAGAACATGGGACGTCTCGATGAAATCCGGGAGAACCTGTCCGTGTTAGCCGATCCCAGGCGAATTGAATCTTCAACCCGGGCTCAAGATATTATGAGCAGCAATCCTGCCGTGGTCTGGATGATGTACAACGTGCACGGAAACGAACTTTCGGGCGCCGATGCATCCTTGCAAGTGGCGTATCAACTGGCCGCCGGGACGGATGAGACCACCGAAACCATCCGGAAGGAACTGATCGTCGGCATCGATCCCAGCGAAAATCCCGACGGAAGGGAACGGACACTGGCCCAGCTCCAGCAATGGAACGGGGTCGTGCCCACATCGGATACTCAGCACATCTTTCACTCCGGCGTCTGGCCGGGTGGACGGACGAATCACTACCTGTTCGACATGAACCGGGATTGGTTCATCCTGTCGCAGTCGGAAACCCGGGCGCGTGTGAAAACGATTCTCCAGTGGAATCCCCAATTCATAGTCGATGCCCATGAAATGGGATCGTTCTCCACGTATTTTTTCAACCCTCCGCGTGAGCCCATAAGCCTGAATTTACCACCCACCATACGAAAATGGTGGGCGATCTTCGCCCAAGATCAGGCCGAGGCATTCGACCGTTACGGCTGGAGTTATTACACCGCGGAATCGTTCGACGAATGGTACCCGGGATACGGCAGTTCGTGGGGCTACTTTCTGGGCGCTGTAAGCATCCTGTACGAACAAGCCCGTACGTCGGGTACCCAGGTGAAAAGGCCCGACGGTACGACGCTTACCTTCCGGGAAGCCGTGCATCATCAATTCACGAGCTCCATGGCCAACATCACCACGGCCGCCAGGAACCGCGAGGCGATTCTCCGGGACTACTATCAGACGAAACGAGAGGCAGTCTCTACGAAACGGGGAGACGTACAAACGTATTACATCACGCCGGGGACGAATCCCACGCGAGCCCGCAGGCTGATTAAAAAACTCCTGGAGCAGGGTATCGAAGTCGAGAGAGCAGAAGCCGACTTCCGTATCAATCAGCTCCAGAGTTACTGGGATTCAAAACCCGTTTCCCGAACATTGCCCCAGGGCACGTATATCATCAAACTGAATCAGCCGCTCAGTCTGCTCATTACGGCTATCCTGGAATATGATCCGAGGCTGACGTCCAAATTCCTGCAAGAAGAGAAAGAATCCCTGGAAAAGGGCAGAGGAACCCGTATGTACGAAGTCAGCGCCTGGTCGATGCTCATGGCCTATGGTGTGGAAGCGTACACATCCACAGCCTATCCCTCTGTAAAAACATCGGCCCTTCACGAGCTTATGGAACCCGATGGTCGAGTGACGAATTCACAGCCGGCGTACGGGTATCTCATCGATTATAGCGACGACTATGCAATCGACGCCATGATCTCCCTCTTGGATTCGGATTATAAAATCTACGCTGCCAATAAACCGTTCGAGATAGAGAAAAAATCCTTCTGCCGTGGTAGTCTGCTCCTGAGGATCAACGAAAATCCCGAGACGCTGCCGGAGGCTATCCAAAAGGTGGCACAAACGACCCATTCCCAAATTATGGGAGTCAATACCGCATTCACAGAGAAAGGCCCGGACCTGGGGAGTCCGCAATTCCAGCTTCTCTATCCGTCACGCGTTGCTCTGCTGACGGGCCCGGGGTTCAACACATCCAATTTCGGAGCGCTCTGGTACTTGCTGGATTATGAACTCCAATGCCAGCACACCGTCTTGAACATCCTGGATATTGGACGGATCGATCTGCGCAAGTACAACGTCCTCATACTGCCCTCAACCTGGAGCAACCCGGAAGCGCTGCAGCAACTTTTCGGCAAGAAGGGGCTG
>Ga0180438_10006898_pt1 | contig 15136 bp, 16 predicted proteins | sample SS_ome_12_FD_132455 | JGI IMG/M metagenome (GOLD analysis project Ga0180438, IMG submission 132455) | Hypersaline lake sediment archaeal communities from the Salton Sea, California, USA - SS_3_D_2 metaG | ecosystem: Environmental > Aquatic > Non-marine Saline and Alkaline > Hypersaline >...
CGGGCCATCAGTTCGCGCAGTCGAACCACATCGTCCAGCAGCACCAGCACGTCGAGATCCTTGTGCGGGCGGGTCTGCTCTCCCAGCAGGGCATCAATCCCCCAGCCACCGGTCAGCCAGACCGGCATGCCGTTATCCAGAAGACATTGGTAGATCCTGATCACGTCTCTGGCACCGACCATCAGACCTCCCGTAACTCGGGGGCTCGTCCCTTGTAGCCCCAAGCTTGGTCTTTGCCGCAGCATGGAACGTATCGCTTTCCAGACCACTTGAGCCCAACCGACCGTCTGCCTGGCTGGCCGATCAGCCGGCTGCCACGGGCGCGGTGGTCAGAAACACCCAGACCTATCGACACGCAGGCGTAGGACACGCACCGATGGTGACGCTGAAGCTACAACTGACGAGACGGATGGCGTGGTCGCCACATCTACATAAAGCGCCAACCAAAATAGCGCGGCAGGATGAGAGCCAGCGCGACCTGAAGCAGTGCCAGGCCCACGAGCACCCCAAGCCCCAGGTCCTCGCCTGGTGCCAGGACCGGGGGCGCAACGCGCTCCAGCCGCGCCATCCTTTCATCAGGGTCGTCCAATGCCGCGATATCCTTCAGCTCCTGCACATACGCCCTTGACATCTGCTTGGCCAGCAGCGTGGACGCCAGATAATCGCGACCGGCAGAACCAGCCCTATGCTCTATGCTGATGGCGGTGTACAGCGGCGCAAGGGCAAGCCGCCGGAACTTTTGGTACATGTAGCCGATGATGCCCGGAAACACTGGCCCGAGCAGCAGGACCCCCGCAATTCCGGTGTGAACGGTATAGACCAGCAGCGTGGCGTTTGCCGCCAGCAGCGCCACCGTGAGCTGCGCATACAATTCCAGCGAGGCTTTGTAGGTCTCGAACGCCTCCCGGTACTGCACGATCTCAAAAGGAGAGGGAGGCTGAAGCATGGTCCCGAGGGATTCGGTTGCAGCGCCACTCATTTGGTGCTCCTTTCCGTCTATACGGACGCGTTCTCGCGCGGCCAACAGTGTACGCAGCGCGCCTTGCCTACTGGCAGCCCAGGTTGCGGATCAGGTAGATCTCCTCGGGTGGAGCAAAGGCATAGGTGCTAAAGGCCAGGTCCAAGCGCTGGTCGTTGTCCACGTCCAGGAAGGTGTGGTAGAGCCACATGTCGAGGTCCAACGGGTACAGCACGTAGTGGCCGGCGCCGTCGTTGAGGTACAGCAGTGGATCGGGATCTGAATCGGTCCAGTGGCGCGCGATGAGGTCCTCGTCGCCGTCCAGGTCCATGTCTCGCAGCAGCAAGTCAAAGATCCAGGGGTCATAATTGTCCGCCTGCGGCAGGCGCAGCGCCGTCTCGTCTCGGAAGGTGCCATCGCCGCGGTTGATGCATACCTGGATGTACTGGCCTCGATAGTCGTAGCGCGTGTAGGCCAGGAAGAGATCGATGTGCGCATCGCCGTCGATGTACGCTGGCTGAAAGTCGTAGAGATGGTCCGTCTTGGACCAGGGCTTGGCCGGGAGCGCGTTGGGCAGAGGGGAGAAAAACCCTGCACCGTTGTTCAGCAGAACCGTAGCCTCATTCTCATAATCGCCCGTATCGCCCAGGAGCAGGTCCGGCGAGCCATCGCCATTGACGTCGGCGAACTTGCCGCAGGACCAGAAGGTCTGCTGCAGGTCGGTGATGTATGGCGGCAGCCGGCCCTGGCCGATAGTGAAGCGGCCCTGGCCATCGTTCAACAGGATCTGCGGACCGATCACCGGATCGTTCCAGGTCCAGTTGTTGGCCAGGAACAAGTCAACATCGCCGTCTCCGTCGACGTCGGCCGCGGCCGCGTTGTGGGTGAAGGTAGGCTGCTGGGGCAGCTGGCCCGTGGCGTCGACCAGTTTCCCACCGGGGGCGGAGAGCACCAGCTTGTTCTGCCCGCCGGGGAACGGCGGCGCGTCAAGGCCGCCGTCGGGCACGAAAAAGTCGTCCACACCGTCGCCGTTAAAGTCGGCCACCTCCATACGCGCCGCAGGAGCATTCACCTGCGGCACGTGGCCGAGGAAGGCGTCCTGGGTAGCGAGCCGCAAGCTGCCTGGCCCATCATTGAGCAGCACATCCATGGCAAAGGCTTGGTGACCGGGAAAGTCCATGTGCAGCAGCATGATGTCGTCCCAGCCGTCTCCGTTGAAATCGCCAGTGGTCATGTGCGGCTCAAAGGCTTTGTCCACCGTGCAGACCAGCTCTGGCGCACCGAACCTAGGCAAGCACGACTGGGGTCGTGACCAGGAGCGATCGACTAGCGGCAGGAACTGGCGGTGCACGGCAGAGCCCGGCCGCGATGCGCCGCTTCCAGCGCCAACGGTCAACGCCAGCGCAGCGGCAAGAGCGAGCGGTCGACACAGTCTTGTGCGCATGCCAGCCTCCTCAGCGATGATCGTCCCCGCAGAGGTGGTTCTTGTGCGGGAGGCACGTGTAGTTGGTGCCGCGATTGTAGCAAGGAGCGCAAGACATGGTCAAACCGTCTCGCCCACCCATGAACCTCGCGCCCTGGCTGGCGGTGTACCAGAGGGACCTGACCTATACTGCCCAGGAGGCGCGATGACGCAGAACCACAGCACCCCGCGACCGCCTACAAGGCCCGCCCGCTTGCGACGGCTGGTGGTCGCCGTGGTGCTGGGCCTGTGCACGCTCGTGGCCGGGTTCCTTGGCTACGCCCTCTTCCTTGACCGCACGCCACCGCAGGTGGTGATCCACGCGGACCGCACTGAGGTAGGCGACAACACCCCCGTATCCTTCTCTGCCTCCGAATCCCGGGACAGTCCTGGGATCCTCTCCTTTGAGTGGGACTTTGGCGACGGAGTTTCTGCGACCGGGGCAGTTGCTGCCCACGCCTATGCTGAAGCGGGCAGGTATGTGGTCACCCTCACTGTTCGCGACCTGGCAGGCAACGAGGCCACAGCCTCACGCGTGGTGCTGGTTCGCCAATACTGGACGGATGACTTCTGGCGCACCTGTGCACCAGAGGAGCAGGGTATGGATGCGGCGCTGCTGGAGAGCATGATGGAGGCCATCGAACGCGGCCAGCACGCCATTCACTCGGTGATCATCATCCGCAATGGGCACATTGTCTGGGAGGAGTACCTGCGCGGCTGGCGCCCCCACCGGCTGCACGAGATGCAGTCCTGTACCAAGAGCGTCACGTCGGTGCTCATCGGCATCGCCATCCGTCAGGGACTTATCGACAGCGTCGAGCAGCGCATGGTCGAGTTCTTTCCCAACCACAGCATCGCCAACCTAGACGAAGACAAAGGGCGCATCACGCTGGAGCACTTGCTGACCATGTCGGTCGGTATGGACTGGCACGAGCTGGACTACCCGTACGACGATCCTCGCAACACGTTGGGGCAGATGTGGGTCAGCGATGACGCGGTGCAATACTGCCTGGACAGGCCCATGATCCACGAGCCGGGCAAGAGCTGGGCCTACAATTCGTGCACGTCGATCATCCTGGGCGGCATCCTTGAGCAGGTCACTGGCCAGAGCGTCAATGCCTGGGCGAGGGAGGTGCTGTTCGACCCCATCGGCATCGGCGATGTGAACTGGGCCATGGTCGCCGGCGGGCACTACCACACCGATGGCGGCCTGTTCATGCGCCCGCGCGACATGGCCCGTCTGGGCTACTTGATGCTCATGGACGGCGCCTGGGACGGCCAGCCCATCGTTTCACCGCAGTGGGTCGAGGCGTCCACGCGAACACACTATCGCACGCCATGGGGCGAGGGCTATGGCTACCAGTGGTGGACGCTGCCGCGAACAGACGTCTTCATGGCCACCGGCCACTACGACCAGCGCATCTACGTCTCGCCAGAGCACAACCTGGTGGCGGTATTCACCGCCCACATCGAGGATCAGGACCCTCATCCCACCGAAACCTGGATGCGCCAATACGTTCTGGCTGCGTGCGTTCAGTAGGCGCTGGCGTTGCCTGGTCCTGCCCGCCAAGTTTCGCTTTCGCCCGGCTTCAGGGGCTGATTGTCCGCTTCCACAGCCCTTGGAGGCTTCATCGCCAGCTCAGCCGTCGCAGAGGCCTTTGCCACCCTACTGCCCGTCAGGCAGCGAGGCTTTTTGCGTTTTGGTGCCTGCCCCCTATAATCTCTCTCACCCATCGGAGGCGCTGCCCGGGAAGGCCCCGGAGCAAGCGCCACAAATAGGGAAAGAGGAGATCAGCGTTGAGCCTTGTCCTCGCCCGCTTCGGTTTGCGAAGCAACTCAAGACCGGCCACCCGATCGTGCGTGGTCGGTTTTTGCGTCCGTGAAGGGAGCAACTCTTGCCAGTACGGTGTGTGATCCGCGCTGGGGAATACCACGACTCGGTCACCCTGATGCAGGTGGCCCGCGAGGTCACGCAGCTGGCAGGGGTGGTCGACGCCGCCGTGGTGATGGCTACTGAAGCCAACAAAGCGATCCTCAGCCAGGCCGGGCTGTGGCTGCCCGAGCTCGAGACCTCGACAGCGGACGACCTGGTCATCGTGGTGCAGGCTGACTCCGAGGCGACGGCGCAGGAAGCCCTGGAACTCGCCGCCGCGCGGCTCAGGCAGCCGCGCGGAGACACACGCACAGACCAGGCGCCGCGCCCACGTTCCATCCACACGGCTGTGCGCGCCGATCCGCGGAGCAACCTGGCCATCATCTCCGTAGCGGGCCAGTACGCCGCGGCCGAAGCCTGGGACGCGCTGCACCGTGGCCTGCACGTCTTTCTCTTCAGCGACAATGTGTCCATCGACGATGAGGTGGCGTTGAAGGAATACGCCGCCGAGCGCGGCCTGCTGATGATGGGACCCGGCTGCGGCACGGCCATCATCAACGGTGTGGCGCTTGGCTTTGCCAACGCCGTGCCGCGAGGCCCGGTGGGCCTCGTGTCCGCGGCGGGGACCGGCCTGCAGGAGGTCAGCTCTCTGCTGGCCAGGCAGGGTGTGGGCGTGAGCCAGGCCATCGGCACTGGAGGGCGCGACCTGCACGAAGCGGTGGGCGGGCGCATGATGCTGGCCGGCCTGCGTGCGCTGCAAGACGATCACGAAACGCAGGTGGTGGTGCTCATCTCCAAGCCACCCTCCGCTGCCGTCGCCGAGCGCGTGCTCACCGAGGTGGCACAAGGGGACAAACCCACCGTGATCTGCTTCCTGGGAAGCGAGGGGACACCGGACACCTCGCCCAATGCGATTCCGGCCCGCACGCTGCAAGAGGCAGCGCTGGCGGCGGCAGCGGCAGCCCAGGGCCACAAGGACGCCTCGGTGGGCGAGCTCATTGAGCGCGAGTCGGTCGATTTGAAAGCGCAGGCGGCAGCGCACAAGGCGCGGTTGCAGCCCTCACAGCGCTATTTGAGAGGCCTCTTCAACGGCGGCACACTGGCCGCCGAAGCGCTAGTGGTATGGGCCGACATGGGGCTGGGGGTGTGGTCGAACGTGGCCCTCCAAGAACGGTGGAAACTGCGCGACACCACACACTGCGCCGGCCACTGCGCGCTGGACCTGGGCGAAGAGGAGTTCACCATAGGGCGCCCGCATCCGATGATCGACAACGACCTGCGCATGCGGCGCTTGATGCAGGAAGCTCAGGATCCGGAGGCGGCCGTCATCATGCTGGACGTGGTGCTGGGCTACGGTGCGCACCCGGATCCGGCGGGCGAGCTCGGCCCTGCCATCCGCCAGGCCGGAGCCAACGCAGCTGCCGCAGGGCGCGAGATCCTCTTCGTCGCCTCGGTCACCGGAACGCGGGAGGATCCGCAGGGCCTGGAGCGACAGGCACGCGCGCTACGGAGCGCTGGCGTGATGGTGTGCGATTCCAATGCCGCAGCGGCCGGCCTGGCCGGCTTTCTCGTGCGGCAATCGCGAGGCGAGACATGACCCACCAAAGCATTGGCGGGCTCTTTGGCCAGCCCTTGCATGTCATCAACGTGGGGCTCGGCACCTTTGCTGAGAGCCTGCGAGAGCAGGGCGTGGCAGTGAGCGATGTGGATTGGCGGCCGCCGCTGGCGCCCAGGCTGTTGCGAACGCGAAGCGGCGTGGACATTGACGCCGCCAACGCAAAAGCTGTGGCGCGCATCATGCAGGGGCGGCCCATGCTGGTGGGCATGGGCATCGCCCGGGACGTCATCCCTGGCTACCACGACCGGCTGATCCTGCACGCCGGCCCACCGATCACCTGGGAGAGAATGTGCGGCCCGCAGCGCGGCGCGGTGATGGGCGCGCTGGTCTACGAGGGGCTGGCCGCGGACGAGGACGGCGCGGCCGCGCTGGCGGCCAGCGGCGAGGTGGAGTTTGCGCCCTGCCACCACTACCATACGGTGGGGCCGATGGCGGGCATTGTCTCGCCCTCGATGCCTGTCTTCATCGTGCGCAACGCCACCCACGGCAACCTGGCCTACGCCACGCAGAACGAAGGTCTGGGGCGCGTGCTGCGCTATGGCGCCTTTGGCCCCGACGTCTACGAGCGCTTGCGCTGGATGGCAGACGTGCTCTATCCCACGCTGCGTGCCGCGATCGAGTCCATCGACGGGGGCATCGATCTGCGCGCCATGATCAGCCAGGCGCTGCACATGGGCGACGAGTGCCACAACCGCAACCGCGCTGGCACCTCGCTGTTCCTGCGGGCGATCACGCCAGCGATCCTGCGCACATGCGAGAACCGCGAACGCGCCGCGCAGGTGTTCGAGTTCATCGAGCGCAACGACCACTTTTTCTTGAACCTCTCCATGCCCGCTGGCAAGGCGATGCTGGAGCCTGCCGAAGGGATCGAGGGCGCGAGCCTGCTGACGGTGATGGCCCGCAACGGGACCGACTTTGGCGTCCAGATGGCTGGCATGCCGGGGCGCTGGTTCGTCGCCCCAGCCGGCATCGTCGACGGCCTGTACCTGCCAGGCTTTGGCCCGGAGGACGCCAATCCCGACATCGGCGACAGCACCATCACCGAGACGGCGGGCTTTGGCGGATTTGCCATGGCCGCAGCGCCAGCCATCGCCAAGTTCGTGGGCGGCAGCGCTGGGGACGCGCTGAGCGCCACGCTGGAGATGTACGAGATCTGCTTCGCCGAGCACGAGTTTTTCACCATCCCGGCGCTCGACTTTGCCGGGACGCCGCTGGGCATCGACGTGCGCAGGGTCGCGGAGAGCGGCATTCTGCCGCGGCTGAACACGGGCATCGCGCACAGGAAACCGGGCATCGGGATGGTGGGGGCGGGCGTGCTGCGCGCTCCCGCGGCCTGTTTCGCAGAGGCTTTTGATGCATTGCAAACACTGTGCGCCTAATGCGAACACGCTGTGGGTTATCGTCCACGCGCTGCGGTGCGAGCACCGCAGCGACCTGTCCTTCTCAGCGGAGGACTGACTGGCCCCACCAAGACACTGGAATAGGAGATTGATATGAGACTGATCGACCTGACGATACCCTTTGGCATTGCCACGCCACCGTGGCCCACCTACGAGCCCTTGCAGCTCAAGTACTTCAAGCGCCTGGCGCCCAACGGGGCCAACGGCCAGCTGCTGACCCACTCCAATCACGTGGGCACACACCTGGACGGCGAGATCCACTTCTACACGCCGGGCAAGGACATCGCGCAACTGGATTTGAACGGCTTCCTGGTCGGGCCGGGCGCGGTGGTCGACCTTTCCGACGCTGTGGGCGACTACCAGATCTACACCTCAAAGATGGTGGAGGAGCGCGTCGAGGTGCGCGAGGGCGACATCCTGATCGTCCACACCGGCTACCACCACTTTGGCTGGGACATGCCCACCGCTGACGAGATCCGCTACATGGTGCAGCATCCGGGGCCGGACCGCGAGTTTGCGCACTGGCTGCACGAGAAGAAGGTGCGCTGGATCGGTGTGGACTGCGGCAGCGCGGATCACCCCATGAACACCATCGTCCGTAACTGGATGCCGCGCCAGGCTGAGGAGGCGGACCAGGTCTTTCGCCAGTTGTACGGGCAGCCCCTGGCCGAGCGCTTTACGCCGGACAAGTACCAAATGATGCACATCGAGCTGTTCCCGCACGGCATCATCCACGCCGAGTGCGTGGGGGGCGAGCTGGACCTGCTGCTCAACCGCCGCACGACCATCGGCTTTTTCCCCTGGCGGTTTGTCGACGGGGAGTCCTCCATCGGACGCTGCGTGGCGATGGTGGATGACGAAGAGTACGAGGAACTGGCGGCCCGCCGGGCCGAGCTGCCCAAGACGCGCTTTGGGGACGCTTTCGATCCGCAGCATGTGGAGCGCATCAACGAGCTGACGCTCCCTCTCTAGTCCGAGATAGCTTCCGCGGAACGCGGCCAGGCGCGCACCTTGCCGCGTTTGGCCCACAGCCGGCAAGTGAGGCGACATGTCGACCCAAACCGTCGTGTACCTGCACGGCTTTGCCTCGTCCCCGCAGGGGACCAAGGCGCGCTATCTTCAGGCAAAGCTCGGCGCCCTCCCCGGCGTGGCCTTTCACGTCCCCGATTTCAATCCCACGCCGCGCGACTTTGAGTACATGACCACCACCGGCCTGATCGACCGCCTGCGGCAGTACGTGCTCGATCACGGCTGGCAGCGCCTGCTGCTCATCGGCAGCTCCTACGGCGGGCTGATTGCCCTGCACTATGCGCAGCGCTTTGGCGGCGTGGAAAGGATGCTGCTCCTGGCCCCCGGCTTGGCGTGGCTGTCGGGCGGCCTATCTGCGGAAGCGCTGGCAGAGTGGGAACGGGCAGGGAGTGCGCCGATCCCGCACCCTGCCTTTGGCCGCGAGGTTCCTGTGAGGTACGACCTGCAGGTGGATGGCCGGCGCTACCTCGACCGCATTGCACCGCCTACGCCGCTGCTGATCATCCACGGGCAGCAGGACGAGACAGTGCCGGTCGAGCACAGCCGTGAGTACGCGGGGCACTATCCCGACCGCGTACAGCTCATCGAGGTGCAGGCTGGGCACGACCTGAGCGCGCACCTCGAGCTGATCTGGCAGCACACGCAGGGGTTCTTGCTGGGTGGAAGCGAGGGGCCTGCCCAGGGGAGGTGAGGTGCCCGCAGGCGGTTTGCACCGTCCACCGCCGCACGTCGAACGAATGGCAGTCTGCCTGCGCCCTTGCCTTCAGTCTCAGACGACTGGGTGGAGCTAGTTCAGCACCGCGCCTAGTTCCCGGCCAGTTGCGCCCCACAGTCCCTGCAGAAGCGGTCACCAGGACGCGCTGGGGTCCCACAGGTCGGGCAGCCTGGCTCGGCAACCTGAGCTCCGCACTCCCTGCAAAAGCGGTCGCCCGCATGGGACGATGCCCCGCACTCTGCACAGCGCCCGGCCGCCGCGCCTGCCGTCGCCTCTGGTGCCACGGTGGGCGAGGGAGCAAAGCGCTCCTGTTGCGGCGAGGCCACGCTTGTGCGCACCTCACGGCCAGGCGCCACGCGCTCCTGAATCGATCCCACCACGTACAGGATGGCGCCCAGTCCGGTGATCCCCAGGGCCGCGAGGGTCTGGTTCTCCTCACCGAAGATGTTGATCAGGCCGAACTGCAGCCCCAACAAGGGCAAAACGAACGATCCCAGGCCAATGACGATCAGGTACAGTCCCCACTGCTTCATCGACAGATACCTCCGGCTGCGTTGTTGCGCGCGCTATCGTGCGACGCTGCGCCCATGCATCCGAGTGCCAGGCTAGGTGACCGTACCGCTTCACGCCGGCCTGTGCCGAGCGTCGACAGAGCCTGTCAAGACCCTTCAGCACGGGCTGAGGATGGTGCGCGACATTGTGCCCGAAAAGTGCAGAGGGGGCAAGTGGCGCGGGCCACCGTCCGCAGAATGGGGCTTAACTCGAGGTGGCTGGGAATCCGGCCAGCCACTTCCTGGGCCGGAGTTCCTCTCTCGACAAACCCGCCGTGAAAGTCTAGGAACCAAGTGCAGAACCCCAGAACAGGGGCACGGACTAGCGCCGCCTGCGGGTCAGCTCCTCGGCTACATCCTGAGGCGTCAAGCCGCGCGCCGCCAGCAGCACCAGCAGATGGTATGTGAGGTCTGCGATCTCACAGACCAGCCGCTCGTCCCCCTGCCCTTTGGCGGCCAGGATGACCTCCATCGCCTCCTCGCCGATCTTTTTCAGGATCTCGTCCTCGCCAGCGGCCAGCAGGCGGGCGGTGTAGGAATCCGGGCGCTTGTGTGCCCGCCGCTCGAGGATGGTGGCAAACAGCGTCTCCAGGGCCTGATCGCTCATTGCAGCCTCCGGAAGAAGCAGCTAGTATGACCGGTGTGGCAGGCCGGACCGGCGGGCTGGACTTGCAAGAGGAGCGTGTCGCCATCGCAGTCGACCCACATCTCCTGCACCGCCATCACGTTGCCTGAAGTGGCCCCTTTGTGCCACAGCTCCTGCCGGCTGCGGCTCCAGAAGTGCGCCTGCCCTGTATCAAGGGTGCGTTGCAGCGCGTCGGCGTTCATCCAGGCCACCATCAGCACCTGCCCGCTGTCATGGTCCTGCACCACAGCGGGCACCAGGCCCTGCGCGTCATATCGTATCCCCAGCTCATCAGAATCCATCGCCCACCTCACTACTGCGCACCGGCACGCCGCACTGCGCTAGATACGCCTTGACCTCTGCAATGCGCAGCACGCGGTCGTGGAACAGCGAGGCGGCCAGCGCCGCATCAGCCTTGCCCCCGGTCAACACCTGGGCAAAGTGCTCCAGGCAACCCGCGCCGCCGCTGGCGATCACCGGCACCGGCACTGCCTCGGCCACGGCGCGCGTCAGCGCAATGTCGTAGCCCGCCAGCGTGCCATCGGCGTCCATGCTGGTCAACAGCACCTCGCCGGCGCCCAGCTCGACCGCGCGCTGCGTCCACGCCAGCGCATCCATGCCCGTAGGTGTACGCCCGCCGTTGACATAGACCTCCCAACGCGAGGGGTTGGCGGAGACCCGCTTGGCATCGACGGCGACGATGATGCACTGGCTGCCAAAGCGCTGCGCCGCCGCGGTCAGGATCTGTGGGTCGCGCACCGCCGCCGTGTTGATGCTGACCTTGTCCGCACCGGCCAGCAGCAGCTTGCGCACATCCTCGACCGTCCTCACGCCGCCACCCACGGCAAAGGGCATAAAGACCTCGCTGGCCACCTGCCGTACCATCTGAATCGTCGTCGCCTGACCTCGTGGTGTGGCTGAGATGTCCAGGAATACCAATTCGTCGGCTCCCTCGCTGTTGTACAGCCGCGCATTCTCCACCGGATGCCCCGCGTCTCGCAGCTGGACAAAGTTGACCCCCTTGACCACCCGCCCATCCGAGACGTCCAGGCACGGGATGATGCGTTTAGCCAGCATCCTTTGACCTCCCTATCGCGAGCGCTTCTGGCAGCAGGACCTGACCTTCGTACAGAGCACGCCCCAGGATGGCGCCCTGCAGCCCAGCCTGATAGGCACGGCGCACATCCGCCAGGCTGCGCACGCCGCCTGAGGCGATCACGCTCAGGCCCGTCTCTTCGTGCAGGTTGACCGCATTGACCAGATCCAAGCCGCTGCCCATGCCATCCCGCGACACATCGGTGTACACCAGCCAGCGCACCCCTTGATCCGCACAGCGCTGCGCTAGGTCCAGCGCACGCAGAGCGCTTGCCCGCCGCCAACCGTGCGTCTGCACCCTGCCCTGTCGGGCATCGATGGCCACGGCGACGCGCTCGGCACCCAGCGACTCCACCGCCTGCTGCACCAACTCGGGCCGCTCGATGGCCGCCGTTCCGATCACGACCCGCCGGACGCCGAGGTCGATGGCCCGCTGCAGGGCCTGCAGATCGCGCAGTCCCCCGCCGAACTGCACACGCAGCCCGGTGGTCAGGATGCGCCGCAGAGCCGCCAAGTTAGCATCGCTGGCCTGGCCAAAGGCCCCGTCGAGGTTGACCACATGCAGCCACTGGGTACCCTGCGCCTGCCAGCGGCGCGCCACCTGCAGCGGCGCGCCGGCGTAGTGCGTCTCGCGGGCCGGATCGCCTTGCGCCAGGCGCACCACGCGCCCTCCGCGCAGATCGATGGCCGGGTAGATCGCCCACTCGCTCACTGCGATTGCTCCACAAAGTTGCGCAGCACGCGCAATCCGACATGCTGGCTTTTCTCGGGGTGGAACTGCACACCGTACGTGCTTCCCCGCTGCACCACCGAGGCGAAGGAGATGCCGTGCTCCGTGTCGGCCGCGGTATGCTCGCTGCGGGCCGCGCAGTGGTAGGCGTGATTGAAATAGGCCCAGGCGCCCTGCGGCAGGCCGTGCAGGAGCCGGCACGGCAACAGCGGCTGGATCTGGTTCCAGCCGGTGTGCGGCACCTTCAGCCCGCGTGCCGCGAGCTGGCCGGGAAAGCGCACCACGCGGCCTGGCAACAGGCCCAGCCCGGCATGCAGGCCCATCTCCTCGCCCTGCTCGAACAGCACCTGCATGCCCACGCAGATACCAAGAAAGGGCCGACCTTCCAGCACCACCTGCAGGATGGCCTCGACCAGCCCCGCACGGCGCAGGCTGGCCATGCAATCCGCAAAGGCACCCACGCCAGGCAGCACAACGCTATCCGCAGCCAGGACATCTGCGGCTGCGTTGGTGACAGTGACCGGCGCGCCAGCGGCCTGCAGTGCCTTGGCCACCGAGCGCACGTTGCCGGCGCCATAGTCAATCACCGCGATCACAGCTTCCCCTTCGTCGACGCAATCCGGCCGCCGCGCCGCGGGTCGATCTGCGTGGCCGCGTCCAGAGCCCTGCCCAGGCTTTGAACAGCGCCTCGGCGCGGTGGTGGTCATCCTCTCCATACAGCACCCTTGCATGGACCGTGGCCCGCGCGGTGACGGCGAACGAACGGAAAAAGTGCGCGACCAGCGTCACCGGCAGGCTGCCCACGGTGGGCCCGCTCCACTCCACGTCGATCACTGCATAGGGCCGCCCCGAAAAGTCCACCGCCACCGCAGCCAGGGTCTCGTCCATCGGCACCTCAAACGAGCCCATGCGCGCGATCCCCTGGCGGTCGCCCAGCGCCTGGTCAAAGGCCTGGCCCAGCACCAGCGCCACATCCTCGACGGTGTGGTGGGCGTCCACCTGCAGATCTCCCCTGGCCTTTACCGTCAGATCGAACAGGCCGTGCACCGCAAGGTGGGCCAGCATGTGGTCCAAACAGCCGATGCCAGTTGTTATGTCGTATTGGCCGCTGCCATCGAGATCGAGCGAAACCTGGACCGTCGTCTCCGTAGTCTCACGCGTAAGGGTAGTGCTGCGCGTCATGATAGCCTCCTTAGCATGTCGATGAGCCTGTCAGTCTGTTCCGGCGTGCCCACGCTGATGCGGATACAGTCCTTCAATCGAGGCGTGCGGTAGTAGCGGATGAGAATGCCCTCCCCCTCCAACGCATCTTTGACTTGCGTCGCCTCGCGGCCCAGCACCCGGCAAAGCACAAAGTTGCTGCGCGACGGAAACGGCTGCAAGTATGGAATCCCTTCCAGCAGACAGGTGAGCCGCTCGCGCTCCTGGACGATCAACGCCACTTTGTGCTGGCTCCAGGCGTGGTCTTCCAAGGCGGCGATGGCGGCCGCCGAAGCGGCCTGGGACACGCCATAGGGCTGCTTGATCTTCCACAGATCGGGCACGATGCAGGATGGAAAGGCGCCGTAGCCCACCCGCAGCCCGGCCAGCCCGGCCCACTTGCTGAAGGTGCGCAGCACGATCAGGTTCTCGCAGCGCGATACCCACGTCAAACGGTCCAGGTGCTGCCCGGCGAACTCCACATAGGCCTCGTCCAGAACCACTACAAGCGGCAGCGCCAGGAGTTGCTCCAAATCCGCATCGGGGAGCAGGCTGCCGTCCGGGTTGTTGGGTGAGGTGACAAAGAGCAGCTTGGGATGGTGTCGCGCAACCGCGGCCTCGATAGCCGGCAGATCCAGCGCAAAGTCAGTTCGCCGCGGCACCGCGACCACGTCAGCGCCGGCCACCGCCGCGTCAAAGGCGTACATGCCAAAGGTCGGCGGGCAGTTCAGGATGCTGTCGCCAGGCTGCAGGAACAGGCGCATCGTCAGGTCGATCAGCTCGTCTGCCCCGGCCCCGGCCAGAAGCGACTCCGCCGGAACGCCCGTGTACTCGGACAGGGCCTCGCGCAGCGCGCGGCTCTGCGGGTCGGGATAGATGTGCGGAAAGGGCAGCTCCGCCAGCGCCTCGCGCACCCGCGGAGAGGGGCCGTAGGGATTCTCGTTGGCGTTGAGCTTGACGATGTCGTCCACCGTGCGTCCCAGGCGGCGCACCAGCACGTCAAAGGGCACCACCGGCGTGTAGGGTTCCAGGGTCGCGATTTCCGGTCGCACCAACGACGAGGCCCTCATTGCGCCGCGTCCTCTCTCTGCTGTGCAGCCGCGGCGTGCGCGGTCAGGGACTCGGCCGCGGCTAATCGCGCGGCGGGCGCGCAGAGCCGGCCCGTGGTCTGGCGATCCAGGCCGATGATGCTGGTGATCTTGCAAAAGTCGAGCACATTGAGCGGCGAGGCAAAGCGCGCTGTGCCGCCAGTGGGCATGATGTGGCTTGGCCCGGCCAGATAGTCCCCCAGCACCTCAAAGGAGTGCTCGCCCAGGAACAGACCGCCCGCGTTGCGGATGCGCTCTGCCCAACCAGCTGGCTCGCGAACCGACAGGCACAGGTGCTCGGGCGCAAACTCGTCGGCCAGCTGTACGGCGGTCTCCAGGTCGGGCGTGACCACGATGCCGCCCTGCCCCTGCAGCGCATCGCAGAGGATGCCGGCGCGGCTGCACTCGGCCATCTGCTTCTCCACCTGCTGCTGCACCGCCTGCGCCAGCCGTCGCGAAGGGGTCAACAGGATGGCTGTCGCAAGCACGTCGTGCTCGGCCTGGGCCAGCAGGTCCGCGGCCAACCAGGCCGGGTTGGCGCTATCGTCGGCGACGATCACGGTCTCCGTCGGCCCGTACAGCCCGTCCACGCCCACCTGCCCAAAGACCTGCCGCTTGGCCAGCGTGACGAACAGCCCGCCCGCGCCCACGATCTTGTCCACCGCAGGAATGGATTCGCTGCCATAGGCCAGCGCAGCGATGGCCTGCGCACCACCGACAGCGTACACCCGGTCCACCTCCGCCACATGAGCAGCCGCCAGGATGACCTCCGGCACCTGTCCCGACCCGCCC
>Ga0180438_10006899_pt1 | contig 15135 bp, 24 predicted proteins | sample SS_ome_12_FD_132455 | JGI IMG/M metagenome (GOLD analysis project Ga0180438, IMG submission 132455) | Hypersaline lake sediment archaeal communities from the Salton Sea, California, USA - SS_3_D_2 metaG | ecosystem: Environmental > Aquatic > Non-marine Saline and Alkaline > Hypersaline >...
ATGAAGATTTTGAAATATCTAAACAAAATTCTAAATTAGTTTCTGCAAATCAAAAATATAAAGATTTATCTCGTATAAGTAGAAAACAATTAAGAGAAAAACTTAAATCAGAAAATGCTCTTATTGAATATAATAAAAATTTAATTGAAGTTATTTCTACACATAAATTACCTCTCTTCGCACAAAAAAAGAAAAATAAAGTAAATACTAAAGGAGCAACTGGTGTGATTCATATAACAGATGCTCATTTTAATGAATTGGTAGATTTAGTACATAATAAATATGATTTTTCTATTGCATCTCAAAGATTAAAATTACTTGCAAATAAATCTAAACTGTATTTTAATGCTTTAGGAATTAAAAAAGTTTTGATAGCTATGACAGGTGATTTAATGAATAGTGACCGCAGATTAGATGAATTATTAAGTGAAGCTACTAATAGAAGTAAAGCTACTTTTTTAGCTGTAAATATTTTAGAACATTTTATTTTGGATATGGCAAAAGATTATCAAGTAACAGTTGCAAATGTTGTTGGAAATGAAAGTAGAATAACTAAAGATGTAGGTTGGACAGAAGCGATAGCATCTGATAACTATGATTTCACTATTTATAATATATTAAAATTATTATTTAGAAATTCCAATATAAAAATGTTAGATGGTAATTTATTAGAACAAATTGTAGAAATTTCTGGACAAAATGTTTTGCTCCTTCATGGTAATCAACTAAAATCAAACAGCATGGAACAATCAATACAGAAAATCAAGGGAAAATATACTTCACAAAAAATAAATGTTGATTTTGTACTTAGTGGCCATTTGCACAGTTCCAGAATTGGAGATGTTTATGCAAGAGGCTCTTCGTTAGTTGGTGCTAATGCTTATAGTGATAGTGCTTTGCAATTGGAAAGTAGAGCAAGTCAAAATTTACATATATTTTATTTAAATGGCACTAGAGATTCTATTAAAATTGACTTGCAAGTAACTGATGGAATAAAAGGATATGATATTATTAAAGACTTGCAAGCTTATAATGCTAAAAGTTTAAATAAAGCAAAGAAAAAGAAAATAATTACAAACGTAGTATAAATAGGATAATAATAATAATGATTAAAATTTTTTGGCAATGTTGCATTTGTGGAACTAAATATCCAATTAAAGGAAGAAATTGGAGAGTTATTTATGGTTGTCGTAATTGTCATAAACATAATTGGCAAAAAAATAATAAAGAATTAATAAAAATAGAAAAGAAAGTGATTAAAAAGAAATGAAAGTAGCAGTATATGGAGATGTACATATTGATGAAAAATCTATTCCTGAGATAAAAGAAATCTTTGAAGAAATTTATTTTAATAAAGATTATAATAGAGTTGTGTTTCTTGGGGATTGTTTTAACCGCAAATCTCCATCTTCTAAAGAAATTGATTTCTTTACTTGGCTGATAACAGAAATGTTAAAGAAAGGTAAAGTTGATATAGCGATTGGAAATCATGAAGAATCTACTAAAAAGACTAATGCTTTGCAATATCTACAACATCTTGGAGTTAGTTTGCATCATGGAGAATCTTTAGTAATGCTCGGTAAATTTAAATTAGGAATTGGACATCATTTTTTTTCTGAAGGTGAAGAATTTTGTAAAGATGAAAGATTTAATGTTGATAAATTATCAAAAAAGTATGATTTAACTTTATTTGGTCATTTTCATAAATTTCACAAGTATTGTGACAATGTTTATCATTTAGGGTCAATTAGGCGAGTTTCTTTCAATGAATTAGATGCAGGAGTGCCAAAGTTCGCCATATTAACCCCTGAGAGTGGCTCAGTTGACTTCTGCGAGGTTTTAACAGCTATCCCTATGGTAGAGGTCACTTCTGTAAAAGAAGCCCTTAAAATGGATTCTAGGGCTAAAGTAAGGCTTATTTTCAAATCATTTGAAGAGTATTTAAAGAATGTAGATAATTTAGTAAAATTAAAGAAGAAATTTCATACTTTTAAAGTAAAACACGATTATACTCAAAAAATAGAGAAAAAAACAGTAAAAAAGAAGGGAAAAAGTTTTAAAGAAATATTTAATAAATTTCTAAAAGAAACTGTTAAAAATAAAGAAATTATGACATTAATTAAGGAGAGTTTAGATGAATAAAATAATGGTAACAGGAAGATTAATTGATAATCCTACATTTCAAATTGATAAAACTGGTAGGCAATTATGTAGATTTAGATTAGCTGTTAATCATGGCAATAATAAAACTACATTCATTAATGTCGTAACATTTAGGCAATTAGCAGAAAGATGTCAAAAAATATTAAAAAAAGCAAACAAAATTTTAGTTGATGGTAAATTAGATTACTATGTTAAAGATACTAAAGAATATTATAGTATTCAAGCAGAAATTATTGAAATTTTAGCTAATATAAGGAATTCAAATGAATCATAAAAATCGGTGTTTAGGGTGTCATTGTGAATTAGATGAAAAATATTATTTCTGTTCTATAACCTGCGCTTGTTTATGTGGATATTTAAATGTTAGAAATGATGGAACAAGAAAATGCATGGAAGAATTAAGAGATAAAAAAGTAAGAGATAAATTTTTAAATAATCCTCCATTAAGAATTAAAGGTAATCGAAAATAATTAAAAGGATGTGTAATTATGGAATTTATAAAATTTAAAAAAATACCTAGACTATCAAGAGATATTGTTATTACAGAAAAGCTTGATGGAACTAATGGCCAAATTTATATTAAAAATTCATATGATTTTTATTCTTGGTTTGAACACAATACAGAAGCATATGAAGATGAAGCCAAAAAATTCTTTGAAAAATATTGTTTATATGTAGATTCAAAACCAGAAAGAGAATTTGATTTATATATTTTTGCAGGCTCAAGAAAAAGATGGCTTGATTGTTCTTCTAATGGAGATAATAATGGCTTTGCAAAATGGGTAAAAGATAATGCAATAGAATTATTAAAGTTTGGGGAAGGAAGGTATTTCGGAGAATGGTATGGAAATGGAATTCAAAGAAAATATGGTTTGGATGAAAAGAGATTTGCATTATTTAATGTTAAAAAATGGTCAGATGATGAAATCAGACCTAAATGCTGTGAAGTTGTACCAATTCTTTATGAAGGAATATTTGATACTAAAAAGATTGAGGAAGTTTTGGAAAATCTAAGAATAAATGGTAGTTATGCTGTACCAGGATATTTAAATCCAGAAGGAATAGTTATTTATCATAAAGCTTCTGGTCAACTTTTTAAGAAAACAATTTTAAATGATAAGAAACCAAAAACACTATGAAAAAACCTAAATTACATAAATTTGGAAAAATGGGATTTAATCAAGCTTTTACTTATCTAATGGATTTACTTTGTTATTCATATTATGTCAAATCAAATAATCTAGTTTTGGATAGAACATTTGATGATTTAGAAAAGTTATATTGTGAAATTTTTCAGGTTAAAACTTGCCCTTCAAGAGCAATGGAAAGAGAAGCTTGTTATTCAGCAGGAGTGAAAGTTGTTTATAATTATTTAATGAAATTGAGAAAAAAATGAAAATAAATAATATTTATATAAAAAATCTGAGAAGTTTTGAAGAAGTAGAAGTTATTTTTCAAAAATCTAATTTGATTTCTGGATATAATAAAGATACCAATGATGGTAATGGGGTAGGTAAGACTACTCTAATTGTAGCTTTGTTGACTTTGCTTGGTGGAGCTAAATTAACTAATATTAATCTTTCTAAATTAGTAAGAGAAGGAGAAAAATCAGCTACAATCAAAGGTATTATAGAAGTAGGAAATGATATTTTAGAAATAGAGAGAATTTTAAAAGTTAAAGGCTCTGGTTCTTTAAAAATAAATGTAAATGGCAAAGATTTAGAATGTTCTACTTCTAAAGTTTACCAAGAAAAATTATTTGAATATATTGGAACTCCTGAAAATTTTAAAAAATTTAGAATTATTGATGATTCTAGTGGAGTTAATATTTTAGATTTTACTTCAGGGCAATTAAGAAAAACTTTAATGAGTCTTTGCCAAGATAAGTTTGAAGGATTAAGAAAGAAATTATTAGAAAAGAAGAATTTATATGAGAAATATAATAAAAGTTCAGTTATTTATAAGCATTCTCCATCAGAAAAAAGAAGTAGAATTTTAGAATCTGCAATAAAAAATTTAGATACTACTAAATTACAAAATATATTAAAGAAAATTCAATCATTTCAATCTGAGAAGAATCAGTTGTTGACAAAGAAAGGTAAGCTAACACAAGATGCCCATATAAAAAACCAACAAATGCAGAAATTTAAATCTATGGCTATCTGCCCTACTTGTTTACAAAAGGTTACAGAGGAATATAAGAAGCCTATTTTTGATGATTTAACTAAAAAGATTCAAGAACTCACTAAACAAACAAATTCTCTTTTAACAGACCTTAAAATGTATGATGAAATTATTGGGCAAGAAGAAAAGAAAAGAACTCAAGTTTATGAAAGAAAGCAAAAGTTAAATAATCTTAAATCTAAACTTCAAACTAGATTAGCACAAAAAGCATACATTTATTGTAATAAAGATACAGAAATTGCAAAAAGAGCAATTGAAGTAATTGATTCCTTCAGCAATTATTATGTAGTAGAATGGGTAAAAATTATTGAACCTATTGTTAATTCTTATATACACCAATTAAATATGGAAATGAAATTTAAACCAGATGAGAAAGGCAATATAGAAGTTTCAATAACTCGAAATGAAAAAGAATATACTTATGATATGCTTTCACAAGGAGAAAAAATATTTATTTCTACAGTATTTAAAATAGCATTATTAATGGAAAGACAAGAAAGTGGATTAATAATTTCTGATGAATCTTTTAATTCTCTTTCTTCAGAAAATCTTAATAGAATTTTAGAAGTAGTTTCTAATCTTCCAGTACAATTGCTTTGCATTAGCCATAATCCAGAAATAGATTCAAGTCTTGCTTATAAAATAGAAATTATAAAAGAAAATGATATATCAACAATAAAGGAGAAGGCATGATTAAAAAAATTAAACAGTATTTTGTAGAAAAGAAGATGAAAGAAAAAAAAGCATTAGAATTAGAAAAATACAAAAAATATTATAAAGTAATTCAAGAAGGTCAAATGTTTATTGAATTTGTGTTAAAAGATATTGAGTTATCTAAAAAGAATAAGATGAATAGACATCAAAGAAGGAGATTTGAAAAAGATATTTGTAAAAATGGAAAAATTACTCCAGAAATAGTACAATATTATAAATTAAAAATAGACCAAGTATTTAAATATATTGAACAGCAAAAAAAAGTTTTAAATCAAAAAGAGATAAAATTTAAGCCAGAAGTAAAAAAATAAATTCAAGTTTAGTGGTGGAATAGGTAAACACAGGAAAATTGGAAGAAAACTTCGGAACTGCCCTGTAACGTGACTATACGAGTAAGAACCTATCCCAAGCTTGCTTGGGAAGTTCAAAATAGTGGAAAAATATTTTCCTTAAATGAGACAAATACAGGCATACGTGATGCTTAACTCTGAAAATCATTACCTAACCTTTTAAAAAGAGAAGAAAAAATGAACCCAAAGAATTCTCGTTTAATTATAATAGGGGGAGGTAATTCTATTTCAGAAGGGATAAACTCTGGGCTATGGGATGCTCTTTCTACTGAATGTACATTTGGAATTAATTCTCTTATCTATTTTTTTAAACCAACAATTCCTTTTTGGGGCGATTGGTATTTTTATAAGAAAAATAAAGAAGAATTAGATAAATACCCTTTAGTTATTGGAATGTTTGATGGGAAAATAGGCAATGGTAAAAACTTTAAATGCCCAAAAGGAAGCAATCTATTAATGCTACCTACTTCTAGTGAGTATTATGGAGAAAATTCTTGGGAAAAAGGATTTTATTCAAGGAATTTAACAGGTCTTTTTTCATTAACAGTTGGGATAGCGTTGGGGTTTAAAAAAATTTATTTACTTGGAATGGATTTTTGTGAAGTGAATGGAAAAACTCACTTCTATCAGAAAGATTCTTTTGAGAAACAGGAAATAGGAAAGATAATTAAACCAGGTGGAACTGTTGTTTGCGGAATAGGAAAAGATGATAGAGGTTTTTATAGAACAGGAACATATAATAAACCAGCTTCTGAACTATATAATAAATTTAAAAAAGTAAATGAAAATGTTAAAATTTTTAATGTTTCACCAGAATCAAAAATAGATATTTTTCCTAAAATAACTTATAAAGAATTTTTTAAAACATTAAAAGAAGAACCAAAACAAGTTTTACAGTATAAAGCTAGTTTAGAAATAGAAAATTTAATAGAAAAATATAGAAAACCTTTTTTATGAAATGCAAATATTGTAAAAGAAAATTACCAAATAAAGCATTTAAAACCAAAAACGGATGCCCTTGGTGTGACGAAGCTTGGCATGATTGGAAGAAAAATGAATCAAAGAAATAAATTGATTGATTATATTAAAAATAAAAAGGTTTTAATTGTAGGAGGAGCGCCTTCTGCTTCTAAAAAATCAAAAGAATGGTATGGTTCTTTTGATGTGATTGTAAGATGTAATAATTATAAAAAAATTAATAGTGATAGAACTGATATTTTCTTTTCTTATTTTGGTAGAAATATAACAAAAACCAAAGAAGAATTGTTAGAAGACGGAGTCAAATTTCTAATTAACAAATGTCCTAATTTAAATATGGAAGAAGATTTTAAAAATTATGATATTCAAGATAAAGATTATAGATGGATTTATAATTTAAGAAAAAATTGGTGGTTTTGCCCTTTAATTAGCTTAAAAAAAGAAGAATTAATCAATCAAATAGAATTATTGGGTGGATTTATGCCAACTGTAGGATTATCAGCTATTTTATTTTTTTTACAATACTGCAATCCAACTATTATTGGTTTTGATTGTTTTGAATCTGGAATACATAATTTAGATGAAGAGTGGGATGCTTCTGGTAATCATGCTACAGGTAAAGAAAAAAATATATTAACTTATTTAAATCAGAAGAAAGATATTTTATGGATAAAATAAACATTAATGCAGAATTATATGAAAAAGTTTATAATGAAATAGAAGATTATGGAAGAGCAAAGTATAATCATTGTCCAGGAATTAGATTATACCCTCATTATAAAGACTATTTAGATGGAAAAGTTATTGATTTAGGTTCTGGAACTGGAGAAACAGTTGAATTTTTTAGAAGTCAGAAAATAGAAGCTGTAGGATTAGATTGGATAGAACCAAGAAATAAATTTTGTAAAAAGGCCAATATTACTTTAAAAAGTAAATGGCATAAATATGATATTGCTACCTGTTTTGATGTTATTGAACATTTAACTAATGGACAGGTAGCAGGTTTATTTAGAAATATGGTAGCTTGTAAAAAACAAATTTTTACTATTGCTAATACTCCTTCAATTATTACTTTAGATAATGGAACTAAAATTGATTTGCACATTAATAAAAAATCATTTACTACTTGGAGAGGTATTATTTTAAATAGTTTTAATATTATACATGAAATCCCTATTAAAAATTATCAGAGATTATATATTTGTGAAAAAAAACATGAAACTGAAGAATATAATGAGTATATGGCAAACTATTTAAGAAAAAATGGTTATATAGTAAGGAAAAAAAATGAAAAAATTACAAAAAAAAGCTGAAGGATATTGGTTTTATCCAGTAACAGATTTTGTATATGATAAATCTTATATAGATAAATATAAGACTTATGCTATTACTCCTATGGGAAATAAAATTTTAAAAGCAAGATTAGATATTTTAAAACAATATACAAATTTATTAGATATAGGAATAGGCAGTGGTAATTTAATAAAAAATAAACCAAATTCTAAAGGATTTGATGTTAATCCAGAAGCAATTAAAGAATTAAAAACTAATAATATGTGGTGTAATATCTATAAAGATAATTTAGATGAATTTGATGCTATTTCTTTTTTTGATAGTTTTGAACATATAGAATTTCCAGAATTAATACTAAATCGCATAACTAATCAACATATTATTATAGCTATTCCTATTTTTAAAAATTTTGAAGATTTAATAAATTCAAAGCATTTTAGAAAAGATGAACATTTTCATTATTTTACTTTATTTGGATTTCTATATTATATGGAAGAATTAGGATTTTATTGTAAAGAAATATTAGATATAGAAATAAAATTAGGAAGAGAATCTATTTATACATTTATTTTTAAAGGGCTTGAATATGAAAATAATTAAAGGAGCATCAGGTTTTGGTGATGCTTTATATCTTAGAGTAATTGTAGAATGGTTATTATTAAATAAACCTAATAGTTATACTGTTTTAACAAATTATCCAGAAGTATATAAAGATTTGCCAATAGAAACAGATATTTTACATTCTCAAAAATATAATTCTATTGATTACTATTGCCATTATTTACATGGAAAAACATTACATACTACGCAATGGGAAGATATGTTAAACAGGGCTAAACTTCCATATTTTCCATTAACAAGCCAATTAGAAAATCGAAAACAATATAATTCTAATGACCATGAGCAAATTGTATTAATAGCTCCATATAATTCAATGAATGGAGCAAAAGGCACTAAACCAATGATTCCAAGGTTTAAAGAAATAATTGATTATGTTTCTCAATATAATAATGTAATCTTTATTAATAAAAAATATAAATTTTTAGATTTAATAAAATTATTTAATCAAAGCTCATTAATAATTGGACAAGTAGGATGGTGTGTTCCTTTAGCAGAAATGTTAAATATTCCGTTACATGCTATATTTACTAAAAGAGCATTAAATAGTGAGTATAAATTTATATCTCAAATTACTCCAGAAAAATTATTAACTAAACATACTTCTAAAGCTATTATCATGGAATAGCCTTGACACTTAAACAATAATGTGTTATACTTAAATAAAGGAGAGAAATATGGCATTTTTAATAACTTTAATTTTAGTAGCAGTAGTAGCATTTGTTGCAGGAGCATTAACCCAAAAAAAGAACAATATCTTTTAAGGAGTATTTTTTGAAAAACGATATCTTATTAAGAAGAATTTGTAAACTAATTGCAATGCACTATGCCATGAAAGAAGAAGAAGTTTGGGAACTTTATGAAACTTCTGGTTCTGTTGATGCAATTTTAGTGTTAGTTGCAAATTAATAAAAGGATGTTTTATGGAAATCATACCTATTATTGGATGGATAGGAAATGTCTTTTTTATATTTGGAGTTTATGCACTAGGGGAAAAACAAATAATAGGGTTTTATGCTAATTCAATAGCAAATTTATTATATATATGGCAATCTATATTAATGAATAATTCTTCTTTATTATGGTTATCTATAGGTTTGATTATATTAAATATTAAAGGAATTTATCAATGGAGTAAAAAATGAGAAATGGAAAAGTTAAAGGTAGAAGTAGTATTACTTATAAACATAAATTAGATAGACTTAAAAGTTGGTATGCTAAAAGAGAAACAGATTATGCTCTTGCAATTAAAGAAGGGAAAAAAATTAAAGAATTAAAACCTTTAGAATTTTATATAGAAAAATTAAAAAAGCCTAATACTCAATCTAAAAATAATTCTATTTCTACTAAGAAAACTAAAGAATGTTGGTATTAATATGCAAGATATATTATTATATTTATTTTTATCAGTTTTATTGATGTTTACTTTTTGGTGTTGGAGAATGTGGTGGAAATTTAATAAATGGATAGCAATTATTGTTCCTCTTCTATTTATTTATATACTTTATCTAGGATTATAATTAAATGCTATTAATTAAATATTGTATAGGAATTTTCTTCTCTTTGGGTATTGGAATCTATATCTTTATTATTCAAAGAAAAAAGAGTTTATATTCTGCTATCTTAGGGTTGATAATTGGCATTCTAGCAAGTATAATATTTTTTGGACAAGTAATAAGTATTATAAGGGGGGTTTAAAATGACCTATTGCGTTTACTGCAAAAAAGTCACCAATGATGTATTAAATTATGATGATTTTAATCCTAAATTTAGAGTTATTATGGTGCATTGTGAAGAGTGCTGTCAATTTAAATTTAGATATTTGGAAGAAATTAATAATTCTACAAAACAATCTAATCTTTAGGAGAATCAATGAAAATTAAAGAAATATTTCCAAAATTATATCATATTGAATTTAAATCTCAATATATAATGGCTATGTCTTTTTTAAGAGTTCAAGAATATTATGAGAGTTCTTTTAAAGAAATTAAAGGTAGGTATTTTTTGTTGGAAGATTATATGGATGCATATGCAGAATGGAAAGGAAATTTTACATATTGTTCTGATTGGACAGGTTTTAATATTCCTGGAAATATATATGTAGAATGGGCTCAACTTTTTTGGCAATTTCCTGATATGTCTCAAAAAGAAATAGAATTATATAATAGAATTCTTCCTATTATTAATAAAAATGGAGAAAATTTTTATTTGATTTCTAGTTTAGATGAAAACACAACTTTACATGAAATTGCTCATGGTTTTTATTATTTAAATTCAAAATATAAAAAAGCCATGAATAAATTAATTAATCCAAGAACTAAATTTTACAAGAATTTTCATAAAAAATTATCTAAAATGGGGTATGCTAAAGAAGTAATTAGAGATGAAATTCAAGCTTATTCTGCTACAGAATCAATAGAGAATCTTATAAAAGATGGTTATATAAAAAGAGGAGATAAAACTCCTGTAGATAAAATTAAAAATATTTTTGAAAAATATAAAAGGAAAATATAATGTGGAAAGTTATTTTAATTAATGGGAAAGAAATAAATTCTTATGATTGTAATTGGGTAGAATTGCCTAATATTCCTATAAAAATATTAGAATTTGGTTTTTATAATAAAAAATTAATACTAAAAGGTTTTGAAAGTTATTTATATCTAAAAGAATTATATCAATTTATGAATAAAGAATCTATATTAGATACAGTTAATATATTAGCAAAATATAATAATTTTGTATATCAATTTTCTATTAATGTAAGGAAGGGATATGTAACTCAAAGCAAGAATGTGTGGGGAAAAGAATTTAAGCCTTTGCAGTGGAATTTTAAAAGTAAATGTTTTGAATTTGGGATAGCAAGACCTACAAATAGAAATTTATGGCATTATGGGGAGAATACAGTTCCTGAAGTAAAATTAATTAAATAAATGTTTTTGGATTATATAAGACAGCTTCCATTTTAAATTGTAGATTTTTATTTACAGGTTGGTCAAGTGGAAAGAATAGTTTTAAAGCGTAAAAACTTCCATGAATAATTATCTTTTTCATATCATCCTCACCTATTATATCTTCTTGTTCTATAAATGTTCCATAAAAATTATCAGCCCAATATCTCTCTTCTCCAGCCTCTACATATTTAAAAATTAATCTTGTTTTTATAAAAGGAATCCATGTTTCTGGAATTCTAGGAATTTCTAAATCTATGTTAGTATAACGATATACAATATATGTAGTATCATCTGTAGAACCTGCACTTTCAAAATCTAACCAATCACTACTAATAGTATTATAATTCTTAAATATATTTGCAGTAATATTAACTTCTTTAACAGAATTATCTATTAAAGAATTTGTTTCTTTTTGAACTTCTATATTACTTTTATTATCAGAAGTCTTGTTAAAAATATTTTTAAATTTTTGTTTGGTAGTTTTAAATTTCATGAGTTTTGTATATTATATTTTGAATTATTTATTGAATTGAATTCTTTATTAAGAACTATTTGCATTCTAATTTGAAACGCTTCTGGTTCGGGAATAAATACTTCTTTTTGTTTTCCTGGCCTATTATCTCCATCTTTAATATATGAGTTTCCACTATGACTATAAGATTCATCAATATAAGTTAAATCTTGATTTGCTGATAAATTTGCTGGAATTCCAATAGCTGTGGTGGTTTTAAAAATACAATAGAAATCATTATCACTAATTTTAATCCATATTGGCTCATATTTAGTAGTATAACGGTCTAAAATAGTTGTTGTGGAATCAGGATAATCATCTGGATTTACTTCTACAGTTAAATTAGTATAAGGTAATATACCACTTTGATAATCTGCTGTTGTTGGAAAATTATCTAATTCTTCTATATTAGTATTATAATCAAATTCTCTTGACCTTGATGAACTGTAAAATAATTTTAAAGTATTATTATAAGAAAAATCCCAATCAGTTAAAGTAGCATTACCACCTAAAATACCTTCAAATAAAATTGATTTAGTTGGATTAATTAAACTTAAAATAGTATAATCATCTCTTAAAGGAGCTGTTTTTGTTACATTTTTGGTGGTAGTTTCTTGTTTACTCCAATTACCAAAGCCATCATCCACCCATACTGCTACAGTATAAGTTCCAGTTCCTGTGACACTCGTAGAAGAAATAGCATCAATTGCTCCTGTAGAAAATTGCTCATAATCATATTCATCTGCTCCTGCATTATATGATAAATTATAATAAGTATTTACAGAATTAATAAAACCAGTAGCGGAATATGGAGTGCTAGAAATAGTATATTTAACAGTTCCATAATACCATTTACTTGTTAATGATGATAAAATATTACCATCAGTTATATCTGTATCAGGAAATTTTTGAGCATCAGGGTCAGTGCCTTGATAAATTAAAGTTGAATCTCCTTTAGCCCTTCTATAAGAATTAACTTGATTCCAAATAGACCATTCAGATTGTACAGCACCATAAAATTGATATGTAGGAACAGATTTTACTAGCAAATTAGCTTCAATATATGGAAGCCAAGATTCTTTTATAGTCAAACGCTGTTTTAAACCTGTAGTCAAGAAAAAAGATAATAATTGTCCAGCAGATGTTGCACCATTATTTGCTCCATATGTATTAAATATGTAACCATATAATTCTTCATTAAAGCTAATTCCAGTTCCAGAATCAAATATATCTATATAAAACCAATCGCTATCATATAATACTTTTCCATTTCGAATAATATTATCTTGAGTATTTATCCTATTAAATATATTATAATTTAAATCTAAAGTATTTAAATTAACTTTAGCATTATCAAAAATAGTTTTAATCTTTTTTCTTAATTTTTTAAATTGCATTCCATATTCTTTCATTTAAAATTTTTAAAGATAAATTTAAATATAATGGAGGATATCCTCCATTTCCACTTGGATTTCCTTTATAATATACTTGGAATATATATCCTATATTAGGAAGTTGTTTCAAAATATATCTAAATTGAGGAGAATAAGATATATTTTCATCTGAAAAAATTTCTGGATTATCGCTTTCTACAAAAAATTTTACTTTAATATAATTAATAGCATCATGCGGTAAGGTTGGGAATTCATAGCTTTCTGTTTTAGTATAAAATGAATCTCCTTGTTCTAATAATAATCTATCCCAAATAATAACTTCCTTCTGAGATTTATTAAAAATATCAGAATTGAAATTAACTTGTTTTGAAATGATATATCTATCAATTTCATTTCCATTATCTTCATTTGTTTGATTTACTTTTCGTAATTTATTTTTTTCTGTTTTAAAATTACTCATTATGATGGATAACTCCAATTATTAGCATCCCATTTACTATATACCTTTACAGATTCTCCTTCAATTAAATATTCATCTGATTCTTCATCTGGATACCTTGCCACAATTTCTTCTAACTCTACTTGGGATTGTTGATTATTGCAATTTAAAGTTACAGACATATCTGCTGTATTAATCTGTATAGTCCAAACTGCTACAGGAAATCCATTATTACCATTATATATATTTGCTGTAGTAGTATTATTCAAATTAACTCTAGTAAGAAGTTTAATTCCATAGTAATAATATGCATCTAATGTTAATCCTATTGTAGCAGACGTAATCGGTAATATATCTCCATTTATATTTTTAAGCTGTTCATATTCTAACTCAGCCACATCTTTAGCATATTGTTCATAATCATATTGGGCATCTAAGACTCGATATAATCCATCTATTTTATTTTCCCATTTATCTTTAGCTATTTTTCTCCCATTCTTTACAGCTACTTCATAATATGGTTCAGAACCTAAATAATAAAAACCTAAATCATTTTCTGTATCATCTAATTGTTTTTGATATTTATAAGCCAATCCTGTAATTGCCCAAGTATCTGCTGTCATACTTGATAATGAAGTGCCTATATATCTTAAATTAAACCATTCTGAGCCAGTAAGAAAATTTTCTGCTTTTGCTAACCAAAAATATGTCCAATTTTGTTTAGTAGTTAATGTGCCATTCTCAGCTTTCTCTGCTAATGCAGTAATATCTCCAAAAGAAGAATATCTGAGAATATTTTGAACTATTTCTGTTCCTAGATTAACTTTTACTCCCTTATAATATTCAGGAACTTCATCATCAGTATCTATAAATGGATTATCAATTTGAATAGAATTCACCATACAGTGATAAGGATGTATAGATTCATTAACACCTGATAAAGGAATTATTACCGAAGTTTTACTTGGTTCTGGTCTAGCCCCTAAAGCATTAACAATCACACTTTCATTTTGGCTACTAGCATTAAGGTTGGAAATTTTTCCAGAGAATTCAGTATTTCCATTTATTATTATTTGAACTTCATTATTATTAGTTATTTCAGAACTATTACCTTGATTATCTTCATTCAATCTATCATGCCTTCTATGCAAAACAAAGGATGCTGTGCTTGCCTTATTTGCTGTTTGAGTAATATCATGTGTAATAATAATTGATTGAATATCAACATCACTATAAGAGATTAAATTTGTTCCATTAATTTTTACTTGAATATCACTATAATCAATTGGATTTTGAGTAACTGCTTCATATCCTCCAATTGCTACCCATCTTAAATCAGTTTTAATTTTAACATCATTCTCTTCTTTAAATCTAAAATCAGTAGAAATAGTTTTTCCTAAAATAGTATTTATTTGAGTAGAAATGAGAGAATTTATTTGCTGAATCCATCTAATATCTGTATTAATATTTATAATTTCAGATTCATCTAATAAAACGATTTCTCCAAGTGAATTATCTGTAGAAATATATGTTTTAAAAA
>Ga0180438_10006901_pt1 | contig 15134 bp, 15 predicted proteins | sample SS_ome_12_FD_132455 | JGI IMG/M metagenome (GOLD analysis project Ga0180438, IMG submission 132455) | Hypersaline lake sediment archaeal communities from the Salton Sea, California, USA - SS_3_D_2 metaG | ecosystem: Environmental > Aquatic > Non-marine Saline and Alkaline > Hypersaline >...
ACGAACGGCAAAGTTGGCGCAGTCCTTGTGGTGGGTGCCGGGATCGGCGGGATGCAGGCGTCGCTCGACCTGGCCAACGCAGGATTCAAGGTCTACCTCGTCGAAAAGGGCCCCGCGATCGGCGGGGTCATGTCACAACTGGACAAGACATTCCCCACCAACGACTGCGCGATGTGCACTCTTGCGCCCCGCATGGTCGAGTGCGGGAACCACATCAACATCGAGAAGCTCACCTATTCCGAGGTCGAGGGCGTCTCGGGGGCGCCCGGCTCGTTCGACGTCCGGGTCAGGAAGAAGGCGCGATCCGTCGATCCCGACAAGTGCACCGGGTGCGGGGAGTGTATGACAGAGTGTCTGGTCCGCAACTGGGCGTATCTCGATCCGTTGATCCCGGAGCCCCTTGACCTTTCCGCCGATCAACTGGCCGAGGTCGATCACATCCTCGGAGAGCACGAGACCGGGCACGCGGCTCTTCTTCCCGTTCTCCAGGGGGTCAACGCGAAGTATAAGTGGCTGCCGCCGGGGGCCGTCCGACACGTCGCGGACGTGCTCGGAATGCCGCTGGCAAGGGTTCTTCGCGTTGCGACGTTCTACAACATGTTCAGCTTCGAACCGCGCGGTGAGTATATGATCAGGGTCTGTCTCGGAACAGCGTGCTATGTCAAAGGGGGCGGCAAGATTCTCGAGGCGGTGGAGCGCCAGCTCGGTATCCAGGTTGGCGGGACGACAGAGGATCTCCGCTTCAGTTTGGAGACGGTATCCTGCGTGGGATGTTGTGGCCAATCTCCGGTGATGACGATAGGCGGCGACATCTACGGCTACCTCTCCCAGGACAAGATCCGAGACATTCTGGCCGTGTACACTTAGCGGCCAGCGACTCGATGCTTGACATCGAGCGATTCCGTTTCAGAGGGAGGCGACATGCCCAAGCTGAAGCCTGAGGATCTGGACAAGATCACCGACAGAATCCGTCGGACCATGTTGCTCCGCGAGGGGGTCGGTCGTGTAAGAGTCCTGGTTCACATGGGGACATGCGGCATCGCCGCGGGCGCACGGACCGTCATGAAAGCCTTGCTCGACGAGATCGAATCCTCCGGTGTAGAGGACGTCCTCGTTTCGACGTCCAGCTGTGCCGGGCTGTGTAGTCGCGAACCGATGATGACGGTGATCCTCGCGGATGAGCCTCCTGTCAAGTACGCGGATCTTACGGCGGAAAAGGTAAAGGAAATCTTCCAGCAGCACGTGGTGGAAGGGAAGATCGTGAGCGAATACGCGCTGGCTGAGGGAAGCGAGAGAATGCTCTAGGAGGCCCCGGGGGAAGATGGCCCATCGAACCAACGCAATGATCTGCACGTGCACCAACTGCGTCTCCAATGGCGCACTGCGAGTCAGGGACGCATTGGAGGAGGAAATCCAGAAGCACGGACTCCAAGACGACGTCCGAATCGTCCCCACCGGAGCGAGCGGGCTTTGCGTAAAGGGGCCGATCCTCCTCGTTCAGCCGGACGGCATCTTCTATCAGCTGCTCACCGAGAAGGACGTACCGAATCTCGTCGAGGAGCACTTCCTCAAGGGCCGCCCGGTCGAGGCGCTGATGTACGTCCTCCCCGCCGAAGAGAGAACGATCCCCAAGATCGCGGACATCCCATTCTTCAAGAATCAACGGTTGATCGCGTTGAGGAACCGCGGAGTGATCGACCCCGACAAGATCGACGAGTACATCGCGCGTGACGGATACCGGGCGCTCGCCAAAGCGCTGACAGGAATGACGCCGGAGGAAGTGATCGAGGAGCTCAAAGCGTCGGGGCTCCGCGGCCGCGGAGGCGGCGGTTTCCCGACCGGCCGCAAGTGGGAGCTCTGCCGTGCCACGCCCGGTGACGTGAAGTACCTCATCTGCAATGCCGACGAAGGGGATCCGGGCGCGTTCATGGATCGAAGCATCCTCGAGGCGGACCCCCATTCCGTCCTTGAGGGAATGACGATCGGCGCGTACGCGATGGGGAGCACCCAAGGCTACGTCTACGCGCGAATGGAGTATCCGCTCGCGATCGAGCGACTGAAGCGGGCGGTCGAGCAGGCGCGGGAGTACGGAATGCTCGGTGAGAACATCTTCGGGACGGGCTTCAGCTTCGATGTGGATGTTTTCGAGGGAGCGGGTGCCTTCGTCTGCGGTGAAGAGACGTCGCTGATCGCGTCGATCGAGGGCCGCCCGCCCGAACCGACAATGCGGCCTCCCTTCCCGGCCCAGTCCGGCCTGTGGGGCAAACCGACCAACATCAACAATGTCGAGACGTGGGCCAATGTCCCGGTCATCATCAACTGGGGCGCCGATTGGTTCAGCGAGATCGGGACGGAAACCAGCAAGGGGACCAAGGTCTTCTCGTTGGCCGGGAACATCAACAACGCCGGGCTCGTCGAGGTTCCCATGGGAATCACGCTCCGCGAAATCGTCTACGACATCGGCGGAGGGATCCCGTTCGGCAAGGAGCTCAAGGCCGTACAGACGGGAGGCCCGTCCGGCGGATTCATTCCGAGCGAGCTCCTCGACCTCTCGGTGGACTACGACCGCCTTCAGGAGGCCGGAGCCATCATGGGGTCCGGAGGCATGATCGTCGTCGACACCGAGACGTGCATGGTCGACATGGCGAAGTACTTCCTCGAGTTCACGCGCAGCGAGTCATGTGGGCGATGCAATTCGTGTCGCGAGGGCCTCGCCGCGATGTACGAGATCCTGGACAACATCTGCTCAGGTGAGGGCAAGGACGGGGACATCGAGTTGCTGGAGGATCTCTCGAACGCCGTCAAGGACGCGTCGCTCTGCGCCCTCGGAAGGACCGCTCCGAATCCCGTCCTGACGACTCTTCGGTATTTCCGCGACGAATACGAGGCACACATCAACGAACGGCGCTGCCCGGCCGGAGCATGCAAGGCGTTGATCACGTACTCGATCGATCCGGAGAAGTGCAAGGCGTGCATGCTATGCGTGAAGAACTGCCCGGCCGGAGCGATCTCCGGCGAGGCGAAACAGCCTCAGGTCATCGACGAGGCAAGCTGTATTCGATGCGGTGCGTGTCGAGACTACTGCAAGTTCGAGGCGGTGGTTGTCCGATGAGGCTGAAGGAGATTCGCCAAGCACTTGATGCGCAGTGGATATCGAAGGCCAAGAATGCGGATTCCGACGAGCAGGAAGTGCTGTCCTGCCAAGCAAGCGACCTGATCAGCGATATCCTCAGCCTCCGAGGGCCGGGCTCCCTGCTGCTGACCGGGCTGACCAACACCCAAGTGATCCGAACTGCCGATATTCTCGATTTTGTGGCGATCTGCTTTGTCCGTGGCAAGCTACCTCAACCGGAAACCATACGGTTGGCCGAAGAGAAGGGAATCCCCCTGTTGGCGACGCCGCACCTCATGTTCGAGGCGTGCGGGCTTCTCTACGACAGGGGACTTCCCGCCGGGACCCGGAGGGAGGCCAGCAGCGATTCCTAGTCGAGAGATCACGAGAATTCAGGAACTGGTCTACGAACTGCGAGTCTCTGACGTCATGAACACCAACATTGTGACCGTAGAACCCGGCATGCCCGTGAGCAGCCTGCGAGAGATCCTACGAGATAACCGGATCTCAGGTACCCCCGTCGTCGAGAACGGAAAATTGGTCGGCATGATCAGCATCGAAGACTTCATCCGCTGGCTCGCCGACGGCGCGACCGAGTGCCGTGTGGAAGAGAGAATGACCCGGGACGTCGTCACCGCCAACGAGGATGAGCCGCTGGTCATGGCGGTGAATCGGCTGGAGCGCTTCGGGTTCGGCCGCTTGCCTGTCGTCGAACGCAAGACGGGGGAGCTGCGGGGGGTCCTCACCAAGGGCGACAGCATCGCCGGCTTGCTCAGGAAGCTCGACGTGGATTACCGCGAGGCCGAAGTCCGCAGTGCCAGATCGACCCACATCTTCGAGGATATCACGGCCGATCGGTGCTTCCTCGTCGTTGAATACAACATCAGGGGCGGCGATCCGAGCCAAGCCGGCGCGAGCGCCAGCGAATTGAAGACGTCACTCCTCCAACTGGGGATCTCGCCGCAGACGGTTCGCCGTGCGGCCATCGCCGCCTACGAGGCGGAGATGAACGTGATCTTCTACTCGGACGGAGGGCAGATCACGGCGACGATCACTCCGACCTCCATCCGACTGGAGGTCGTCGACGAGGGGCCGGGGATCGCCGATGTCGAGAAGGCGATGCAGCCCGGGTTCTCGACTGCGCCGGATTGGGTGCGAGAGTTGGGTTTCGGCGCCGGAATGGGACTCGTCAATATCCGGGAGTGCGCCGATGAAATGAGCCTGGAATCAACGGTTGGAACCGGGACCCGCATGGTGGTGGACATCTTGTTGGAGGCCAGACATGACGCTCAGTGAGATCGTCGCTGAGCTCAAGCTCGATGTGAGAGCCGGAGAGGCTCTGCTGTCGCGAGATGTGAGCGGCGGCTACGCGAGCGATCTGCTGAGTGACGTCATCGCCAACGCGCGGGAGGGCAATCTGTGGATCACGCTGCAGACGCACCAGAACACGGTCGCCGTCGCCAGCATGAAGGGGTTGGCGGGGATTGTCCTGGTCAACGGACGAGGGCCGGAGGACGATACGTTGGCGCGAGCGAAAGAGGAGCGGATTCCGCTGATGGTCAGTCCCTTGCCGTCGTTCGAGCTCATCGGACGGCTGCACGATCTGGGGCTCTCGGGGACGGTGACGTGAAGGTGCTGCGCGGAGACCTACACATCCACACGTGCCTCTCGCCGTGCGCCGAGGAGACGATGGTGCCGTCGACCATCGTCAAAGAGGCGCGGAGCCGTGAACTGGATGTGATCGCGATCTGCGATCACAACACATCCGAGAACGCGCCGTCGGTGAAGAGCGCCGCCGCGGCGACCGGCCTCGCCGTGATCGAGGGGATGGAGATCACGTCCAAGGAGGAGGTTCACGTCCTGGCGCTGTTCGCCGACGATGCGGGGATGTCGGCGGTGCAGGACGAGGTCTACTCCCACCTTGAAGGAGAGAACGATCCGGAGTTCTTCGGAGAGCAGTGGGTCGTTGACGACCGGGACCGTGTGCTCGGTGAGAACCCACGGCTGTTGATCGGCGCGACCGATCTATCGCTCGGCGACATCGTCGATCTGGTGCACGAGCACGGCGGGATCGTCATCGCATCTCACGTCGAGCGTCCGAGCTTCAGCCTGCTCAGCCAGCTCGGTTTCATTCCCGACGACCTGCCCCTGGATGGCCTGGAGACGTGCGCAGACGTGCGCACGGATTGGGGCTCCGAGCTTGCAGTGATCCGTTCGTCCGATGCGCACCGCCCAAGTGAGATCGGCCGTCACGCTACCCGATTTCTTGTCGAGAACGGGACGATGAGGGAGATCGCGCTCGCACTGAAGGGAGCGCGCGGTCGAGGCATCCTGGAGGAAACATGAGAGACCTGTCACTTCACATCCTTGACGTGGTCGAGAACTCGATCCGCGCCAACGCACGGCGCGTCGAGATCCTCGTCGAGGAGGACGAAGTGGCGGATCTCCTTAGGCTGGAGATCGCCGATGATGGGAACGGAATGGATGAATCGATGATGAAGCGGGTGACGGACCCGTTCGTCACCACCAAGCCCGGCAAGAGAGTGGGCCTCGGACTGGCCCTGTTGGAGCAGGCGACGAAGGAGGCGGACGGGGAGTTCGAACTCGATTCGGAGGGCGGAGCCGGCACACGGATCAGGGCAACGTTCCGTCACGCGCATCCTGACCGCAAGCCGCTCGGCGACATTCCCGGAACGCTGGAAACACTGGTTGCAGGGAACCCCGGTGTGGAGTTCCACTACGAGCACCGGAGGGGTACCGAGACGATCAGATTCGATACGAGGGGAATCACGCAGCCATGAGCGATGTCAAACTGAGAATCGACGACCAGGAAGCCACAGCGGCACAGGGAAGCACCGTGCTTCATGTCTGTCAGGAAGCGGGCATCGAGATTCCGACGCTCTGCTATCACAAGGCGCTTCCCGGCTACGGTGCCTGCCGACTCTGCCTCGTCGAGGTAGAGCGCGAGAACGGTGCCACGACGGTCGAAGCATCGTGCGTCTTCCCGGTGAGCGAGGGCCTCGTGGTTCGGACTGATACTGACAGAGTCCTGAAGGCCCGCCGAATCATGGCGGAACTGCTGCTCGCGCGCTGCCCCGATTCCGACAAGGTCAAGGAGGTCGCGGAGCAGGTCGGTGTGTCCGAGACGCGCTTCCCTCTGAAGAACGAGGACTGCATTCTGTGCGGTCTTTGCACACGAGTCTGCTCGATGCTCATGGGATCCGGCGCGATCGACTTCAGGGGACGTGGACACACCCGTGAGGTCGGGCCGGCGTATGACAAGCACTCCCCGATCTGCATGGCCTGCGGCGCGTGTGCGGTCGTTTGCCCGACGGGCGCGGTAGACCTGACCGAGGTTTCGGCACGCCCGGTGCGGACCGTCGGATCCGCCTACGATGCGGGACTCGTGCCGAGATCCTCGATCTACATCCCTTATCAGCAGGCCATTCCAAAGATTCCGGTCATCGATCGTTCGACGTGCATGCACTTCCTGAAGCCGGCGGAGCTCGACGCGTGTCGTGCCTGTGAGAGCGCTTGCCCCGCCGGGGCGATCGACTACACCCAAGAGGATGAGATCGTCGACCTGCAGGTCGGCGCCGTCGTCCTTGCCCCGGGATTCTGTCTTTACAACGCCGCCGAGAAGCTCGAGCTGGGCTACGCGTGGGCTCCGAACGTCATCACCAGCCTCCAGTTCGAGCGTCTGCAGTCGGCCAGCGGTCCGCACGAGGGTGCGATCCTGCGGCCGTCGGATTGCGAGCATCCCCAACGCGTCGCATTCATTCAGTGCGTCGGATCGAGAGACTTCGAGCACAACTACTGCTCGTCCGTCTGCTGCATGTACGCCACCAAAGAGGCGATCATCGCCAAAGAGCACGATTCGGACCTCGAGTGCACGATCTTCTACATGGACATGCGCGCCTACGGGAAGGGGTTCGACGCCTACTTCGAGCGGGCCAAGGAGCTGGGGGTCCGCTACGTCCGGTGTCGACCGTCGCACGTGGAAGAGGTCGCAACCTCCCGCAATCTGATGATCCACTACGAGGCGGAGGACGGCACGCACCAGATGGAGGAATTCGACATGGCCGTGCTCTCGGTGGGGCTGCGCCCCCCGGAGGACGCGCAGCGGCTCGCCGAGACGTTCGGGATCGAGCTCGACGCCTTCGGTTTCGCCGACACCGCCGCAACGTCGCCCGTCCTCACCTCGCGCGACGGCGTCTACGTCTGCGGCCCGTTTGCCGAGCCGAAGGACATCCCGGAGACGGTGATGGAGGCAAGCGCCGCCGCGGCGAACGCGATGACCCTCCTCGCCGAGAGCCGCGGGACGCAGATCACCGAGCGGGAGTATCCGCCGGAGAAGGACGTCTCCGGCCAGCCTCCCCGGATCGGCGTTTTCGTCTGCCACTGCGGAAAGAACATCGGCGGCATCGTCGATGTGCCGTCGGTCGCCGAGTATGCGCGAACGTTGCCCGACGTCGTCTACGCCGAGGACAACCTCTACACCTGCTCCTCCGACACGCAAGAGCGGATCCGTCAGATGATCGAGGAGCACGATCTGAATCGCGTCATCGTCGCGTCGTGCACTCCGCGCACCCACGAGCCGCTCTTCCGCGACACGGTGCGCGAGGCGGGGCTGAATCCGTACCTGTTCGAGATGGCCAACATCCGCGATCAATGCTCGTGGGTCCACATGCACGATCACGAGGGCGCAACGGCGAAAGCTCTGGACCTGGTTCGAATGGCCGTCGCCAAGGCCCGCCTCCTCGAGCCGTTGCAGAAGCGATCGATTTCGATCAGCAACGACGCCCTCGTCATCGGGGGCGGGATCAGTGGGATGACGGCGGCGCTCAACCTCGGAGATCAGGGATTCAAGGTCCATCTCGTCGAGAAGGAGGACGAGTTGGGCGGCGTTCTCCGTCGGGTTCGAACGCTGCAAGACGGCAGCTCGCCGGCGGCGTGGCTCAACGAGACGATCCAGCGAACGCTCCATCATCCGAACATCGATGCACATCTTGGCGCCGACCTGGTGTCGATCGATGGGTCGGTCGGCAACTTCAGCACCGTGATCAATACCAACGGGAGTGAGACAGCAGTCGAGCACGGAGCGGTGATCGTGGCGATCGGCGCCGAGGAAGGCACCCCGACCGAGTACCTGTTCGGGGAAGACCCGCGGGTGATGACGCAGCTGCAGTTCGAGCAGATCCTGGAGGCCGGCGACGAGATCGGGAACCGCGTGGTGATGATTCAGTGCGTCGGAAGCCGCGACGACGAGCACGCCTACTGCAGCCGCGTCTGCTGCTCGCAGGCGGTGAAGAACGCGCTCCGTTTCAAGCAGGAGGATCCGAGCCGCTCGGTGACGATCATCTACCGTGACGTTCGCACCTACGGCACGCGCGAGGACCTCTACACCCGAGCACGCGAGATGGGCATACGCTTCGTTCGCTACGACCCGGAGTCAAAGCCCGAGGTGATCGTCGTCGACGGAGCCCTGATGATCGGCGTCGATGATCCGGTCCTCGGGCAGCGGCTGAAGCTCGGCGCCGACACGCTCGTCCTCGCGCCGGCGGTTGTGCCACCGAGCTCGGCCGAGGAGCTGGCCCAGCTGTTGAAGGTCCCGCTCAACGTCGACGGCTTCTTCCTCGAGGCGCACATGAAGCTGCGCCCGATCGACTTCGCCACCGACGGCGTCTTCCTCTGCGGGATGGCCCATTCACCGAAGCTGGTCGAGGAAAGCGTCTCCCAGGCGATGGGCGCCGCGGCGCGGGCCGCGACCCTGCTGTCGAAGGACGAGCTGGAACTCGAGGCGACGACCAGCGAGGTCATCGACGCGAACTGCGATGGATGCGCGTACTGCATCGAGCCGTGTCCATACAACGCCCTGACGCTGATCGAGTACATGAGCGGAGACCAGATCAAGAAGACGGTCCAGAACAACCCTGCCCTCTGCAAGGGATGCGGTGTCTGCATGGCAACCTGTCCGAAGCTTGGGATCTTCGTGTGGCACTTCAAGCCGGAGCAGATCAACGCCATGGTCGATGCGGCGTTGGGAGTGGAGTAGACGATGGACGAGACGAACGGGTTCGAACCGAGGATCATCGCGTTCTGCTGCAACTGGTGCTCGTACGCGGGGGCCGACCTCGCGGGGACGTCACGCCTGCAGTACCCGCCCAACGTGCGGATCATCCGAGTGATGTGCAGCGGCATGGTGCATCCGAACATGGTCATCGAGGCGCTCACCAAGGGCGCCGACGGCGTGATGATCTGCGGCTGCCACCCCGGCGACTGCCACTACTTGGAGGGGAACCTGAGGGCGGAGAGTCGGGCGGAGGCGATCGATCTGATGCTGGAGGACTTCGGATTGGAGCCGGAGCGCTTCCGTCTGGAGTGGGTGTCTGCTTCGGAAGGGCCGCGATTCGCGCAGGTGATGCGCGACATGGTCGAGGCGGTGAAAGCAGTGGGGCCAAGCCCCTACGCAACGTAAGCGAGGTGACGGTGATGGCGGCGGAACTGGCCATCTGGAGAGACGGCGACAAGTACATGTGGGACGGCGCGAGCTACGCCACCCGCGACGAGGCCGAGGCCAAGGCCGAAGCGTATGCGGGCGATGACTTCGAGACCGTGGTCATCGAGTCGGAGGGCGCATTCCTCGTCTACTCTCGTCGCGTGGTGACCGAGATTGTCCTCGAAGGGGAGGCTCCCCTGTAGGCGGTTGACGCCGCTCGGCGCCGGCCGATAGGAGGTACGGAATGGCAGTAAGAGTAGCGGAGGAATGGCTGAACATCTGTGGCGGATGTGAAGTCTCAATCCTGGATATCGGCGAGCCACTCCTCGATATCCTCCCGAGCCTCGAGTTCGTCCACATGCCCGTACTGATGGATCACAAGTACTACGGGCAGACCGGCGAGGGGACGGAACTGACAATCCCGGAGGCGGACGTCGGGATCGTCAGCGGCGGAGTGCGAAACGAGAAAGAAAAACACGTCCTCGAAGAGATGCGCAAGAGGACCAGCACGCTGATCTCCTTGGGTTCCTGTGCCAGCTTCGGCGGGATCCCGGCGATGGCGAACATGTACCCGCTCGAAGACCTCTACACGAAGGTCTTCCGCGATTCGGCAACAACGCCTCCCGGAGACACGCCGACCGAAAACCTCCCACCTCTTCTGGATCGGGTGTACGCGCTGGATGAGGTCGTGACGGTCGACGTCTACATCCCCGGCTGTCCTCCGAATCCGGCGATGATCGTCGACGCCCTGACGGCGCTCCTCGAAGGGAAGCCGTTCGAGCTGCCTGAGCGAAGCGTCTGCGACGACTGCCCGGTCAAACGTGAGAAGAAGGCAGGAGGGGGCGAGGTCAAGCGCCCGCTCGAGGACGCCCAATTCGACCAGGACGGCCCATGGGAGAACACCCGCTGCCTGATGGAGCAGGGCTACCTGTGCCTCGGGCCGGTCACCCGGTCCGGATGTGCCGCACCCCGCGAAGAGGGCGGACCGCCCGTTCCCCGCTGCATCCAAGGATACATGCCGTGTCGCGGCTGTTTCGGCCCGATCCGGATGAACGCCAATCCGCTCGTCGACATGATGGGCGCCCTCTCGTCGATCGGGCTGGATGCGAAACAAGTCATCGACCGGCGCGCGCTGCTCAACCGCTACATCGGCGCGCAGAAGCGACTCCGACCCCTGCCGCAGCGTCCGGGGCGATAAGGAGGGATGAACGTGGGTAAGACAATCACCATCGCACCGGTTACCCGGATCGAGGGCCACGCCAAGGTGACCATCGAACTGGATGACAACGGCAACGTCGACAAGACGTTCGTGAACGTCGTGGAACTGCGTGGGTTCGAGAAATTCTGCATCGGCCGCCCGGTCGAGGAGCTTCCTCGAATCGTTACCAGCATCTGTGGCGTCTGCCCTTGGCACCATCATCTGGCGTCGGCCAAAGCGAACGACGCAGTGTTCGGAGTGACGCCTCCGCCAACGGGCGTCAAGCTTCGCGATCTCTGCCAGAGCATCGCGTTCTGCTCGGACAAGATCCTCCACTTCTTCTTCCTCGCCGGCCCGGACTTCGTCATGGGGCCGGACGCCGACTATTCGGTCCGCAACGTGTTGGGCATCGTCGGCGCCAACTCGGAGCTGGGTCGAAAGGTCGTGCGAGCACGCCACCTGGGAACCCAGATGCTGGGGATCGCGTCCGGGAAGTCGATCCATCCCGTCACGGCGGTCCCGGGCGGGTTCAGCAAGCCGCTGACCGAGGCCGAGCGCCAGAAGCTGCTGCCGATGGCGGAGGAAGTCCTCGAATTCGTCAAGTTCGCGATCGCGTTTGCCAAGACCGACATCTTCCCCAACTACCTCGACGAGATCGCGTCGATCGGCGTGATCGAGACCGGCTTCCTCGGGACAGTGACCGACGACGGCACCCTCAACCTCTACGACGGCAAGCTTCGGCTGATGAAGCCGGACGGCACGTACGACGAGTTCGCCTACGATCAGTACAAGGACTACATCGAGGAGCACATCGAGCCGTGGTCGTACCTCAAGTTCCCGTTCGCCAAGAAGTGGGGCGCGTTCAGCATGGATCCCGACGCGCCGTCGGGCATCTATCGCACGAACGCGCTCGCTCGCATCAACGTTGCCGACAAGATGGCGACGCCACTGGCTCAGGCCGAATTCGAGGAGTTCCGCGAGAAATTCGGACGGCCGGCACAGCAGACGCTGCTCTACAACTACGCGCGCCTGATCGAGCTTGTCTACAATGCCGAACACGTACTCGAATTGCTGAACGACCCCGACATCACCGGCAAGGAGACCCGCATCGCAGTCACACCCCGTGCGGGGCACGGTGTTGGCTGCGTCGAAGCGCCGCGAGGAACCTTGATCCACGAGTATCAAACCGACGACGCCGGTCTCGTGACCAACGTGAATCTGATCGTGGGAACGACGCACAACAACGCCCCGATCAACATGTCGGTCAACCAAGCCGCCAAGACCCTCATCAAGGACGGCAAGTATGACCAGGGAACGTTGAACAGGGTGGAGATGGCAATTCGCGCCTACGACCCGTGCCTTTCTTGTGCAACGCACAAGCTGGACGGGACGCTTCCAGTGCGGATCGACCTCGTGAACAAAGACGGCGACCTGATCGAGAGCATCACGAACACGCCCTAGCGGGGCGGAGACAAAGAGAAGAGAGAGGACGTGCTGATCGCATGACGCACGCGTGGGCGGAGGAGATTCTCCCGGATCACTGTGCCAAGGACGTCGTCGTTCTCTGCTGCGGCCACGTGCTGTTTGGGGACGACGGCTTCGGCCCGGCGGTGGCGGAGAAGCTGAACGCCGACAGCGACATCCCGGACTGGGCAACGGTGATCGACGCCGGAACCGCGGTTCGCGAGCTCCTGTTCGACATGATCCTAAGCGAACGGCGACCGCGCTTGGTGGTCGTCGTCGACGCGGTGGATCTACGCGCCGATGCTGTCGACACCGTTGATCCAGGTCGCAAGCCGGGCGAGGTCTTCGAGATCCCCCTCGACGAGATCCCGAGGGTCCAGATCTCCGAGTTCTCGCTCCACCAAGCTCCGACGTCGAATCTCCTGCAGGAACTGCAGGAGGTCGGAGGCATTCGCGTCGCGGTCATCGCGTGCCAGGTGGAGAGCATCCCCCGTGAGATGTCCTCGGACATCTCACCGGCCGTGAGATCGGCGATCGACCGGGCAGCGCGTCTCATTGCGGACACGTATCTCCGCGAGCCGGTGCTGGCGGAACCGAACTCGACATGAAGGGGTGAGAGGAATGCCCGAAGGTCTGGAGACCCTGGAGGTCGGCAAGCTCGATCCGACGTTCTGCGAGGAGGTGGCGGCCCAGCCGGGGGGCGAGCACATCCGCCGCTGTTTTGCCTGCGGGACGTGCGTCGCCGGCTGCCCCGTCAGCGAGGTGGCGCCTGAGTACAGCCCACGCAAGATCATCCGGCAGATCCTGTTCGGGATGAGGGAAGAGGTCCTCTCCTCTCCGCTGATGTGGTACTGCCTCGTCTGCTACCGCTGTTACGCTCGTTGCCCCCAGAACGTCAACTTCACCGACGTGATGCGCGCCCTTCGCTACCTCGCGATCAAGGGCAACCACACGCCGCCGGAGATCCTTGCCAAGGTGGCCGAGATCGATCGGAACCTCCAGGAGGAGCGAACCGAGGACGTGAAGGCAGCGTTCCAGGCCGAGCTGGCCAAGTTTGTCGAGGACCGGCAGAAGGCAGCGGCAGCGAAGGGCGAGGTCGCCGAAGACACCGACAAGGCGTCCGGCGACGCCGAGGAGACAGCGGACGATGACTAGCGACGTCAAGACCTTCAGCGACCTCGTCCTCGAGGTCCAGGAACGAGGGATCTGCGGCAAGTGCGGCGGATGCGTCGCGTTCTGCTCCGCCGGCGAGTTCAACGCGTTGACGATCGACGAGAACGGGGCGCCGCGCTACGCCAATGAGGATCGGTGCCTGAAGTGCGGTATCTGCTACTTGATCTGTCCGCAGATCAGTGTTCTCGACCGCGAGCTGCGTGATCGCTATGCCTGGACTGCGCCCATCGGCCCGGTGCGCAAGTTCGCGTCCGCCTACGCCACGGACGAGCGGATCCGCACAGCGGGGACCGACGGGGGGGTCGTCACCGCCCTCCTCGTCCACGCGCTGGAGCGAAGCATCATCCAGGCCGCCGTCGTGTCGAGGCAAACCGGGGCGTTCGACCGGGAAGTCATCGTCGCAACAACGCCGGAGGAGATCATCGCCGCGGCCGGATCGCACTACGACGAATCTCGGCAGCTCTCCGAGGCGGGGCAGCGGTACACGACCTTTGCACCGACGGTTCGCGAAATCCGCGATCTGCACAAACAGGACATCCGACGGATCGCCCTCGTCGGGACCCCGTGTCAGATCCACACGATCCGGAAGATGCAGCTGTTGAGCGTCCTCCCGGCCGACACGGTCGCGCTGACGATCGGCCTGTTCTGCATGGAGAGCTTCTCGTTCGACGAAGCGACGCGCGCACGCCTCGAGGAGATCCTCGGCGTGCCGCTGAAGGAGATCGTCGGGTTGAACGTGAAGGATGACGTCATCGTCCAGACGGGTGAGGGGAAGACGGTTCATATTCCCTTCTACCTCGTCGACGAGTTCGCCAGGCCGGCCTGCTTCGCCTGTTCCGATTTCGCCAACGACTTCGCCGACATCTCCTGCGGCGGCCTCGGGTCGCCCGACGATCACACCACCGTCGTCGTTCGCAGTTCGCTCGGGGAGAGGGTCTATAACGGCGCCAGGAACGCCCAAGTGATCACGGAATTGGCCTTCAACACTCCGGAGGGGCGTCGGAACCACGCGACCGAGATGATGGCGAAGATTGCGTCGTTCAGCAGCCGGAAGAGGCAGCGGGCGAAAGAGAGATTGGGGGCATAGCGTGGATCACAAGAGAGTCATGGTCGTCGGAGGGGGAATCGCCGGGGTGCAGGCGGCCTTGGATCTCGCGGAGATGGGGATCGAGGTGCTGCTGGTCGAGCGAGGCCCGAGCATCGGAGGGCGCATGGCACAGCTCGACAAGACCTTCCCGACGAACGACTGTGCGATGTGCATCCTTTCGCCGAAGCTGGTCGAGGCCGGCGCGCATCCCTACATCAAGATCATCACCAACACCGACGTCTTGAGCATCGGCGGAGAGGCGCCCGAGTTTCGAGTAAAGATGCTCACGCGTCCACGCTACGTCGACATCGAGAAGTGCACCGGCTGCGGCGCCTGCACCGACAAGTGCCCGGTGAGGATCCCGGACGAGTTCAACAAGGGCCTCGGGTTGACGAAGTGCATCAGTCTCCCGTTCCCCCAGGCCGTGCCCGCAGCGGCGATGATCGACGACACGAAGTGCATCTACCTAACGCGCGGAAAGTGCCAGGTCTGCTCGAAGGTCTGCGAGGCAGACGCGATCGATTACGAGCAGAAGCCGGTGACGCAAGAGGTCGAGGTCGGCAGCATCGTCCTCGCGTCCGGCTCGTCCGAGTTCGACGCA
>Ga0180438_10006903_pt1 | contig 15130 bp, 11 predicted proteins | sample SS_ome_12_FD_132455 | JGI IMG/M metagenome (GOLD analysis project Ga0180438, IMG submission 132455) | Hypersaline lake sediment archaeal communities from the Salton Sea, California, USA - SS_3_D_2 metaG | ecosystem: Environmental > Aquatic > Non-marine Saline and Alkaline > Hypersaline >...
AAAGAGAGGGGGAGTAACTCATTGTTTTACAGTCAGTTCAATAAATGACTCCCCCTTCTCTTTAAAGAGAAGGGGGTTGGGGGGCTGAGTTTTTCATCGCTTTGTTTGAACACCCTTTATTAGACATTTTTTACAAGGAGAAACCGAGAAATCGGAGTTTCACGGCGAAAAAATTAGTAATGATTTTAATATAGAATATTCCTTCAGCTTTACTGTTACTCATCAGCGACATTCAATTTGTCGAGAATCACGGCGGCTAAGATAACCAGTCCTTTAATTACCTGCTGCCAGAAGGGGGAGACATTTAACAGCACCAGTCCGTTATTCAATACCCCGATGATTAATGCCCCCTGGACGGTTCCGATCACCGAGCCTTTCCCGCCGGATAAAGAGGTGCCACCAATGACCACCGCCGCAATCGAATCCAGTTCAAAGCCAAAGCCGGCATTCGGCTGGGCTGAATCCAGGCGAGAGGTCGCCATTAAGCCACTCACGGCCGAAAGCGTCCCGGCGAGGGTGTAGACCAGCAGTTTGATTTTGTGGACATTTAAACCGGAGAGACGGGCCGCGGTTTCGTTCCCGCCGACGGCATAAATATAACGCCCGAACTGGGTACGTCGGGTAATTATTGTAAACAGAATGACGACAAATGCGGACAGCCAGACCGGCATTGGAATCGTCCAAAACCAGCCGGTACCAATGAAGCCAAAGGTCTTCCCCAGTCCTGTAATCGGAAAGCCGCCGGTCCACAACATGGTCAAGCCGCGCGCCATGGTTAACATGGCTAAGGTGGCCACAAATGGGGGGACCTTGAAGCGCGTAATGGCCAGTCCGTTAATATATCCCAGCAGAGAACCCACTAATAAACCGGCCAGTGTCGCCCCCAGTAAGGTATAGCCAATAAATAAATTGAAAAACGGGATTTCAGTCCCATTCTTTAAAAGTCCGGCTGAAATAGCACCACTAAGCGCTAAAATGGAACCCACCGATAAATCAATACCACCGGTAAGAATGACCAAAGTCATGCCGGTAGAGAGGCACACATTCACTGAAATCTGACGCATGACATTCCAGCCGTTTTCCACGGTCAAAAATTTATCCGACAGAATACTCATAATGATAATCATGAGTGTTAACGCAATTAAAGACTGGAATTTGATAAGATAGGTTTTCAGGAAGTCTGGCATGATTCGCTTTCTTTTAAAAAATCTGAATCGATTTCTTTTTCGATATTAATGATTTAAAAGATTCTCAAACAAAGGCAAAAACATTAGATTGAAATCATTCCCCGGTTCCCCTTTTGATCATTTTTCTAATACTTCAACCTGAATCGGGACCAGTTCCAGGGGGTGAATTTCCGGATTCTGTTCACGCACTTCAGTCGCAGCAACAAAATTGATGTTCTGGCCGACTTTAATCTGTTTTAATAGAGGCGGAATAATTTCATTTTTAACAATCCGATTAATTTCAACGGAAATATTGTTGAATTCCATTGTACTGGGAAAGTCACTGACATTGATTAAACCCGAGGCATCGCGAATGGCATTTCCAAAGATAAAACTGGTTTTCAGGCGGACATCGGTTTGTGTTTGGGGTTCACGAGTGGTGATTTGAATACCGGTTTCCTCGATGACGCGGACCTGTCCCTGTCCTTTAACCAAATATGAATGTACCGAGGCAATCCCCAGGGTTCTGGCATAGCGTTGAATCGCCTGGGGCATGTCGTTTTCAAATAATTCAAGCAGGTGGTTAACGTCGGTGGCTGAATCAAGATTTTTCAGGAGACGGTTGTACCAAAAATCGGCAGCGTATTTTTGTGGATCAAATTTATCTCGTTGCGCGGTCAATTGCACTTCGTCGAGCCGTTTAAAATAAACTGAATGATACAAAACCAGGCTCAAGCTAATGAAGAAAATGAGATATTTGATCGGTTTTGGTAGCACAGGTGTACGTCTCCTTCATAAAAATGCCTTTATCCTGAATAATTCATAAGCCACTAAGACTCAAAGGCACGAAGAGAAGAAAAAAAACATTATTCTGGATTTGACCCAATTATTTTAATAGAGCTTAAGCAGTCTTTTAAAAATGTCAATGTCAAATCCGATGAATCCCAAAAGCCCACTCCAAAAAATAATCTTTGAATTTGCTGATATTTATAATTTAATGTTTTCTTTGTGACTTAGTGGCTTTGTGGCAAAAATTTATGAATAATCCAGGTTATCAATTTTGTTTTGCGTGAGCGGAGTTATTTTTTCCCGTAAGCCACGTATTGGTCAATATTTTCCTGAGTGACTAATTCAACGGCAATGGGGATTTTCGGTTGAAAATCGTGGTTGCCCTGTAAATATTCATGAGCCATTTCGGCGGCCTTCATTGCCATTAATTTGGGGAACTGCATTCCGGTGGCAACGATTTTCTTCTCGCGAATCGAATTAATGACATCGGCGGCGCCATCAAAGCCGAATACCATAATTTTATCGGCTTTACCAGCAGAAACCAACGCCTGATAAGCGCCCATTGCCATTGCATCATTCCCACAAAAAACTGCATCGATAGCCGGGTGCGCCTGTAAAAGCGATTCCATGACTTCCATTGCCTTGTTGCGATCAAAATCCGCACTCTGTTGGGCGACCATTTTCAAGTCCGGAAAATTATCAACAACACTGTGAAAACCTTTGGAGCGATTCCAGGTGTTATTGTCGCCCACCAGACCCAACAGCTCGACGTAAGTCCCCTGTTGATTTAATTTTTTTACAAAATATTGACCCAGGGCCACACAGCCGGAATAATTATCAGAAAGGATTTGGGACACGGCCGCGGTGTTGGAATTGATTTCGCGGTCCATGCAAAAGGTAGGAATACCGGCGGCTTTCGCCCTTTCCACATTGGCAATCGAGCCATCGGCGTCGGTGGGATTGAATAAAATGGCTTGGTAACCGGCGGCGATGATATTCTCGAAATGGTCAGCCTCTTTGGCATTATCATTTTGGGAGTCGAAGATGGTGACAGCATAGCCTGATTCACGGGCTTTCGCGGCCGCTGTTTCGCCTAAGACGACAAACCAGGGATTATTCAAGGTGGAAATAACCACCGCGATTTTTCCTTGCTCCATTTGATCCGTGGTAGTTTCTTTTTGGCCACAGCTATTAATTAGCAGCGTGAAACTGAGTAGAACAATTAATAATAAACCTGAGAATTGGCGCATAATAATTTTCCTCAATGAATAAGTTTTTCTTAACGTTACCTTTGCGGTTTGCGGCTTTACTTGATAAATTTTTATGACCACACGCAGTTGGTAAATCAAGCAATAATGAATTCGATTCCGTGCTTGGAAAATTCAGTTCGGTATTCCGGTTTAATATCGTCGTTGGTGATGATATAGTGAATCAGTGACAGCGCACCTAGACTGGCCAGCGCTTGTTTGCCCAGTTTGGTGGAATCGGCGACGAGATAAACGGTACTGGCCGCCTCAATCATGGCTTTTTTTACCGGGAGATCGCTCAGACTGGGGTAGGTGAGACCGGCGCGCAAAGTGACGCCGGCTGTGGCCAGGAACAGTTTATCGACATTCACGTTCTCAAAAAATTCAGCCGCTTTTTGCCCGGTTAAGGACAGGGTGGGCGCTTTGAATTCACCACTGGTTAATAAAACCGTAATGCCCGGTTGCCCCCCAATAATAAAGGGAATATTAATGGCATTGGTGACAATGGTCAGGTTTTTTCGATCGAGAATATTTTTGGCGATTTCAGTGGTGGTCGAACCGGAATCAATAATAATGGTGTCGCCATCATGAATATATTCGGCGGCTTTCTGGCCAATGCGAGCTTTTTTATCCATATTTTCGCGGTGCTGAAATGAAAAAGACTGAACCTGGTGAGAAAGGCTTTTCAGGTAGGCACCCCCGTATTCGCGACTGATCAGTCCGTCCTGTTCAAGTTTATCTAAATCCTGTCGAATGGTAACTTCCGAGACTTTAAAGATTTTACTCAATTCTGTTACGCGGGCCGTCCCGTCTTCGGTGATCAGCTCGAGGATTTTTTCGCGCCGTTGGTTGGCTAGCATTATAATTTCCTATGATGTGTTTCGATTGCTTTCGTTTTGAAATATATTCAAAAAAGTTCGTAAATGCAAGGGGAAATTTAAAAATTATTTATTCGAACACTTTTTGATTTTTTAATTATATCGATCAAGCCTTTTCAGATTCAGTCAAATAATAAATGATGCGGCAAGATTTTTGCTAATCCTACTCCCCCCTGGTGAATTTAAATAATTCAATCATCACACCCTTACGAGAATAACGATTTCATTTCAAAAATTTGTTCAGTTGAAACTCAAGGAGGAGACTATTATGTGTGCGAATCTGGATTTACGCCAATCGCCAGAGTATCATGCACTTTTACGCCAGAATGGTTGTATCGTCGATGATCTGGGAGGGGGGCACAGCAGCTATGCGTTTCGAATGAAGATTTTTCCCTTATTCACTGTCATGATCATTCAATGTGTGACTGATCTGAAAGTACTTGACATTGCGGAGCGATTATCACGACGTCGTCGCTCGTTATTTGTGAAAATTGCTCCGAAAGCGATTTTAGGGACGGAGGAAGCCGCGAATTGGGAAAAAGCATTAAATGAGTACGGATATCGCTGGGATAAAGCGGCGGTCATTCCAACCAAGACGCTGGTTGTCGATCTTCGGCAGTCAGATGAAAGCTTATTAAAGCAGATGAAAGCCAAGACGAGATACAACATTCGGCTAGCACAACGCAGGGGCGTAACCATTCGGATTGTAAATGGGCATGAGATCCTGAACAATCCCAGCGATCTCGATGGCTTCCTGACGGTCTTCTGTGATAATTGCAAGCGTATCGGAATGAAAGGTATTCCACGAAAGTCGCTCGAAAGAATCCTTCATAATTATCAGGAAAATTTCTTCGTGGTTTATGCCAACCTGAAAAATGGTGAACTGGGAGCTGTTGCCTCGTATGTTGTTGCCGGTAAAACGTTCTATTATCAAATGAATGGCTCTACAGATGAAGGTCGGCGTAACTTTGCCACCAATTTGACAGTGTGGGAGGGAATGATGGAAGGTAAGCGTCGGGACTGCGAGTGGCTTGATTTCGATGGAATTGCCGATGACCGTTATAATGATGAGGATTGGAAGGGATTCAGTCGGTATAAATTGGGATTTGGCGGCACCGAAGTAACTTACCTGGGTTCTTACGTTAAGTGGTTTCCTTTCCTCAAGCACTCCAAACAGCGCTGAAGAAGCTTAGGGAGTGCTCATAAATAAGATGAATTGTTTATTTTTTCTCTGTGTCTTCTCCGTGTGCTCCACTACTCCTTGTTAAATATAAATCTTAATGCTACCTCACGTAGCTTTGATTTCTTAATTTTGCCAGAGCCTTAAAATCATCTTTTAAATGTTCATACAGGCGTTTGTAAAGCGTGAATAAAGCCATATAATGTTCATGATTTTCTGGATTGGGTTCCATTGGCTCGATGTATTCCACCCATTTTTTTGCGACGGAAAAATCTTCAAAAATGCCAGCGGCGACACCCGCCAGAATCGCATCACCAAAAGGCGCTCCAGTGCGGCGCTTCACCAGTACGATGGGCACATTAAAAACATCAGCAATTATTTTGCGCCAAAGCCGACTCACCGCGCCCCCTTCATTTAATACCATTGGATAATGAATTTTTAACCCGGCTTCTTTAATCAAGCGGAATGAATCATACATGGCCATTGCCACCGCTTCCATCATTGCGCGGACGACGTGGCCTTTGGTATGATGCAAGGATAATCCAAAAATAACACCGCGGGCGTCAACGTCCCAGATCGGCGTGCGTTCACCCATTAGAAAAGGGAGAATAATTAATCCCTCACAGCCAGGTGGCACTTTTTCCGCCTGCAGATTCAGTAAATCATAAGCCGACACACCCAGTACGCGTTCGCTTTCCGATTCAAATTGAGAAAAATGATCCCGTAAATAGCGAAGGCACTGGCCACCGGTGGTAGTAGTAGGAACCGTGACAAAGGTGTGTTCGGAATCGACAGTGTAAGGGAAATTAATCATCAAGCGACCAATATCGGAAAAAATAAAATCGGTGTTTTGATGAATGATTCCAAAGTTACCAACGCTGCCCAAATTACTTTGAAAATCACCTACCTCAATTGCCCCGGCACCGACCCAACTGGCGTTACAGTCAACCTGCCCACCAGCGACCGGAATCCCGGCCACCAGACCGGTCTCAGCCGCTGCTTCGGGTGTTACTTCGCCGATAATTTCATCGCAATGACATAAATCGGGCATCATCGCGGGACTGAGGCCCAGTTTATCCAGAAGGGATTCATCAAATTGTCGCTGTCGTAAATTGTAGGCCACGCCGTAAAAAGCGGCAGCTGAATAATTTAGCACGGCTCGGCCGGTGAGTTTTAAGGTGATAAAACCATCAATTGTTAAAACCTTGTGTATTTTTTTGAATGAATCCGGGCGATTATTTTTTTCCCACAGGATATTCACAATCACCGGGTGATCTTCGAGTCGGTAACCGGAAATTTGAAATAAATCATCTTCATTGAAATGCTGTTTCAGCCAGGCGACTTCATTGACAGCCCGTTTATCCATCAAATTATAGGCGCGGTGAATGGGTTGATGCGCCTGATTCACCATTACCATTGAAGGCAAAGCCGAAGAGACCGCAATTGCTTTAATCGCTTCGGGTTGGATTAAGGCTTGGGCCATTGCTTTTCGGATTAAACGCGCGGTGATTTGCCAATAAAGCTGAGCATCATGCTCAGACCAGCCGGGCTGTTCATAGATGAGGGGATATTCCTCAAAAGCAAAGCCCCGGACGTCACCGTCCTCATTGATGATACAGGCTTTTGCTCCCCCGGTACCGTAATCAATTCCCAGCAAATAAGCGGACATTGTTAACTCCTCTTGAATTTTTAAGTGAGTGATGGTTCTGGTTATTTAATACCCTTGCGAAGGTTTGATTTGCAATTTAATAATTTTTTGAGCAGTTTGTTCATCCGTAATCAGTACATTGAGGATACCGGTACGTAAGGCCCCCAAAATCGATAAAGTCTTGGTGTTTCCGCCGGCAACTCCCACGACCAGCGGTATTTTTTTTAATTGTGCAAACTCAATCGCAACCATGCGCTGCGTAAATTCTGACCGGAGAAAATTTCCCTGTTGATCAAACAGGTGTGCCAGCAAATCGCCAATCGCTCCTTGTTTTTTAGCTTGAGCCACCTCCTTCTGCGGCTTCGGAAGCGCGTAAAACACACCCGTTTCCGCCGATGGCACACCAATACTCATGAGCGCCACATCGATTTTATCCCACCATTCCATTGTCTTTTGAATGGTTTTGTCCTTCAAGAGCAAGTTTTTCGAAGTTTCATTTTCAAAAATAAGCGGAATTAACAAGTAGTGCGGTGTCGCCCCGATCTGTTTAGCTACGGCCGAGGCGATGTCATAAGGATTGGGTTGATTTTCATTGGCCGAAAGCCCGCCAGTTAAACTCACCACGTGAATATTTTTATGGGGGGAAGGACTTAAAGCGGGCACCATTCCATTTAAGGTGCGACCCCAGCCGATACCAATGACAAGATTATGCTTCAGATTTTGCATTAAAAAATCAGCCGTGTAGCCACCGAGTTCGGTGAAAAGTTCGTCTTCGTTAAGGGGGGACGGCGTAATAATCACCTGTTTTAAATGAAACGTTTGTTTGAATTTATCCTCAAGCTCGAGAATTTCGAGGTAGGGGTCCTTGATTTTAAATTCAACAATTTTATTTTTCACAGCCTCTTGCAGGAGCCGAGTGATTTTTACCCGGGAGAGATTTAGTTGATTGGCAATTTCCTGATGCGTTAAATTCTGCAAATAATACATCCGGGCAATCCGTACCAGCAAGTTGTGGCGCTGGTAATGCCGATTGTCAAATGATTGCTGCATAAGATTGACTTGTTTTGGTACAGGTAGTTTTTTTACTTATCCGAGTCACGTTCCTTTGTTACCGGTTGATGACGCTCCGATTTTGTCGTGATTGGCGGATAAATTTTTTCAGGCGGATGGCGACGAGCCGGGCGCTCAATCAATTCCAGGGTGACGCCGATTTTTTGTTCGGTGTCCAGGTAGGCGTAATGACCATCCTGATCCAGCCCAAAGCCAGCCCCGTCCTGAGTCATTTGAAAGCCGGCTGAGCGGGCTTGTTCCAGCGCGGCGGACATGTTTTCCACCAGAATTCCGAAATGATGCACCCCGTAACCGTGTTCCTCCACAAATCCCTGATAAACCGTATCGCCTTCTCCCAATTCGATGAGCTCGATTCGCAGCGGCCCAATATTGGACAACGCGACCCGCATTTTGTATTTCGCTGGTTGCCCGTGTCGTGTCATTCGCTTCACCAGGGGTTTGCCATAAGTGTAAAACTGCCAGGGGCCAATCCCGAATATTTTCCAGTAATTCTCCACTGTTTGTTCCAGGTTTTCAACAATCAGGCAGATTTGAGCAATTTCCTTGATTGGAAAGGGTGCTTGTGGATTGGTTATTTTTTTATTTTCAATCATATAATACTCCGTTTTCGTAAATGTTCAGTCATCTGGCCAATTTTTTCTAAGAAACAACAGAAGATCAGGAGAGCAATGCCTTTATCCGTCTCAGACGGACTGTGCGACGCATAAAGGCGTCGCACTCCTGATTTTCCGACTTGAATTTTACCGGGAAGGCTGGTTCACTGAACACTTACCCGTTTTCATTAAAATTCTCCGCTTGCATCCATTCGAAAAATGGCTTTTAACACTTTCCCTTCCAGAGCCAGCTTTACACCGGTTTCGAAATCGGCTAAAGGAAAGCGGTGGGTAATTAAATTTTCACCCGGAATTCGATTGGAACTGAGTAATTTGAGCGCCAGGTGATAATGCCGGGGCGCGAAAATAGTGGTACCAATGAGGTGCAAGGCCCGATAATGCACGAGGTTCATGTCAATCCCCGGTTTACTTTGATGGGGTGGTAGTCCGCCAAAGAGGAGAATCCGTCCTCCTTTTCGAGCCATTTCCACTGCCTGAATTTGGGTAATTGGGACCGGATTGGCCGTAATCACCACACTTGCCCCGCGCCCGTGGGTTAATTTTTCGACTTCTGACACCAGATCGACCTTTACCGCGTTTATTAGAAAATCGGGTTGAAACGGGGCGCTCAATTTCAGACGCGATTCTTGAATATCGGCCACAATAATTTTATCAGCTCCTCGCACGCGCGCCAGGCTGGTATGAATACAACCGATTGGTCCGGCTCCAATAATCACGACGGTATCACCCAGTCCGACTTGCCCTTTTTCCTGCGCGTGAACACAAGAGGCAATGGGTTCAGCAATCGCCGCCAGTTCTGGTGAGAGTCCCGCCGGAATTGGTTGAATAGTACCCTGAGCTAAATAGTCACCGGGTAAAGCAATATATTCGGCAAATCCACCGGGCCAGGCCTGGGCAATTTCTCGATAATTTTCACACAGTTCGAATTGACCATTTTTACAGAATTCACAGCCGCCACAAAATGCCAGCGGCGCAACCGCCAGCATCTCTCCCACCAGAAACAGACCCTGGTACGGGGTGCCTGACTGAACTACCGTTCCGCTTATTTCGTGTCCAATAATCCAGGGAAATTGCACCCGGTGATGCCCACTCCGGAGCGTGCGTAAATCCGAGCCACATAAACCACAGGTGTGGACCTTTAGCAGCAATCCATCCTCGGGACAGGGGGGAATCGGCACTGTTTCCACGGCAAACTCCATTGGTGCACGGACGATTACGGCTGACATCGTATCGTGGATCGTCATGAAATGTCCTTGTATTAGAAAGTTGGGCAATTGAGTTTCGAATTATTTTTGAGCCGACTCCGCAGCGAGCATTGCCTGTTGCTGTTGTCGTAATTGATAAATGAAAGTGCTTTGATCGGGCGCAAAATTAGCGGTGGTCATGATTTCACCGGCATTGATACTTTTCAGGACGGTTCCGTTGGGAGCAATCCCCAGCGGAACCGCATTCAGTTGACAGGCTTGTTGATAGGTATAAATTCGTCCGAAAATATCGGCGCTGCCAATCCCGTCCACCTTTTCTCCGGCCTTAAGTTGACGTTTGGCCACGCAGACAACTTCGGCGTGCATGGTTTCCGCCGTCACCGTCCGCTGACCCAAGAGCACGGCTTCGGCAATGGATTGCGGTGTTTCAATATCACAAAGATGATAGGGGCGGAAATGCAGATAATACGGCCCCCGGGCTTTAGTAATAAAATACATATCTTTTTGAATCCACCGGTCTTCGGTGTAGACAATAACAAATACGCCCGGTGCGATTTTACCAGTGGTGTAGTCCACCGTACCCCGTTGTTCAAAAATGCCACCATCTTTCTTCAATTTAAAGGTGTCCAGGAGGTCTGCTAATTCGGCCTGGGGGCCGTGCATGCCTGGGACATCCGGAATCAGGCCGGTGGCATTGGAAACGGCGGCCATTTCCACCATTGTTTTGGTGCCATCAATAAAGGAGGTTAAGATCTTGGGATTCATATCTTTGGAGGCAGCCTCTTCGGCACAGCGGTCGGGGGTCATCCTGTAATCAATGGGATTATTTTTGCCTTTACCCAGACAGATTACTTCGAATCCCATTAGAACCGCCTGTTCGTAAAGCATTTTCAAAACGCCGGGTTCATCGCCGGAAGCGACCGTATAAATTGAATCATTCCGTCGAGCCATCCGATCGAAGAGCATTCCCACCGTGACGTCTGTTTCAACATTGAGGGTAATAATTGGCTTACGTCGCTGAATCGATTCCCACGCGACACGCGCGCCGACATCCGTGACACCAGTTACTTCCACACTAACTTCCAGGCTTTCCAGGCGGGGCATTAGTAAAGCATCCGTGGTGACAATCCATTTGCCGGCCCGCAACGCGTCTTCGGCGGTGGAAACGGTGTCGGTGGTGACAATATTATCGCGCGGAATTTTCATTTCAAGAAAAGTGTCAATCGCGCGTTGGGGTACAATATCCGCAATCGCCCGGATGCTCATGCCAATAATATTATTGACCGTGTGAGCCAGGCCCGAGCCCATCTGTCCACAACCAATCAAGCCAATTCGAATGGGATTCCCGGCTGCAGCGCGCGCCCGCAGGGGGCGTAATAATTCCATTTTTCCTCCACTAGCAAATAAAGCTGAATCATTTTCTTTTAATAACAAATGTTCTTTAAATGAACATTTGTACATAATAACAAAATGTTTTATGAATGTCAAGTATTATTTTGTGTGATGAGGAATGCTGAGTTAGTGATGCAACGAACCGTCCCTAAAATGTCATTCTATGGGTCATATAATAATGAGAGTCGGAAAATATTAACCCCGAAGTACAAATATTTCAGACTCATTTTCACACGGAGACACCGAGATCACGGAGAAAAAATAAGAATGCAAACTCCGTTAACCTCGGCTTTCTCCGTGTGAAAATAAAATTTTACTGCCAGTGGAAATAATGAAAAATCCTCAAGTCTTGAGTTGCTAATTTTAGGCACAAAACTTATGATAAGTACACTAGTACTACAACGTTAAGTTGACATTGATAAATTCATTTTAACGCAGAGACGACGAGGCCGCAGAGAATCGCAGAGAAAAATTCTTATTGCCAATGGAACGATTCGTTTGCAAAATATCTCGTTAAGGTACAAATTCCCTTGTCTAAAGATTTCACATTCTTAAAGAATCTCTCTGCGAACCTCTGCGGCCTCTGCGCCTCTGCGTTTGTTAGGATGCTTCGCCGATTTAACTTAACGTTGTAATACTGGTTAAGGCATGAAAACCGGGTGTCAGGGATTAAAGCGTGTTTTCAAGAAGAGGTAAAATGGGTAATTCGTGCCTGAACGAAAAGTCACCAACCCCCGTTGTTCGATCCGTTACCGGACGGAGAGGTCCTCGTGTGTCGGTATAAATTTAGAAAAAATATTGATTACCTCCAACACTCAGTATCTTTCCGTTAACCAACGGATCAACAAGCGGCGTTTTCGTCCAGGCACTTATTTTAGCTCAAGACAATATTTTAATCCATTTTCGTTACCCATAAAGCGGACCAAAGTTATGACAGGCGCGATAATCGGCGCCCTCTAAATTATCCGTCCCAAAGGCGTTCCAGGTGCTGGGACGAAAAATCCGGTTGGCCGCCACGTTGTGCATATTCACCGGAATGCGGAGCATTGAAGCCAAGGTAATGAGCTTGTCGCCAATATGTCCGTAGCTAATCGCGCCGTGATTCGCCCCCCAGTTAGCCATTACCGAATATACATCGGTAAAAGCCCCCGTTCCGGTTAGAATGGGAGCAAACCAGGTGGTGGGCCAGGTAGGACTGGTACGTTGATTCAACGTCTCGTGTTGTTCCGGTGGCAATGCTACGGTGTATCCTTCGGCAATTTGAAGTACCGGTCCCAGCCCTCGCACCAGATTAACTCGACTCATCGTAATCGGCATCTCGCCACGAGTAGTAAATAGCGAAGAGAAACCACCGCCGCGAAAATATTCCAGTTCGGCCGGACACCAGCGAGTAGCTTCCAGGCATTTGGCGACTTCGTCAACGGTTATTTCCCAGAACGGTTTCATCACCGGTTGACCATTGCGGCTTTGTTGCCCCGAGCCGTCTAAGGTAGCTGATCCGGAATTAATCAGGTGAATAATACCGTTGGCAGCTTTTGCCACCAGGGGATGTCCGGTAACTCGTTGAACCGCGTCAGGACTCCAATAGGTGCGCACATCGGCAAAAATTTGGGCGGTGTCGGTTAAGAGGTGTCCAAACAGCATGGCCACGCCATTAAGACTATCGTTTTCGGTAGCCATAATAAAGGGTTGTCGGATTCCATTCCAATCGAAAGAGGTATTGAGCATGGCTTCCATAAAATCGCCATTGGGGAAATGGTCCGTCCACTGGCGCTGCCCCTGAAATCCGGCGGCAATGGCATTGTGTCCCAACGCTTCTTCACCGAAACCCAATTCAGCCAGGCGCGGATTTCCGAGCATTAAATCGCGGGCAATCAGGGTCATTTTGACCACGGTTTCCCATTCGTAATCTTTGCGTTTACGGGGGCTTTGTTTGGCCAGCGGATTGGTATCTTTCCCTTCGATGCAATAGGTCTTCACCCATTTTAAGGCGCGTTCATATTCGTCCAGATCAAAAATTCTTTCTTCAAAGCGTCGCACAAATTCGGACATATCCACATATTCATTGCGCATGCCCAGATAATTCTGAAAAAAGTCTTCATTCACAATCGAGCCGGCAATTCCCATTGAAACCGCACCAAGGGCGAGGTAGGATTTTCCCCGCATTTCTGCTACGGCCAGGCCGGCTTTTACAAACTTCAAGAGCTTTTCCTGAACGTCCTCCGGAATCGAGGTATCATTGGCATCCTGGACATCGTGACCGTAGATACTGAAGGCGGGCAGTCCTTTCTGGCTGTAACCGGCGAGAGCGGCGGCCAGATAGACCGCACCCGGCCGTTCGGTTCCGTTGAAGCCCCACACCGCTTTGGGAAGCAGCGGATCGGTGTCCATTACTTCGGTGCCATAACACCAGCAGGGGGTAACTGTGAGGGAGACCCCGACACCGGCACGGGCAAATTTTTCGGCGGCAGCCGCGGCTTCAGCCACACCTCCAATACAGGTATCAGCAATTACACATTCTACCGGCAGGCCATTGGGGTGGCGTAAATTGTTTGAGATGAATTCGGCGGCATTTTTTGCCATTTGCATGGTTTGACCTTCCAGTGCTTCACGGACACCTTTTCGTCGGCCATCAATCACGGGACGAATGCCAATCCGGGGTAAAATCCCGCGTAAACGCTGGTGTGGGGTCACGGTTTTGAGTTCACTTAAGTTCATCATGGAAAGACTCCTTTCTTCATTGAAACAGTAATTGAGGAGGTTTTGCTTATTTGAAAATCTTATATTAAAAGTTATCGAACGCAAACTACTTCATTAAAATCATCTTTCGTATTGTGCGCTTACCAGCCGGCAGCGCCAGTTCATAGAAATAAATTCCGGAAGCAAACGCCGACAGATTTAATGCTTGCTGGTAAAGTTTGTTCTTTTCCACGGTGAGTGTCTGTTCCAACACCAGCCGTCCGTTACAGTCGAACAGGCGTAAGCCAGCATTACCTGTGAAATTGCTTTCAAATTTAATTATGGTGGTGGCATTAAACGGATTCGGATAATTTTGATACACTCGAAAATCCGAGTGGCGCGCCGCTGGTGTCATCACACCGGCCGGCCCTGAACCGGAATTTACAATTTCATACCAGAGTGTTTTTTGTCCCAGTTCAAAAGTGGCGGTGTTATCGACGAAAGTAACGTCGTGTTCGGAGGCGCGAGCACCGGTTTCATCCAGGACAAAGACGCGAAAAGAATCCGGGTCAGCGCCTTTGAAACTGAATTTACCGTAAATGGGCTCACACAGGGCGTATCCCCCGCCGTGATTTATCAGGGACGTTCGCTCCGCATTCCACTGTTGACCATGATTTTCCAGTCGGGCTGTGGTCACCAGCACCATTCGGCGGGAACGGTTAAGGGGGCGTTCGTCCATTGAGACCAGGTGAATGGCCGCAAAATCTTCGCGGTCGGTGGTTTTTATCTGAGTAATTTGAATACTTTCCAGATCAAGGGTCGCGTTGCGCAAGAAGCCAATGGCACCCTGCCAGTAGCGATTATTAATCGTAAATTGTCCGTTACTGCCGTCCCAATGCAATTCGCCGGTACTGCTGGTAATCACATTCCCAAAATCCGTAACGGCACCGCTTAACTCGGTTACCGCCGCGTTGAATTGGCCGTGGGCAAACCCGTCAACCAAAAAATAACTGGATTTTTGGTAACCGGGAAAATTTAAAAGACTCGAACTCTGAAAAACTTTGGTGCGGTCAAAAATATCCTGGGTTTGATAATTGGCCAGAATCATTTTCTGTGGAGTTTGAATGCGACCGTTACGGTAAGGGACGGACAAGATGAACTGGCTCATGACAATCGGATTCATGGCAATGTCAAAAAAGAGGTCCTGCCAGCGCTGATCAAAATGGTTGTGGTAATCATAATAGGCGTGCCAGAGAATTCC
>Ga0180438_10006904_pt1 | contig 15126 bp, 13 predicted proteins | sample SS_ome_12_FD_132455 | JGI IMG/M metagenome (GOLD analysis project Ga0180438, IMG submission 132455) | Hypersaline lake sediment archaeal communities from the Salton Sea, California, USA - SS_3_D_2 metaG | ecosystem: Environmental > Aquatic > Non-marine Saline and Alkaline > Hypersaline >...
AGTTCAGTGAAGAAGCGAGGAGGATGGTACAGGAGGGAGTTGACATTCTGGCCCAGGCAGTCAAGGTTACACTCGGTCCCAAGGGGAGAAACGTGGTGCTGGACAAGAAGTTCGGCGCGCCGACCGTTACCAAGGACGGTGTAACCGTCGCCAAGGAGATAGAGCTTGAGGATCCATTCAAGAATATGGGCGCCCAGATGGTCAAAGAGGTAGCGTCCAAGACGAGTGACGTGGCGGGCGACGGCACCACCACGGCGACCGTGCTGGCGCAGGCCATCTACAGGGAGGGGTTGAGGAACGTCACGGCAGGGGCGAACCCGATGGGACTCAGGAGAGGCATCGAAAAGGCCGTGGACGCGGTTGTCAAGGAGCTGGGGAATCTCTCCAAGCCGACCAAGGGCAAGACGGAGATCGCTCAGGTGGCGACTATCTCGGCAAACAATGATTCAGAGATCGGCAACACCATATCGGACGCCATGGAGAAGGTCGGCAAGGACGGCGTCATTACTGTCGAGGAAGGCAAAGGCATAGAGATGACGCTCGAAGTGGTCGAGGGGATGCAGTTCGACCGCGGCTACATCTCACCCTACTTTGTGACCAATCCCGAGAGGATGGAGGCCGTGCTTGAGGAGTGCGTTATCCTCATACACGACAAGAAGATAAGCACGATGAAGGACATGCTTCCGCTTCTTGAGAGAGTGGCTCAGAAGGGTAGGCCACTGCTTGTGATCGCTGAGGACGTTGAGGGAGAAGCTCTTGCCACCCTGGTTGTGAACAAGATCAGGGGGACGCTCGCAAATGCCGCTGTGAAGGCTCCGGGCTACGGCGATAGGCGGAAGGCCATGCTTCAGGACATAGCCATCCTGACAGGCGGGAAGGTCATTTCTGAAGAGATGGGTGTCAAGCTCGAATCTGTCCAACTTAATGATCTGGGCAGGGCGAAGCGGGTGACCATCGACAAGGACAACACAACTATTGTGGAGGGCGCCGGCAAGAAGTCCGACATAGAGGCGAGAATATCCCAGATAAAACTGCAGATCGAGGAGACGAAATCCGACTACGACAAGGAGAAACTTCAGGAGAGACTGGCCAAGCTGGCCGGCGGTGTCGCCGTGATCAACGTAGGCGCGGCCACCGAGGTCGAGATGAAGGAGAAGAAGGCGCGAGTTGAGGATGCCCTGCATGCCACAAGAGCCGCGGTGGAGGAAGGGATCGTGGCCGGTGGCGGAGTCGCCCTTCTCCGGACTGTGTCTGCTCTGGAGAAGCTGAAGCTTGCTGGGGACGAGGCCGTGGGCGTCCAGATCGTGAAGAGAGCCCTTGAGGAGCCCATTCGACAGATCGCCGAGAACGCAGGCGAGGAAGGCTCCATAGTCGTGGGTCAGGTCAAGGGCTTGGGTAAGGATGAGGGGTATGATGCCGAGAACGGTAAGTATGGCGACATGTTCAAGGCGGGCATCATCGACCCGACCAAGGTTGTGAGAGTCGCGCTCCAGAACGCTTCCAGCATAGCCTCGCTCTTGATTACAACTGAGGCTCTGGTCACGGAGATCCCTGAGAAAGAGAAGAAACCGATGGGGCCTCCTGGCGGCTACGGAGGAGACATGTATTAAGCCGGAGCTCGGCGGCACCAGGTGACCGGAGCACCGGCAGGGGAGTCAGCAAATGCCTATATACGAATATGAATGCGCCAAGTGCGGACACAGGTTCGAGGAGATAGAGCGTTTTGACTCTCCGACCCGCAGGAAATGCCCTGTGTGCGGACATGCTGCCAACAGGATGATGTCCACGGGGGTTGGTCTCGTCTTCAAGGGCAGCGGGTTCTACGCTACCGACTACGCCGCGAAGAAGAACCAGGGCGACGAGAAGGAAAAGGAGAGCCCAAAGACTGACAAGAAGAAGGACTAGACACGAAACAAGACTAGAGACTCCGGAAACGGCTGCTTCGGCGGCCGTTTCTCTTGTCATATAGCTCGTCCCGCTCGACCCCGCTCACAGAGCATCGAATCTGGAAGAGCGACCCCGAATGAGGTTGACAGGCTCGGTCTCCAAGCCTATCATATCAACGCCTGCGAGAGTTGGGGTGCTCTTTGAATTGGGGCGGTAGTGCAGTCTGGCCTAACACACTGGCCTGTCAAGCCAGAGACCGCGGGTTCAAATCCCGTCCGCCCCGTGTGTATGGAGAATCCTGTGAGATTCGACACGGAGTTGAACCTGTTGCTACTCTAGGAGGTGTGGACGATGAAGTGGATGAGAGTCTTGGGTCTTGTGATCGGTCTGATTGCGGGTATCCTCTGGATCGCCTTCGGAATGTCCCGCGCCAGGATGATGGTCGTCATATTCCCCGTTGTGATACAGTCTTTTGTGGTCGGGTTTGCTGTCGTGGTCAGCTCCCTGATCGCGTTTCGGTGGCACATCTTGGGTGGGATCCTCCTTGTTCTAGAGAGCATAACCCCCATTGCCCTGCTTTTTCTCATGGCTTCCGGCTATCCGCTCTTCTTCTCGGTCATTTCTGCGCTGACACTGGTCTCAGGGCTTGTCTTTCTCTTCTCTGGCTCGAAGTCCTAGGAACGCAGCACCTCAGAGCTGTGTGCCTGGTGGGCTTCCGCGTGGGTCTGCCCGTGGTGCCTGTGAATGAAACTCCCCTTTTGACCGGGGCACGATGATGGGAAAGAGCGAGATGCTGCGCGAACTCTGGGAAGCCAGAAGGTCGTTTCTCGATTCCCTCCAAGGACTGAGTGAGACTGAAGCCAGCGTCCCGGGCTCAATAGGGTCGTGGTCTGTAAAGGGCGTGGTCGCCCACATGGAATACTGGGACGTGGAGTTCCTTCAGGGTCTCACGACACTGCGCAGGGGTGGATACCCTGAATTCCTTGATGTGGATTGTGACGAAAGAAACGCGGTTGAGGTTGAGAAGAGGAGAGGCAAGTCCTTGTCAGAGCTCATCAAGAGCCTGGGAGAGTCTGGCGCGAAAGTGCGGGAATACCTGGAGAGTCTCGACGAGCATGAATTCTCGAAGAGCTGGGGGCAAGAATGGAAGACCTGGGACGTTACCATTGAGTGGATCGCGGAGGGGATCATAGGGCATGACAGGCATCACACTACCAGAATACTCTCCTGGCGCAGGAAAGAGCGCAAAGAAACCTAAGCGGCGGCTTGGTTCACCATCTTGCCGGGCGCTTCTTCTCTGCCGCAATTCTATTCATGAGGCCGAACCAGTTCCTCGGTATGGGCGAAGGATCTCTCCTGGGGATCATGCTCACGGCGTGTCTTGGACAGTGGCTGCTGCACACCCCGCACCCAAGGCAGAAGTTCTCATCCAACCGGACAGAGCCGTTGACCATCGAGAGGGCGCTGACCTGGCAAGACTCCACGCAGGACGAACATCCGCTGCACAATTCAGGATCGATATCCGGAATGAATCTACTGGGAGCGACTGCATGGGGTATACGGAGTTCATTGATACCAGCCAGAAGTTCACAACAACATCCACAGCAGTGGCATATGAAGCTGTTCCTTTGCTGCACATTGTCGCAGATGTGCACGAGCCCCAGTTCTTCCGTCATCTGGAGTATGTCAACCATCTCTTCCATTGAGGCCTTTCTGGCAAAACCTCTTCTGACAAGGAAATCCGCGGCGAGACCAAATGATGTGCATATGTTCTCCATCGGAGCATCACAGGCTGTCCCGCGGTGATGAGCAGTGTGCCTGCAGTAGCACATGCTCACGCCGCCACCCTTGTAGTACCTGATCATCTCCAGTGCCCTGTCGTAGGGGAAGACCTCGCTTTCCGGGATGGCTCCTTCATGGACGAGAGCACGAATCCTCTGCGTGGGCGAGCTGAAAACCTCCCTCCCCATCCCACCGTCCCGGAAGTACTCGTGCAAGAGCCGGGCCAGCTCCCTCTGTGGAATGTCCTCTCTTACTCGCATGAATGTGAACTCGAACAAGCCTATCATGGTCGGGGCCAGGAAATAGAGCTCAAACCCCGCTCTGGAGTAATCTATCACGTGCCCCTTGTTCGCCATTCTCTCGAGTTTCTCCTTCAGGCGCTCCCGCTCGATACCCGTGGCCTTCACAATGTCGGTCAGAGTGGCTTTGCCCATGGGAAAGCTGGCGGCGATGTACGCTTCTTCTCTGTCGAAGAGGAGTCTGAGGATATCGTACAGCGCTTTTGCCCTGGGTGCGCCGATAGGATTCTTGTTGAGCCTCAGCTGGAGGCCCTCGTAGACGTCCCTGGTTCTTGCAAGATGTCCCATCGGAGTTCTCATAGTAGCTGTCCGGATATTGGATTGTCAACATGAACAATTCGATACCGGATGAGGCGTGTGGATTTTGAAATTGACTGCCCGGCGCAGCGATGTTACATATGTACAGGATAAGCCTTGAGGTGACTATGCCGGCTAATCTACCCCCACAGTACAAAGAGGCCGAGGCTAAGCTCAAGTCGGCCAAGACGCCTGAGGAGAAGATAGGTATCCTTCAGGAGATGCTTGCTATCATGCCCAAGCACAAGGGTACCGATCATCTGAAGGCTGACCTGCGGAACCGCATCTCCAAGCTTGAGAAGATGCGAGCGAGTAAGAAGACAAAGAGCAGGAGCGATTCCAGGTTCATGGTAGAGAGGGAGGGGGCGGCGCAGGTTGCGGTCGCGGGTCCGCCCAACTGCGGGAAGTCTCATCTGGTTCAGTCGTTGTCCGGTTCCCAGGTGGATGTAGCGGACTACCCTTTCACCACGAACCTTCCCACACCCAGGATGATGGACTACGAAGATATCTCAATCCAGATAGTCGATATGCCTCCTATAACACTGGACTTCATGGAGTGGTGGCAGACAGCGCTGGTGAGGGGCGCTGATCTCGTTATGCTTGTGGCCGACCTGTCGAGTGATGCGCTGCTGGCCGAGACGAGAATGGTCAGAGAGAGGCTCGACAGCTCGCGCATAAGCCTGATCAACAACCCTCCCGCGGAGAAGGAGATAGGCAGGGCCTACAAAAGGACACTGCTGGTCGCCACCAATCTGGATAGTGATGGTTCCCCGGAAAGATTGAAGGACTTACGGAAGGAATATGATGGGGCGTTTCCTGTGATCGCGGTTTCGAACGCCACCCGAGAGGGCATAGCCGATCTTCGCGGAACCATATTCTCGATGCTTGAAGTCGTGAGGGTATACACCAAACCTCCGGGCAAGCCCGCGAGCATGAAGGATCCGGTCATTCTGCCGAAAGGGAGCACGGTTCTCGATGCGGCGAAGCAGATTCACAAGGATTTCGCGAGCAAAATGAGGTTCACGAGAAAGTGGGGTAAAGGTGCGTTTGACGGGCAAAGGGTGGAGAAGAACCATGTCGTTGAGGACGGGGACATACTTGAGTTTCACATATAGTGCTTCGGTGAGCGGATACCCTGACGCACTGTTGTACTCGGCGCTTGCTCGATACCGGTCCGGAGTCCGTAGATTGGTCGCCGAACTAATGGATCGCAGTACATGGAGAGGTGAATGAAACGCTGTGCCTTCTGCGGCAAGGAGATAGACATAGAGGAAAAGGTCCAGAGAGGCGATACGTGCCCTCAATGCGGGCGGGACGTCCATGCCGGCGTCAAATGCGAATTCTACGGCGAGTATGCCCACAACAAGTGTAAAGAGCCGGAATCGGAGTGGGTGAGTGACAGAGAGAAGGCTAACTTCTGCGACTTTTTCAGATTCAAAGGCGGTCCGGAGAAGGTCAGGGAAGGCCCGGATGAGGCGAGAAGAAAGCTGGAAGAACTCTTCAGGAGTGGTGAGGACTGATTCGTGCGCGTAGAGGTTCCGGCCGGGCCGGGGACTTAGGAGAGAACGAAGAGGACAGCAAAAGGAGGGGGAATGGGTGCGAAGGCGAGCAGGTTTTCCTTCTGGCTTCTTACCGCAGCCGGGGTGATGCTGATCTTGTGGGGTGTCTTCCACATCATCCCGACGAGAATTATAGTCGGCGGGATGGGGGTCTATGACCCGGACAGTTCGACGATCATCACAATGGAATGGGTCATCGGTGGTATGACTTTCATGTTCCTTGGAGTGTTGCTGATCTTCCTCGCGCCGTATGTGGGTCTCGGAAATCACGTGGCGAGGGGAGTGGTTCTGCTCGCGGTTCTCATGCTTGTGCTAATGGCCATATGGAGTGGGGCGACTGGCGCGAGGACAAGTGAATCCGTCTTCTACAAGATCTGTCCATTTGTGGAGTGCCTGGGGGCTTTGCTTGCCCTGATGGCCGCGTGGTTCCGCGTCGGAAAGAGCTAATAGGGAGTGTCCAATGTTCAAGAAGATATTGGTGGCGACAGACGGTTCAGAGAACGCTGCCAGAGCCTGCGTCGAAACAGGGCGCATCGCGAAGGCTATGGACTCGGAGGTGACCGTCGCGCACGTGGTTTACATCCCGCCGATGTACAGGTATGACGTAGGACCGGGTATAGAGCGGACCCTGATCGAAGATGGCGAGAGGATACTCGAGGACAGCAAGAGAGAAGTTGGGGCGTCTGGCATCCAGGCCAGGACGAAACTGATTCGAGAGGGTAATCCGGCTGAAAGGATAGTCGAGGAGGCCGAGGCAGGATCATATGACTTGATCGTCGTTGGGAGCGGCGGGCTTGGCAGGGCCTCGGCGCTCGAGCTCGGCAGCGTCAGTGCCGGTGTGTCGCGTCTTTCCAGATGTTCTCTGCTCATCGTCAGGTAGCTCTGACAGGGCGGTGATCGTTTCGACGGATCAGCAAAGACTCAAAGGGAGGAGATGATGTCCAGACGCAGTGAGGAGATGCTCAAATGGTTGAAGGTCGCCCTGGATTACGAGAATGAAGGACTCGCTTTCTACACCAAGGCCGCCACCGGGGCGACGAATCCTTTATCGAGAAGGCTCTTCAGAACGCTCGCGGGCCAGGAGATCGAGCACGCTAAGAAAGTGGAGGAGATATACAGTCTGATCGAGCGGGGTAGGAGACTGCCGACGCCTGAGAAGCTCAAGAAAGTAGGCGGGCATGTTGAGCTGGAGAAGGACATAAAGGATTTCTTCAAGACGGTCGACAGGAAGAGCCTGAGGGATGATATCGGAAATGTCGAGGCGATGAGGGTCGCCCTCAACATAGAGAAGAAGAGCTTCGACCTGTACTCAGAGCTCGCAAAGGACGCTGGGAACGAGAGCGAGAGGGAGTTCCTTCTTGCCCTCAAGAAGGAAGAGCAGCAGCACATGGATGCTCTTGACAATGTGTATTACTACCTGACCGATCCGAAGATGTGGTTCTCGAGTGACGAGAGCAGGGTCTGGAACTGGATGGGAACGTAGATATCTCAGATCTAAGATATCAGATCTGTGAGCTCGCGTCGTAGCAGAACCCGTGCTCGGCGCATCGAGGATCTAAGATATCAGATTTAAGAAGTTGCAGACCAGCCGAAGCCACGGAGGGCGGAGGCTGGTCGCGTCCTAGCAGAACCCGGTATTCCGGGATCTTCTCAGTCTCCCGTTTTCTAGTTCCCCAAGAGGTAAAGCCTGGCATGGGGGTTGTTGTGCTTGACAGGGGGAACCTGTGTTGTAGAATTTGAGCGCTCTCGGGCTCCACGGGTCCACTGAGTTGAGACTATGCGGAGGTGAAGTTGACATCATTCAGGGAATTCTTGAAGAAGCATCTCGTCCTCTTTGACGGCGGCATCGGAACAGAGTACTACAGGAGAGGCATATTCATAAACCGTTGCTATGACGAACTGAATCTCACGGACAAAGCTATGGTCAGGGAGGTCCACGAGGAGTACGTGAAGGCTGGAGCAGATGTTCTGGAGACAAACACCTTCGGCGCCAACAGACTCAAGCTGTCCAAGCACGGGCTGGAGAGAGACCTGCACGCAATAAATGTGGAAGGGGCGAGGATCGCGCGCGAGGCGGCAAACGGCAGAGCCTACGTTGCGGGTTCTATTGGGCCCCTTGGCATACGCATAGAGCCCTGGGGGAAGACCGCACGGGAGGAGGCGAGGGAGGTGTTCGAGGAGCAGGCAGCAGCGCTTCTCGAAGGCGGGGTTGACCTCTTCATTCTCGAGACCTTTCTCGAACTTTCGCCGCTGGAGCAGGCGGTCCTCGCAGTGAGAGAACTGTCTGATCTTCCCATAATAGCGCAGCTGACCATTCGGGAAGACGGAAGCACTCCGTTTGGAACGCCCGTGGAGATGTACACAGGTGAGATGTCTTCCTGGGACGTGGAAATCATAGGCGTCAACTGCTCGGTGGGCCCCGAAGCCATGCTCGAGACGATAGAGGCTATGGCTTCGCTGACCGGGAAACCTCTCTCGGCGATGCCCAATGCAGGAAAGCCGAAGGAGATAGAGGGGCGGAACATATACATGTCGTCACCGGACTACTTCGCGCAGTACGCCCGCAGATTCGTGATCGCCGGAGTGAAAGTGATTGGCGGATGCTGCGGTACGACTCCAAAGGACATCCGTGCTGCCAAGTCAGCGATTAAGGCGCTGAAGCCCGTGGAACACGGCACACGGTGGAAGCAGACAACTCCTCAGGTCAGACCCGTCGAAGTGATTCCGCTGGCGAAGAAGTCGAAACTGGCTGCAAAGGTGGCTCGGGGCGAGTTCATCCGGATGGTCGAGATCGTCCCGCCCCGGGGATGCGACCCGTCCAAGGTGATTGAAGCTGCCAGAAGTCTTCGGGATGCGGGGATCGACGCCATCAACATACCTGACGGCCCAAGGGCTAGCTCCAGGATGAGCCCCCTTGCTCTGGCGGCGATCCTGGAACGGGAGGTCGGGATAGAGTGCCTGCTCCACTATTGCTGTCGCGACAGAAACCTGCTGGGGATGCAGTCAGGTCTTCTGGGAGCCTACTGCCTGGGCATAAAGAACATACTCATCATAACCGGGGACCCGCCCAAGCTCGGCGACTATCCTGACGCCACCGCGGTCTTCGATGTGGACTCGATAGGCCTTGTGAATGTCGTCAGCCGCCTCAACCATGGCAGAGACATAGGAGACAACGCTTTCGGCGATCCGACGGGGTTCTTCATAGGAGTCGGGGTGAACCCCCAGGCGCCCAAAATAGACTATGAAATACACAGGTTCTGGTACAAGGTGGACGCCGGCGCGGAGTTCGCAATCACTCAGCCTGTGTTCGATTCCGACGTCCTCCTTGAATTTCTCGACAAGATAGCCCACTGCCGCATCCCGATAGTTGTCGGGATCTGGCCCCTCGCTTCGCTCAGGAACGCGGAGTTCCTCAGAAGTGAGGTCCCCGGGATATACATTCCTGACAGTGTCATGGAGAGGATGGAGAGGGCGGAGAGGGCTGGACGCGCGGAGGAGGAGGGCACAAGGATAGCGAAGGAATGCCTGGCCGGTGTTCGGGAGAGAGTGCAGGGGGTCCAGGTGAGTTCGCCATTTGGCAAGTATCACAGGGCTATAGAGGTCGCCGGGGGTTAGAAAGCGGTGAAGAAGCGTACTCTGATGGAAGTCGTTGAAGAGAGAACGGTTCTATTCGACGGAGCAATGGGGAGTCTCCTGCTGTCTCAGGATCTCTCGAGCGAGGACTTCAGGGGGAAGGAGGGGTGCTGTGAGATCCTGAACGTGACGAGACCGGAGTTGGTCGAGCAGGCTCACCGCAGCTATCTCGAGGCCGGCGCGGACGTGGTAGAGACGAACACCTTCCAGGGATCGCGTCCTAAGCTCGCCGAACTCGGGCTCGAAGATCTGACTCACGAGATAAACCTTGCCGCCGCCAGGAACGCGAGAAGAGCGGCGGACAGCTTCTCACAGCTTCCTGGCCCTCGGTTCGTCGTGGGCTCTGTGGGCCCGACCGGCCGCCTTCCATCGTCTGCCGATCCTGAGCTGTCATGTTCCTTTTCACAGATAAGAACGGTGGTCCTGGAACAGGCTTCCGGGTTGATCGAGGGGGGGGTGGACGCACTTCTTCTGGAGACTCAGCAGGACATAATGGAGACCAAGGCCGGCATATTCGGGATAAGGGAAGCTCTGGAGCGCGCGGGAAGGAGACTTCCGGTTCTGGTCCACATTGCCCTGGATGAGAACGGAAGGATGCTCATGGGCACAGACATTCCGGCGGCGATATCCATACTCGAAGGTCTCAGGGTCGATGTCGTGGGCATTGACTGCTCCTTTGGACCTGGCGAGATGCGGGAATTCGTGAGGCAGTTGGCCGGGGACTGTTCCGTCCACATAGCCTGCGTGCCGAATGCCGGTTTTCCCGAGAACAGGGATGGAACCCCCTTCTATCCAATGCTGCCCGGGGAAATGGCGGATGCCCTCGTGGGTCTTGCCCATGAGTGCGGTATTGACATCATAGGCGGCTGCTGTGGGACGACGCCGGCGCACATCAGGGAAATGCACAGACGACTGAAGAGCGGTTCTCCGAGGAAGAGAGATGTCAAGAGGTCGGCTTCAGTAGCAAGCCCCTATAAACGGGTGCTGCTCAGACAGGAACCCAGGCCCCTGCTCATCGGCGAGCGGTTGAACATCACGGGGAGCAAGAGAACGAAGAGGATGGTCGAGGAAGGCGACTACGAGGGCATTGTCTCAGCGGCGACTGAACAGGAGAAACAGGGATCCCATCTGCTGGATGTCTGCATGGCGGGAAGCGCCGAGCGGGAACACATGGAGAAGAGCGTCAGGATGCTGTCGCAGACAATCGAGGCGCCGCTCGTCATAGATTCCAGGGACGAGGCGGTCATAAGGGCGGCCCTGGAGTTCTACCCCGGAAGGGCGATCGTCAACTCGGTTAATCTGGAAAGAGGCGAAAATGAGTTCTCTCGCCTGCTGTGTCTCGTCAAGGAGCACGGAGCATGCGCCGTGGCCATGACAATAACCGAGGGGGGCATGGCTCTCACTTCGGAAGAGAAGGCCGCCGCTGCTCGCAGAATGAGGGGGATCGCGGAGAAGGAGATAGGACTGCTGCCGGATGAGCTTCTATTCGACTGTCTTACGCTGCCCCTGTCCACGGGCGACCAGAAATACCGGGATTCGGCGAAAGAGACTCTCCAGGGGATCGCGACTCTCAAGGACGAGTTCCCTGACTGCCTGACTATTCTGGGTATCAGCAATGTCTCTTACGGGCTTCCTCCCGAAGTAAGGAGACTCCTGAACAGCGTATTTCTCCATCATGCGATAGCGCGGGGGCTGGATGCGGCTATAGTGAATCCCGGCGAGCTGATACCGTACCATGATACCCCTCCGGCAGAGGGAGCTGTGCAAAGATCTTTTATTCAACAGAGATGATCATGCGCTGTCGCATCTCGTGGAGGCGTGTGAGGTCGCGAAACCGCAGTCCGCAGTCAGCGTGACGACCTCAGTGGAGTCGGACGTCAAGAAGGCGATCAGGTCGAGAATCATTGACCGGGAGACCGGGGGGCTGGAGGAGCTCCTCGAAAAGGCACTGGGCGATATGAGCGCCAGAGAGCTCTTGAGCCAGGTTCTCCTCCCTGCCATGGAAGAGGTCGGGAGAAGGTTTGACACGGGAGACATGATACTCCCCTTTGTGCTGCAAGCCTCTGATGTGATGAGCAGAGCCACGCGCTATCTCGAGAAATACCTCGGAAGGGACGATATGGGCGATAAGGGTAAGATCGTTCTGGCCACCGTCTTCGGGGATGTTCACGACATAGGCAAGAATCTCGTCAAGGTGGTCATATCCAACAGTGGGTACACGGTTTTTGACCTCGGGAAGAGAGTGCCTGTGGAAGAGATAGTCCAGAAGGCCAGTCAGACGAACGCGGATGCCGTCGGTCTATCGGCTCTGCTCGTCTCCACGTCGAGAGAGATGAAGGTCTGCGTGGAGGAGTTATTCAGAGCCGGAATGGAGATACCCGTGATTGTCGGCGGCGCGGTGGTGAACGAGGCGTTCGCAAACCGGATATCAGTTCTGCAGGACGGTAGCATCTACCCGGGTGGAGTCTTCTACGCCAGAGACGCGTTTGATGGTCTGGAGATACTACACGCGGCGGTCGAGGAGAAAGGCAGACTTCTCGAAAGCTATGAGAAACGCGTTGCCGAGTTCATAGAAGAAGAGAAAGCGGTCCGTGCCGACCGACGCCCTCGGGAGAGAAAGACCATGATGATGGAGAAGATGTCGGTGCCCTTCAGCGGAGCGCGAACGCGAAGAGATATCACCCCGGAAGAGGTCTTCCCATACGTCGACACACACTCCCTTTTTCGCGGCAGGTGGGGCGCGAAGAGCGGATACTCAGTGGACCTGAGGAACAGGGAGTTCTTGCCCGCGCTCGAAGAGCTCACGGAACTTGTCACGAGGGAGGGCTGGCTGGAACTCTCAACCAGGTATGGATACTTCGACTGCCGTCTTTCTGGTCAGACGCTTCTTGTCAGGAACCCAGAAAGAGAGGTTGGATTCTCTTTTCCGAAGGGCTCAGAACTCCTGAACTACTTTCTGCCAGGTGGCGAGAAGGATGTCGCGGTCATCGGTGTTGTAACGGTTGGTCAAAGGGTGAAGCAGCTGGAGGATGAACTTGCCGGGAGCGGGAAGACGAAGAAGGCATATTACCTCCACGGGCTGGCCGCCGAGCTGACCGAAGCGCTGGCCGGAAATCTTCAGGTGAAGATAGGAATGGAGCTGGGACTCCAGAAAGGCATGGGGAGACGGTACAGCCCCGGCTATCCGTCCTGGCCGGAACTGTCCGAACAGGCGAAGCTATTCTCAATCCTCATGCCCGAGGAGATCGGTATCACCCTTACCGAATTTTTCCAAATGGTTCCGGAACACAGCATCTCATTCCTCTTTTGCCCCCGCGCAAAGGCATTTCGGGATGTGATTCAGAGGTAAACCAGAATTCACTGCGGGTCTTTCACTTCCTCGCAAGCACCCACATGTTGGCGAACATCTCGAAGTAACCGTGTTGTATGCTGCTATTCGCGAAGCCGGCCCGTTCCAGAATGGAGCGAATGTGTGAAGGGGAATACGAGCCCTTGTGCTCCTCAATCTCGACCGAGCTAACCAGTCTCAGGCGCGCCATCAGCCGCAGCGGTGCTTCTGTCCATGCGGCCGGTGTGGTTACTATGAGGAATCCTCCTGGCTTGAGGATGCGGAGTATCTCAGCGAAGAGCTTCGCAAGCCTTTCCGGCTCGATGTGTTCTACAACCGCGAGCATTGTCACAACACCGAAGGAATCTCCGTCGAACGGTATCGATTCTCCGGCTTCGATCTCGAAGTTGACGAGAGTGATCCCTTCGTCCCTTAGCGCACCGCGCATAGATTCGTCGACGACCTTGTCCAGACCGAATTTCTCCGCGAAGTCGGTCTTGAGCAGGAACACAGGGTGAGTGCCGCAGCCTATGTCCAGGACACGGTGGGCCCTGTGTTCAGGTGGGACGAGTTTGTCGGCTATTCTGGCTCTTTTTGAGGCCAGGAAACCCTCCAGGAGACCGAAACCTCTGGTTGGCTTGGAACTGGGCACCGCGATACCCTCTCTCCTTGAATCCCGCACAGCCGTCGCGAGGATTATATCCAAGAGAAGATGGGAGTCAAGACTGTTGGCGGTTGTGCATTTACAATTCTAGATTTAAGATTTCAGATTGCGTTTCGCAGCACATCCGGCCCACAGGGGGCTACGGATTTTCGTACTTTCGCATTTTCGAAGGGGATGTCTCGGCGAGTGGGAACTTCCCCATTTTCGCAATTTCGATCGGGTTGAGCGGATGGGTGGTCAGAGCGGGGTTGACTATAGCGCCGTGTGAAAATAGAATCACCCTGTGGCGAAGAAGAAGCGAAAACAGAAGAGGGGTAAGAAGAGTTCTCGCGGGTTTGTCCTTCCGCTGGCTATCTTTCTGGTTGCGCTCTGCGTGAGGCTGCTCCATGTCTACGGTATGAGATCAGCGCCCTTCTTCCATTTCCCGGTGGTGGACAGCGCGACGTACGATCTCCAGGCCGCGGGCATAGCGCGCGGCGGCTGGCTGGGTGATCAGGTCTTCTGGCAGGCACCGCTCTATCCGTACTTCCTTGCCGTCCTCTATCGAATAGTGGGTCGGGACTATGTAGTGGTCAGACTCATTCAGATTCTACTGGGGAGTCTCAGCTGCGTTCTTCTATACGCGCTGGCCAGGGGGATACTCGGAAGAAGAACCGCGATCGTATCGGGGTTCGCGATGGCTCTCTATTCCACACTGGTTTTCTTCGATGCTGAGCTGCTCGCGCCGGTCATCCTCGTCTTCTTGAGCATCCTTCTCCTGTATTTGATGACAAGACACTGGACCAAAGCAGGCTGGTGGTTCCTGTCGGGCTCGGTGCTCGGTGTTCTGGCGACAGGACACGGATTGGCTCTCCTCTTCGGTCCGGCTGCTCTGGTGTGGATCGTCCTGCGCCTGAAACGGTCCGTTCCGATGAAGAAGATGGTGCTCGTCTGTGTCCTCTTCACGGTCGGTGCTTCAGTTCCAGTTTTCGCTGTCACTCTGAGGAACTATGTCGTAGGTCGGGAATTCGTCCTCATCTCCTCCAACGCCGGACTTAACTTCTACATAGGGAACAACCCGAATTACGACCACGTGGTCGGTCTCAGGCCGGGTCTCGACTGGGAAAGACTGAACCGCGAACCGCTGGATCTGGGTCTGGACAAACATTCCGAACGCTCGGCCTTCTTCTTCGGCAAAGCGTTCACGTACATTTCATCCGAGCCGGGTGAATGGTCCGGCATACTCCTGAAGAAGCTCTATCGCTTCTTCAATGGAAACGAGGTGGGCAGAAACCAGCAGATATACCCTTTCAGGTCATACTCGCTTCCCTTGAGGGTGCTGCTCTGGAAGTACAAGCTTGCGTTTCCTTTCGGACTCCTGGCTCCGCTGGGTATTGTGGGTATCTTCGTGGCCTGGCGTGAGCGGGCACCCACCGGACTTCTCGCTCTCTTTCTTGTGACAACGGTTGTCTCGGTTACGGCCTTCTTCGTCTGTGCCAGGTACAGGATCACGGCTGTGCCTGTCTTGATACTCTTTGCGGCGTTCCTTTCAGTGTGGGTCCTCGCCAACGTCACGGCGGGAAAAACAAGGAAGGTGATCGCGCCAGTTCTGTCCTCGGCTGCACTGGGTGTTCTGCTCAATCTTAACACCGGCGGAATGTCATCCGTATTCGATGCGGCCGACTATTTTGCCCTGGG